>Ga0315295_10004585_pt1 | contig 11796 bp, 12 predicted proteins | sample YL17G14_0_MG_FD_204453 | JGI IMG/M metagenome (GOLD analysis project Ga0315295, IMG submission 204453) | Sediment microbial communities from Yellowstone Lake, YNP, Wyoming, USA - YL17G14_0 | ecosystem: Environmental > Aquatic > Freshwater > Lake > Sediment | place: USA: Wyoming | collected...
GGACTTCACCCCCGGTGTCCTTTGCCCCCCCACCCTAACCCTCCCCCTCGGAGGGGGGAGGGGAGGGTGGGGGTGATATTTTTAATGTCTTTTTTGCAATGTTTAGGTAAACCTTAAAGATAGGAGGCAAGGGCTATGTCCGCCTGGGAGACTTATTTGATTCAACATCGGGAGAGATTCCTTAAGGAATTGATGGAATTTCTACGCTTTCCCAGTATATCCGCTTTGCCTGCACATATGGCCGATGTCCAGCGAGCGGCGCAATGGCTGGAAGCTCGCTTGAAAGCAGCCGGGATTGAAGGCGTCCGGATCATGGACACAGGCGGCCATCCACTGGTTTATGGGGATTGGTTTCATGCACCCGGGAAGCCGACCCTGTTGATTTACGGCCACTTCGACACCCAGCCCGTAGATCCCCTGAATTTATGGGACCATCCCCCTTTTGAACCGATTATCAAGGATGGCCGCATTTACGCCAGGGGAGCGACAGATGATAAGGGCAACCTGTTCATCCCCCTCATTGTCGTTGAGGCCATGTTGAAAACCAGTGGAAGATTACCCGTTAATCTCAAGTTCCTCTTTGAAGGCCAGGAAGAAATTGGAAGCCCCCAGTTACCGGATTTCATAGCGACCCATAAAGATCATTTGTCTTGCGATATGGTGTTGAGTTCCGACGGCGGCCAGTGGGACGAGGACCAGCCGGCTCTCGTCCTGGGGACTCGGGGACTGGCAACTGTTTTTATTGATGTCCAAGGCCCGGATCATGATCTGCATTCCGGAACCTACGGCGGCACGATCGTCAACCCCATCCACGCCCTCGTCCAAATATTGGATTCCATGCGTGATCCGGACGGACGAATCAAGGTGGATGGGTTCTACGATGACGTTCGGCTGCTCAGCGCTGAAGAACGGGCCCAAATGATCCAGGTTCCTTTTGTCGAGGCTGAATACCTGCGCGAAACTGGATCGAACTCTCTTTTTGGCGAGCCTGGATTCACAACCTATGAACGGGCCTGGGCCCGCCCGACACTCGAAATCAACGGCCTATACGGTGGCTTCCAGGGAGAGGGGTTGAAAACCGTTTTGCCCAGTACGGCCCATGCCAAGATTTCCTGCCGCCTGGTGGCCGACCAGGATCCTTCCAAAATCGGCGATCTCCTGGAACGCCATGTACGTAGCGTTGCCCCGCGGGGGGTGAAAGCCAGGACCGTCAAAGCTGAAAGCGGAGCCATTCCATATCTCATCCCGCCGGATCACCGCGGCCTTCAAATTGCCGCGTCGGTCCTGAGGGATCTTTACCACAAGGAACCGTACCAGATTCGTACGGGCGGGACCATCCCGGCCAATGCCTTGTTCCTCCAGGGCCTTGGAGCTCACACCATTGTCTTTGCCTTCGGCCTGCGGGATGAGCTTCAGCACTCTCCCAATGAATTCTTCCGGGTGTCCAGCTATGAGCGGGGCCAGAGGGCATATGGAATGCTCCTGAATCAGCTGGGAGAAAAACTCGGCTGAGGTTGGGAAGAGGGACCAATCCTCAGCAAAGAAAGGAAAGCGTTGCTGATCCAGCCGTGTGGCCAGCGAAAGGGAAGAGAAGGGGAGAATCAGATGAGAATGTATTTTCTTCTCTTCATAACCGTTCTCTTTTTTTCGGCGGTAAGACCTACGTACGCTGAGGAAACCCTTCGGGTGGAAGTCCTCCCGAGAGTGGTTAAGCAGGGCGATGTATGTATGATCAGAGCATCCGGCCCAGCTTCGCTTAAATCCATCCATGGAGAGTTTCAAGGAAACAAATTCCCCATGGCTGCGGGGGGGCGAAATGGAACTTACGAAAGTCTGCTCGGGATCGACCTGAATACCCGACCTGCAACATATGAAATCAAAATCATCGCCACAGATAATGGGGGCAGGGTCACCTCGAGCCGCCTGCTGTTGAAGGTGAGGAAGGCTAAATTCAAGACCCAAAAATTATCGCTGCCGCCCTCCATGGTGGATTTAGATCCGGAAACCCTCGAACGGGCGAATAGAGAAGAAAAGCGGCTGGAGGCCTTGTTCCAGGTCTTCCGGGACGAAAGATTCTGGAGCGGCCCTTTCCTCCGTCCAGTGCCGGGGGAACTCTCTACGGTCTTTGGGCTGCGCCGGATTATTAATGGCCGACCTAGAAGTCCACATACCGGCGTTGACCTGAGGGCAGAGGAGGGGACGCCCGTATTGGCCTGTAATAGCGGGGTTGTGGTCCTGGTTGACCAGCTCTTCTTTTCCGGGAAATCGGTCATTCTAGATCACGGGTGGGGCACATACTCAATGTATTTTCATCTCTCCGAAGCCCTGGCCAATGAGGGGGATAGAGTTAGCACCGGAGCCATGCTGGGTCGGGTGGGGTCGACGGGAAGATCCACAGGACCCCACCTCCATTGGGGAATCAGAATCAATGGGGCGCGGGTCAATCCGGTTTCCCTTCTTAAATTAACCGAACATCTGGGAGAATGAAACTGCTGGTATCGCGTCTGGGAAATTCGGATCATGATTTAAGCATCTCAGAAGGCCCGAGGCTCAAGTCCCGCCTTGGCGGGATTGGCATCCTGAGGCGGTGAATTCTCCGTGGATTAGGCGGGAAGAAACACCCCGCCTCCTCCGGCGGATGCAAAGCTGATTCTTTTGGCCGGTTTTTGATCCCAGCCGAGGCTGTCGGCGCGAATCGGCCTGACCCCCGGGCCACGGCAAAGCGGTTCGCATTCCTGCGCTGACCGGAATTTGGCAGTCAGAATGCCTGAGTTATTTAGGCCTTTTATTTTTAGAACGCGACACTAGGTGACGATATCGAACCATGATTCGCAGGAAAGAATGAAGTGGGGGTGACGGAAATATTCAGCGCCGGCTCCAGGGGGTGGAGTTTCGGTTAAGTGAGAAATGATATTTTTATGAAAAGGTTAGGCTGTAATGGATAGGACGCAAATAGATAAACCCAAGGGGGTGACACCTTTTTCTGGGTGGACGCAAGCCCCGACAGATGCATACGGGCATCGCAAGGGCGTGCTGCTGATGATCGGCGCCGGTTTGTGTTGGAGTACCGGTGGCCTTCTGGTTCGCAACGTCACGCTCCAGGATCCGTGGGAGATCGTCTTCTGGCGGTCCGTTTTCATGGTGCTGTTCATGCTCGGCGTGCTGGCCTTCTGGCACCGGAGGAAGACGTTTGAGAAAATCGCGGCAGTGGGCAGGCAGGGTGCGCTTTCTGGTGCGCTGCTCGGCTCCACTTTCTTCTTTTTTATCCTATCGGTGACGCGCAACACGGTTGCCAATACCCTGGTGCTGATGAGCATCGGGCCGTTCTTCGCGGCGGTGTTCGGCAGGATCTTTCTCGGGGAGCTGGTGTCGTCGCGCACGTGGAGCGCTATCGCCGCGGCCCTGGCGGGCATTGTACTCATGTTTTCTGAGGGCCTGGAGTCAGGCCGGAGCCTTGGTAACTTTCTCGCTCTGGGGGTGCCCACTGCATTCGCTCTGAACTTGGTAGTCCTCCGGCGCGCGCATGCCCACGTGAGCATGGTTCCGGCGGTGATGCTTGCGGGCGGCTTCTCGATCATCGTTTCGTTGCCCCTCGCCTGGCCGTTCACCTGCACGCTGCCCGACCTCATGGTTTTGTGGCTCATGGGATGGCTGCAGCTCGGCGTCGGGTGCGTGCTGATGACGCTGGCGACGCGTTATCTCTCCGCCGGCGAAGTGGGCCTGTTCGGGCTGCTGGAAACGACGCTCGGGCCCGTCTGGGTATGGCTCGGCATCGGTGAGCGCCCCACGAACATCGCTTTGGTTGGGGGGCTCATCGTGATTGGCGCACTGTTCGTCAACGGCTTGTTGGGGATGCGCGGCCGTCCCCTGCCGCCTGAATGAATGAAGCCAGGAGGGGAAGGAGAAATTGCCATTTAAAAGTTTGCGGAAAAACCCGCAGACAGGTCATCGCGAGCGTAACCCTGCACCGCCCTGAACCGATCAGGTTCGGGGCACCGCATGGTGTACAGGGCGTGGCGAAGCAATCTCGCTTTTAAAGATTTCATGAAATTATCAGAATGCTTCGTCGCCCCACCACGGGCGTCCCGCCTAGGCGGGATTGCGATGACGACGAAGGACTTTTTCCGCATCCTGCTAAAAGGAAATGCTTTCTTCCGAGCTGATACCCGTGCGGAGTAAAGATGACGAGGGTTGCGAAGGTCTGGGCTACACCTATCCCGTGCATCAACCAGAGATTACCGTAAAGCTCGTGCTCCCCGAGATACTCCCTGAGGTGGCCGTGATGGTTGCCGTCCCTGTCGCAACGGCTTTACCGAAGCCACTACTGTTAACCGTCGCCACCAGTGTATTTGACGACTTCCAGGTGACCTGCGTGGTTATATAAAAGCTCGTCCCGTCGGAATATGTGCCGGTGGCTGTAAACTGCTGGGGGCCTCCCACAGGTATGCTCGGATTGGGTGGGGTTACAGATATGGAAGATAGGGCTGCAGAGGTTACCGTAAGGACCGCGCTCCCCGAGACAATCCCTGAGGTAGCAGTGATGATTGGCGCGCCTGCAGCAACGGCTGTGGCCAGGCCGCTTCTGCTAAACGTGGCCCCCAAGGTATTTGACGAGCTCCAGGTGACCTGCGTGGTTATATTAAAGCTTGTCCCGTCAGAATATGCGCCCGTGGCTGTAAACTGCTGGGTGACTCCCGCGGGTATGCTCGGATTGGCTGGGGTTACAGATATGGAAGACAAGGTTGCAGAGGTCACCGTAAGGGTCGTGCTCCCGGAGATACTCCCTGAGATGGCAGTGATGGTTGCCGTACCCGCTGAAAAGGCTGTGGCCAGACCGCTGCTGTTAACCGTAACCACCAAGGTATTTGACGAGCTCCAGGTGACCTGCGTGGTTATATTAAAGCTTGTCCCGTCAGAATATGCGCCCGTGGCTGTAAACTGCTGGATGAATCCAGTAGGGATGCTCGAATTGGCTGGGGTTACAGATATGGAAGAGAGGGTTGCAGAGATTACCGTAAGGGTCGTGCTCCCCGAGATATCCCCCGACGCGGCAGTGATGGTTGCCGTACCTGCGGCAACGGCTGTGGCCAGGCCACTGCTGTTAACCGTTGCCGCCGATGTATTTGACGAGCTCCAGGCGACCTGCGTGGTTATATCACGGCTTGTCCCGTCAGAAAATGTGCCCGTGGCTGCAAATTGCTGGACGACTCCCGCAGGGATGCGTTGATTGGCTGGAGTTACAGTAATGGAGATTGGTCCACCCGTACCCCCGCATGTGGTTAGAGATATTGCCAAAGATTCCAGAGCCAGTAGAGACAACATTGCCAAAACAAATCTGATATTTTTCATGCGCACACCTCTCAGAGCATCCTGGATGCTTTGGTCAAGCAAAAAACGGCCGCAAGGCCGTTTTTTTTGCTTACTGGGTGGGAACCCTGGCCTGTTGTTCGCCCCAGGCCAAATTTCGTCCCTTCCGGAGGGGCATGGCGGGAGAAATGGCTTACCCCCCGGTCTGGCCGGCCGCCAGTAAGCCAGGATAGCAAAAAAATGGCTAATAAGAAAAGAAGAAAAACGTCGTAATATTGCACCGCACAGGGCAAGGAATTGGCCGGCAAAATAGGATTCTGGCTACTGCTTCTTATCCGAATCAAGTTTAGATAGTTCCCCGCCCTTTACCAATCAGAATCTACACCGTTTGTCAAAGTCTGTCAATCATTGCTTTTAGGATCACTGCTTTTAGGATCAAGAGTCGTTCCGCGAGCGGTAGAGTTTACAAACTGGTTGACAAGGTCATGCAGATTGAGAATGATTATGAAAAAGAAGTTTTCAACGGGGAGATCGGACGAATCACGGGGATCGATTTAGAAGAGCAGGGGGCAACAAGTGAAGATTCTCAGACCAGAACTGTATTCCTTGCGGAGAGAACCCTAGCCATTCAGGAAATGATCGATTACCCGCTGGGTTGGCGTGATCTGAATCCATGAAAAAAATCCTTTCAGACCTGGAAATTCCGGGGGACCTCTTGAGCAGGGTTATAGAGCAAGCCCGGCAGGGATACCCGCTGGAGAGCTGCGGAATACTGGCGGGGAAGAATGGGAAAATCGCCAGGGTTTATCCGATGGAGAATATGGAAAAGAGCTCCTCTTCTTACCTTATGGCGCCAGAAGAACAGCTTAGGGTTTTTCGGGAGATTGAGGAGGAGGGGCTGGAGTTATCGGCCATTTATCATTCGCATCCCCATTCTCCTGCTTTTCCCTCCCAGCGGGATGTGGATTTGGCCTTTTACCCCGATTCTCTTATTTTGGTAATTTCTTTATTGGACCCGAAGGTTCCCCAAATGGGCGCTTTTCAGGTCGAAAATGGAAAAATTGAGCAGAAAACGATCAAGATTACGGGGAAAAAATAAAAAAGGGTCCTGAACGTTGTTGGGCCGGATAGACAAGGTCAATATAAGCTTTGACTGACGATTACGAACAGATATTCTGAGGATGAGAAATTGGTGATGATTGGAGGTTCCCCGCGGGAGAAGGAAAGAAAGTCGATCATGAGGATGACAAATTCACGGGGTTTCAACTGAAAGGGAGTCTAGTAAAGAGTGGAAGACAGCCCTATGGAAGAATATTAGGAATAAAAGAGGAAATACTTCCATTTTTGCGGAGGAGATAATATTGATCAAATTCAAAAAAAAAATATAAAAACAATCAGTTATGGGAGGATAAGATCCCTGGCATTGGATTTGCTCCTTAAAGAAAAATAATACGACAAGAAAGGAGGTGAAAAGTTACTCGGCCAGGGAAATGAAGATTCTTTCCGTCATATTGTTGGTAGGCACAGTAATGCTTCCGTTTTCAGCGAAAGCGGAAACAATAACGATGACCTTTACGGGCGTTAACGGCCAAATTGATCATGGCTATTACATTGATCCATACATGGCCACCGTGAATGGCGTGGGGGGAACCACGATCTGGTGCGTCGATTTTAACCACCAGGCCCATTTCGGCGACACGTGGACGGCTTATGTCACCCCACTTGCTGCGCCTACCAACTACACGTATCTCCACAACTTGCAAAAGTACGAAGAGATGGCTTGGCTAATCGATCGATTCTCTTCCCAAGATCCCACGAACAAGGCCGCCATGCAGTGGGTCATCTGGGATATTTCCTCCGGCCAGAGCCATTCGGGTTACCATCCGACACAGTACGCCAATTGGCTTGCCCAGGCCCAGGCGCACTATGCGGATGGCAGCTACGCAGGTTGGCAGATCCTGACCGACGTCAATCACAAGAAACAAGAGTTCATCGTCACGCATCCTGTTCCGGAACCCACTACTCTGCTTCTCCTTGGCTCCGGCCTGGCAGGGCTTGTGGGGTTCAGGAAGAGGTTTCGGAAGTAAATCCAGACTGGATTGTCATTTAAGAAAGGCAGGGTCCTCAAGGCTCTGCCTTTCTTGTTTTTCAAAAGTCAGCAACGACCGATAGTAATCTTAGAGCCAACGGGAATTTTGGATCTTAACGCTTTCAGGAAGGATGAGTACCTACCCTCAAAGGCTGAAGGGATAGGGGGTGGATCGCTGATGATTTTCGATCGCCGGGGAAAAAACATTCCTTATAGGAATCCCTCGACCCCCTCATAAATAACTTACTCAAAGATAGGCTCTAACCCTTGTTTTTCAGCCAGCATGGCCATTTCTTCATCCCGGGGCGGCGTTTGAAAAGTGGCGACGGCCTCTAAAACCTTGGGCAGTTCCTGGATATCGCCCACGGTAATAACAAAAAGATCAGCAAAGGCGAGCACCCATTGTACGAATCTGTTGATCATGTCCCTATCTGTAAGGGGTTCATACCAAGTGCCATGGGTGCGTTGCTTCTTTCCCCAGAAACCTCGAGCGATCGATTTTATGGTTTGCATCGGTATATTATTCTCCCGGCAGTAGGAAAGGAGATGATCGAAATCCGCAGCGTACGCCCGATTCTGCATTAGCAAAAAATTGCAAGGCAGAAGCACGGTGTCAAAATCAAATCGCCCAAGACTTTGCCGATGCATCCTGGGTGCCTGGAGGCCGTGCCCTGTAATTCCAATGAAGCGGGTCAATTTTTTTTCTCTGGCTTCAACCAGAAACTCCAGGGCCCCTCCCGGTCCCATGATCACTTCTCTGGCAACCACATCAGTCAGATTGTGCAGCTGCAAAAGGTCAACCCGGTCCACCTGGAGTCTTTCCAATGAGCGAAAGAATTGTTCCCGAGCATCCCCATACTTCCGTTTGTCCGTTTTGGTGGCCAGGAAAAATTGGTCTCGGTGATGTTTCATCCATGGGCCCAGGCGCAGTTCCGCATCCCCGTAAAGCGGTGCTGTATCGACATGATTTATGCCGTATTTTAGCAGCAAATCCAGTACCCGATCGGCTTCATCCTGGCTGACTTGGGCCAAACAAAATGAACCAAAAATTGCCCGGGTACTCAGATGGCCGGTTCGACCAAATGGTTGAGTTTTAATTTTGATCATGTCTTCTTCCCCCACAACATTTTTGGTAGCAAGCCTAAACATTGCAAAAAAGACATTAAAAACATCACCCCCACCCTCCCCTTCCCCGAAGCTGTGAAATAATCCCCTAAATCACCCCCACCCTCACCCTCCCCATCTAGGGGGAGGGAATTTCTATTTTATTTCAACATATTCACCCTCTCCCTTGGCGGGAGAGGGTAGGGTGAGGGGGTTCATTCCAATTTTTTCACACCTTCCCCCTCCGAGGGGAGGGTTAGGGTGGGGGGCGAAAACGAAATTTCGGAGAATCTTTTTGCAACTACTGAGCAAGATCTCCGTAGATTCAGGAGATCATTTAAAAACTGGGTTGTTGGGTTGGATGGGTCTGAAAATAAGTAGCCTTTCTTGATCCGACCCCGCCAAAAGCAAGATGGCGAGGCTTTTTAGAACCTCCGGGTCCTTTTCCCAGGCCGCCTAAGGGATCCAAAGATACATGAATTGCATCCCTGAAAAAAGCGAGAGTTCCTCCGCATTGATTGAGATGAGGTTTATGACTTGCGGGCCCGGCAGAGGCATTTGGGAATATTCAGAATATATGTTCGATTTGAAGGTATGGGGGCGCACGTAGGTTATCACCCTGGCCTGCTCTACATGGAGTGCCTTTTTCATCCCGTCAATCGTCTCCTCCAGATAGGACACCTGGTCAATGAGTTTTGCCTCCAGGGCCTCGCCGGCCGTGAGGATCCGCCCGTCGGCAAGGGCCTGGACCTCCCGCTCGGTGAGGAGCTTCTGCCTGTTTGTGTAAACCACCTCGACGAAACGAGCGTAGAGCTTATCGATGATGCCCTGAAGCATCTTCTTCTCCTCCGGCGTGCTCGGGCGGAAGGGTGACCAGAAATCCTTTTTCGGGCCTGATTTGTAGGTCTCTTCGGAAACGCCGATCTTCGAAAGAAGTCCCTCGATGTTAAACCTCATGGCGATGACGCCGATGCTGCCTGTGACCGCAGTGGGGCTGGCGATAATTCGGTCGGAGGCGGAGGCGACGTAATAGCCCCCCGAGGCGCAGAGCTCCATGATGTAAGCGTTAACGGGTATTTTCTTTCTCTGCTTGAAGCTCATGATCTCGTGGTAGATCGTGTCGCTTGCGGCAGCGGTGCCGCCTGGCGAGTTGATCCGCACGATCAGGCCTACGATGTCAGAATCCGCCTGCGCCTTGCGGAGCGCCTCCCTGAAAAAAGCGACCTTCGAGGGCCTGGTCTTAAGCTTCAGTCCGTCCGTTTCCTCCTTGAAGGAGATCGTGCCGTCCAGGTCAAGAAGGAGTATCTTAGGCTTTCCCTGGCCTTCGAGTACCTTTTCCTCAAGCGGTTTTGTTGCGGGCAAAAGCGATATATTCGGACCCGCGCAACCCGCAAGAACCAACAAAGAAAGAACTAATAAAAGGGCGTTTTGTTTCATCTCGGACTCCTCGTAGCAGGGTGTTAGATGCCATAACAAGAAATTATATCAAATTTTATTCCCTCTTGTCATTATCTCACAATCTCGCCTTTTATAATTGGCTAAAGGATCAAGAAGTAATCATTCGAGCTTGCTGATAGAACTTCAAGGAAAGAAGGGAAGGAAAATGGTTAGGGTCCATTTACGGCCCCAAAGAACGGGACCGGCAATTTTGGGGAAAAAGGAAAAAGTCCTGTGGATAATTTGCTTCCTCAAGCCATTTGCCATTATCCCTTTGGCCAAGTTATTTGCGGCTGGTTATCTTGAGTGTGTCAACGAACCGAAGTGTCGTGCGTTAATTTTGTTATAGAAGGATGAATATTGCAGCAGGAAAAGGCGGAATTATGGGGTGGGGGGAGAGATTGACAAAAGAGGCGGGAAGGATTAATCTTTAATAAGAAGGGTATTCTCCTGAGAGGGAGGGGTAAAAAATGAAAAAAATTAAAATTATAGCCGTAGGTTTAGCGGTTATCCTGTTGTTCTCCTTGCCGGTAGTTGCCGATGCGGGTCGTGGCGGGGGGGGAGTGATTTTTGGCTTTGGAGCCGGATTGCTGACAGGTTATTTATTCGCCCCGAGACCTGTTTACGTTGCGCCCCCTGTTTATGTTGCCCCTGCCCCGGTTTATGTTTCTCCTGCCCCGGTTTATGTCCCGGCGCCACCTCCCCCCGCTTCTTCGCCACCCGCATATTCGGACAATGCGGCTTCGACGGCACCTCCGCCCAGCGCGCAACCGCGATGCCGGGAGTGGAGACTGATCGACCGGCATTTGGAAGATCGTTGGGATTCCTATTATGGGAGATGGCGACAGGTTCCGGTGGAAAAATGGGGCTGGGTAGAAGTGCTCTGTAACAACTAAATTGTTGCGGATCAAACGAATCGGAGTCCTAAGGTAAGCTCTGGTTTTACGAGTCCGACGGGAGAGAGTTTCCTCTTAAGCCATCCGGGGGGGGTTGAAAACACGGAAAAGATGGCTAAGGGGTTATTTTTATAAAATCCCAATCTTGATGCTCTCGTAAAAAGTCTCTTGGGTCGTCACCCCGGCGAAAGCCGGGGTCCAGAACAACTTGAAATAACTGGATTCCGGCTTTCGCCGGAATGACACATCCTATGATATTTCGACTTTTTACGAATCCATCAATCTTTGTTTTCGAATTTTTCAGCCAGCGAAAACAAGAGGCAATATTATGTCCCTCCTGGAGTAGATCAACTCAGGACTTCTCCATTCTCTTTCTCCTCTGCTTCTCAGCCCCATACATTTCCAGCATAAAATTTACAAAGGCTCGAGCGGGGGGTGACAGATCCCGCCTGCAGAGGCTGATAAGGTAGAAACGCCTGGAAATGCTAAGCCTTTTGATTTTGACTACCGCCAGTTCTCTCCGGGCAAGCTCTTTTTTGATCGACAGCTCTGAAATAAACGCAGCCCCCAGGCCATTGGCAACCGCTTGCTTTACGGCTTCATTGCTCCCCAGGCTAGCCTGGATCTTTACTTTTCCAGGATCAACGCCATCTTTGGCCAGTGCCTCACGGACTGTTTTTTCTGTTCCAGAACCGACTTCCCGGATGATAAACCTTTCATCCAGGAGTTCCCTAATGGTAATTGGTTTTCCCCGCGCCCACCGATGATCACCCCTGACTACCAGGACGATCCTGTCTTGCCCTAAAGGCCAAAAATCAATATTTTTTTCTTCAAAAAGAGTTCCGATAATACCAATTTCTATCTCTTCCCTTTTGAGACGATTCAGAGTTTCCAGGCTGTCACCCTGCAGAACCGTAAGGGATATTCCCGGATAACGAGCGATAAAGAGGGGCAGGGCTTCGG
>Ga0315295_10004586_pt1 | contig 11796 bp, 7 predicted proteins | sample YL17G14_0_MG_FD_204453 | JGI IMG/M metagenome (GOLD analysis project Ga0315295, IMG submission 204453) | Sediment microbial communities from Yellowstone Lake, YNP, Wyoming, USA - YL17G14_0 | ecosystem: Environmental > Aquatic > Freshwater > Lake > Sediment | place: USA: Wyoming | collected...
CTACCAAATTCATCATTGCGTTCTAAAATCAAATCAATATCAAGGTTGCCATTTTCAATAGAAGTGATTTGCTGATCTAAACAAGAGAGTGCTCCAGAGATATCTTGGGAGATTAAAAATGAAAAAGTAATTCCAATTAAAGCACACAAGAGTCCAATTATTAATAAATTATGTGTGGCATTTTGAATATTTTTGGTGATGTTATTAATTGGGATGGTGAAAATTACAAACCAGCCAGTGCGGTCTATTTTATCAAAGACTAAGAGATTTTTTATATGGTTAATTTTTGTATAAAAGAAACCACTTTTTTTATGTGTGAGTTGTTCGAGATATTTTTTGTAAATTTTTTTTTCACTCATAGAGGGTTGTTGAGGGTTAAGAACAATATTTTGATTACTTCCGAGAACAAAAAAGTCTCCACCAGAAGCACTTTTGACATCCATAATCAAATTATTCAAATGGGTTTCTTTTATATTGAGCTGAATGATTCCTATTTTTCCCACATGGGTTGAAATATACATATCTTTTAAAATGGTGACTACTTTGGGAGAAATTGCATGAGTACCTTGATTATCGGTGGTATAAGTATCTAACCAAAGAGAACTTTTTTTAGCAGCAGAATATTTTCGATAGGCGTATGAAGTGAAAGGTTTATAATTTAAAGAAGTTATACTATTATTGGGTGGGATAATAAAATAGCCACCTTTTTTGGTAATAATGATGATATCTGCAATATCATTACGAGTACTAATTAGTGAGGTTGAAATTTGTTTGATCTTGGTATCCAAGTAAGATTTTTCAATCTGATCCGCAGTATCAAATTGGCTTACTAGCTCCCCGAGTATTTCATTTCTAGAGATGGAGAGCACTAAGCGATCGATCTCGCTCAATGTAGTTTCGATTGTTTTTGAAGTTTGTTTGATAATTTGAAGGGTATTTTCTTGAGTCTGTGTGATTAATGAGTTGGCGATAATTTGATAAGAAGAAAAAACGAGTACTAATAATAGTGAGATTACGATGCTAAAAGAGATAATAATTTTTGGTCCAATATTGAAATTTTTAAGAAAATGACATCTGAAGAAAGGTTTCTTTGAGATGTTTTTTTTCATCTTCGCACCTTACTTGAGAGTGTAAGTTCTCTAGATGGAAATTCTAACAATTCAGCTAAAAGATGTTTTTTAAAATTGTATTACAAGAAGAATTTTTTCTTTAGTAGGTGCTGTGATAGAACTTCCAACCCTCAAGCACCTTAAGTAAATTAAGTAAATTAAGTAAATTAAGTAAATTAAGTAAATTAAGTAAATTAAGTATAATTAAAAAATATTTTTTATCTCATCATAAATCTTTTGTTTCTTAAAATAGAGATTATTCTTGAATTATCTTATTAATAGCACTGGCAGCTTTATTCAGTTCATTTTTAATCAGTTGATCTGAATTTTCAAATTTATTTTTCAATAAAACAATCCACATGTCAGATAAACTTTTTAAGATTTGATTTTCGATTGTTCCCCATTCAGGGATTGAAGGATATGCTCTGCCATATTTAAATTGTGCTTTGAAAGTTTTGCGGATCTTATTTTCGGAAATATATGGATCATTATAGGCACTTTTTATCGCAGGTAGTAGCCCAGTTTTTTTGAATAAATCAATTTGTGCCGAATTAGTAATCATATAGTTCAAGAGTTTCAATGCAGCAGCTTTGTTTTTACTAGTTTTGAGAATACTAAGATTATTCGAGCCGAAAAAGGCGTATCGACCCTTTGGTCCTGCAGGAATAATGGCGACTCCAAAATTATCTTTTAAAATATGATGGGGATTTTTTTTGATTTGTTTTTCAAAACCGGTGATTGTGTAGCCACCCGCAATAATTATGGCATAGTCACCTCGAGCAAAGCCTGATTGGATTTCCCAAGAATTTAGCAATAATGATTTTTGGTCAATTAAGTTATCTTTGGCAAGATTAGTAAAGAATTTAATTCCTTGAAAGGATTCGGAAGTGTTGATCATGGATTTTTTTTCGGATGAAAGATAATCTCCTCCAGCTCCCCATAACCACCAAGCAAAATTATGCACCACATCCCAATCATCGGCTTTGCCAGAGGTACCAAAACTGGCTAGTTTCTTTCCATTTACTTCGACTTGATTTAATTTTTTGAGTGCATTTTTGAAACTATCCCAATTATCAAAGTCTTTTTGTGGATTTACTCCTGCAGCTTGACAAGCATCTTTGCGATAAATGATCATTCTGGTATCAGTGCACCAAGGAATTGAGGTTTTTTCATTTTTTCCTACACAACCAGTTGATGCTAGAGTACCTGGTAAAAATTTAGCAAAGTCAAAATTTTTTTTCAAATCCGTTAAACCACCAGTTTCAGCGACTTCTGCCACCCAGGTGGAACCAATCTCAACAAGATCAGGTGCATCACTAGCACCTAGAGCAGCAGCTTTGATTTTGATTAAGGCAGAGCCCCAGTCAATAATATTTGGAACTACTTTAATGTTTGGGTTAGCTTTGGTAAATGGTTTAAATAAATCTTGATAATCTTTCTCGGCATTTTCGCTATTTGGCATTACCCAAATATTTAAAGTGATCTGAGATGAGCGATTAACAGTTTTCCCATTGGTTATTAATGCGATTGTAAAAAAAGCAATTATGATTAGGAACCCTATTAATAATATTTTTTTTTTCATTTCAGTAATTCCTTTCTCAACTATTTTCAACAAAATTTTAGTGTATTTTTTGTTCTTGATTAAAATTTTCAGTAGTATTTGGTAATGTAAACGGTTGACTAGAATAAGCGAATTATTGAAATTTTAAAAATGAATTGTTAGATGGGATATTATTACAAATTGTTGTTTCGTAAATCATTGTAATTTCATATAATAAAATAATAACATAATTTAATCAAAATTAAAAGTATTAATTAAAATTTTTTTGTAAGTTACAAATGATATTTGGTAATTTATGTAAAAAAATAAAAGTTGAGCTGAAGTTAATTGAGATTGTTTTGTTTGAATGCTGATGGATAAAAGCTAGTATTATGATTGTTAAAAACGTTTAAAATAATGATTTGGATCTCTTTGAGAACGAAATGAAAGTTCTTTTTGTAAATTATTCAAAAGATTAACTTGTTTTTAATGGGTATAATCTTTACAAATAATTGATTATGCATTATAATGAACGTTGTTCATAAAGGAGTTGAGAGCAATGCCTAAAATTATTGATCAACTTGAGCTACAGATTTTGTCACACGCCAAAGAAATCATTAAAACAGAAGGCTATGAACATTTGAATATGCGCAGGGTAGCAAATAAATGTGGAATTGCTTTGGGGACAATTTACAATTATTTTCAAACTAAGGAATGTTTGTTGGAAGAATTGATGAGCAGACATTGGGAAGAGTTTTTTTCTAGTTTAGATTGTTTGGAAAATCAAGGTGGTTTGAATCAAAAATTAAAGTTCATTTATGAGCAGTTGCAGATTTTTTTGAGATCATTTCATCAAGAATGGGTAAATAAGGCGATGTTTAAAGAACCTGATTTTTGTCAGAAGGGAATGGTGGAAAGGAAGAATTTTATTGAAAAATTGATCCTAAAGGTAGAACAAATCTTGCTTGAGTCAAGAGAGCTTAACTCTGAGCAAGATGTATATCAGATCGCTGGTTTTATTGTGGCTAATTATCTAGCGATGTTGCAAATGAAACGTTATGATTTTCAGTTTTTTGAGTTAGTCTTGACAAAAATTTTGCAGTAGTTTTTCTGTTTTTTTAAGAAGGTTGATTATTTTGGAGGAAAGAACAATGAAATCAAAAAATAATATGATGGTTCTAGTTCTATTTTTGCTTGGAATTTTTATGGGTGCGATTGATAATGGAATCGTTTCGCCAGCCCGAGAGATTATTCAGGGTGATTTTGGGGTTTCAATGAATTTTGGGATGTGGATGATTACGATTTACACTTTGAGCTATGCCGTTTCAATGCCAATTGTCAGTAAGATGGCAGATCTTTATGGTCATAAACGTGTTTACACTATAGGAATTATTATTTTCGCGCTAGGGTCGATGCTTTGTGGCTTGGCGAATATCCATGGTAATTTTAGCATTTTTTTAGCCTCACGTGTTCTACAAGCAATTGGCGCAGGTGGAATTATTCCAATTGCTAATTCTGTAGTGGGCTATTCTTTTCCACCTGAAAAACGCGGGATGGCATTGGGGCTGGTCGGAGCGATGTATGGGGTAGCAACGATTGTTGGACCGACGATTGGAAGTGCAATTTTAGGGATTGCCGGAAACGATCATTGGGGCTGGCTCTTCTTTATTAATCTCCCAATTAGTATTGTGATTATTGCTTTGAGTGGAATGATTGAAGATTCTAAGGTACGAGTAAAGAAATCCTTAGATTTTGCAGGCGCAGCAGTAATTGCTGGAGTAATTTCCAGTTTGATGTATGCTCTAACTAATTTGAACTTTTTTAATCTGATTGATAGTATGAAAAATGTAAAGGTCTATCCGTTTTTATTAATCTTTTTGGCACTGATTCCTTTATTAATTATGGTAGAATCAAAAGCAATCGAGCCTGTTTTGAATTTGAAATATTTTAAAAATCGTCAGATGTTGGTGGTCTTTGCGTTAGCTTTTGTAGTTGGAATCGGGATGATGGGGATGATTTTTATCCCACAGTTTGCGGAGAATGTTTTAAAGATCAAGGCAGGTTCGGGTGGATATTTAGTCACCTTGCTTGCAGTTTTTTCAGGAATTGCCGCCCCGATTAGTGGGAAACTCTTGGACAAAAAAGGAACTCGCTTTGTAATGAGTTTAGGATTTTTATTTGTGATCAGTGGCACCTTATGCTTGGCTTATTTAGCGACCTCTCAATTAAACATTTGGAGCGTTTTTTTGGGTTTAATTTTAATGGGATTTGGCGTAGGCTTTACGATGGGAGCTCCATTAAATTATTTGGTGCTCCAGACTGTGCCACAATCAGAAGGTGCAGTGGCGTTGGCAACTATGTCATTAGTGCGTTCAATTGGGGTGACGATTTCACCCAGTATCATGATTGGATTTATTGCTAATGCAGGAAAGAGTCTGCCAGCGAGACTGATGGAGACAGTCCAGCAAGGGTTTCAAAAGATTATGCCGCCTGGAATGAGTATGCAAGGAATGATGGCAGGTAAAGGTCAAAATACTCAAATTTTCAGTTCTTTGCAACATAGTGATGTTACGACAATTGTGGATAATCTAAAAATAGTATTTTCAAAGTTAGTCCCTGCACCAATGGCGGGAATGATTGCTGGTAAAATTGAAGGAATGAGACAAGTACTGGAAAATGTTTTTCAAGCAACCTTAAATATTGGTTATCAAAAAATGTTTACTGCTGCTGCAATCATTGCTGCAGCTGGGTTAATCTGTACCTTCTTTTTGCAGCAAAGTGAGATCAAGAGTGAGATAGAGCTTTCGGAGGAGATTGTCTAGTAATTTTTGGTTCTGAATAATTAGTGTCAAAAGAGTAGCAGCTAGAAGTTAGCTGGCTACTTTTTTGTTAATTGTTGGTAAAAATCGTTTGAATTAACTTGCAAAAAATAAATTAAGTAATATAATAAAGTTTATTATGAATTAATTAATATTTTTTTATTTTAACTATTCGACTAATTATAATTAGAGAGGGGTAATTAAAAAATGTGTGGCATCTTTGGAATGTTTGGTAAGGAAGCAAATGTTAGTAATCAAGTTGTGAATCAAGCACTCGCAACTCTAGAACATCGAGGTCCTGATGGACGGCAGCATTGGATTTCGGAAGATCATCAGGTGGGGTTGGGACATACCAGATTGAGTATTATTGATCTTGAAGGTGGCACACAACCACTGAAAAATGAAGATGGGATGATTCATGCAGTAGTCAATGGAGAGATTTATGATTTTGAAAGATTGAGAAAGGAACTACAAGCAGCAGGACATCGTTTGGCAACTGCTTCAGATAGTGAGGTTTTAATTCATTTATATGAAGATTTCGGGTTGGATGCACTACATCAATTACGTGGTGAGTATGCCTTTATTATTTGGGATGAGCGAAATGGTCGCTTGTTGGCAGGACGTGATCGTTTTGGGATCAAGCCTTTGTATTATACTAATTATCAGGGGACATTATATTTAGCTTCGGAGATTAAAGCCTTGCTGGCAGCAGGAGTTCCGGCTAGATGGGATGAGGAAAGCTTTTATACCGCATTACATTTAGGAAGTGTGCCATTACCCAATCGCAGTTTTTTTAAGGGAGTATTTCAGATTCCGCCAGGACATGTAATGATAGCTATGAAGGAGCAGCAGCAACTTTATCGTTATTGGGATTTTAATTATTCCGAGCGTGAGATTAATTATCATTTAACTGAGTCTGAGGCAATTGAGATGTTTCGAGAGCAATTTGAGGAAGCAGTGAAATTAAGATTGCGTGCTGATGTACCAGTAGGAGTTTATTTGAGTGGGGGAATTGATTCTTGCTCGATCCTCGGCACAGTGGCAAAGTTTCATGGGCAAGGGATGAAGGCATTTACCTTAAGTTTTACAGATGCAGCTTATGATGAAGCTGAGATTGCACGAGAAATGGCAGAGTTAACCGGAGCAGAATTTAATCCCTACTATGTGAGCTCATCATTATTAGCAGAAAATTTTGTTGAATCGGTCAAATATAGTGAATCGTTGGTGGTTAATCCACATAGTGTTGCGAAATTTCTTTTAAGTAAGGCAGTACGTGAAGCTGGATACAAAGTAGTGCTCACAGGTGAGGGGTCAGATGAGATTCTGGGAGGATATGCTCATTTTCGTCAAGATCTCTTACTGTATGGACAAGAAAATGTTTCTCATGAAGAAAAGCTTAAATTATTAAAGGAATTGAAAGAAAAAAATTCAGTTTCTGCCGGAGTGATCATGTCTGATGAGGTTGCGGCTACTAGTGAGTCAATAAATAGTGTGAAACGAAGATTAGGATTGATGCCTTCTTGGCTGGAGAGCTATCGGGCTGGTGGAGAAAAATTCAAACTACTTTTAAAAGACGAATTCAATCAAAAATATGTAAACTTTAATCCATATCAACTGTTTTTGGATCAAAGTTCGTTACATCAGAGACTAGATCAAGTTCATGTTTTAAATCGTTCCCTATATTTATGGTCAAAATTGTTTTTGCCTAATTATCTGCTAATTAATCTGGGAGATCGGATGGAGATGGGACATTCAATTGAGGGTCGAGTACCATTTTTGGATCATAAATTAGTCGAATTTGTAGCGAAATTACCAGTATCTTTTAAAATAAAAGATCAGACGGAGAAGTATATTTTGCGTGAAGCGATGCGTCCTGTGCTTTCCAAAAAAGTTTATGAACGTCAGAAACATCCATTTCTAGCCCCTCCTTCACTGCAAGAAAAGGACGATCCAATGTTTACTTTTGTGCGTGAGTACGTTGGAGATCATTTAAATAAGCTGCCATTTTTTGATGTGAAAAAATTAACTGGAATTGTTGCTAATCTAAAAAACATGTCCTTCCAAGAAAAAAAACAATATGATTTAATGATGATTGGGGTTGCTAGTACTTTAGCACTTCAAGAGCAGTTTAGAATGGAAGCCTAGGTTGAAAAAATTACATAAAAAAGCAGCCCTTCTTGTGAGAGCTGCTTTTTAATTTGTGTTTAGGAAACTTTCGTCCCTAGAATTGCTTGTAAGTCTGCTTCGGGGGTAGTAGTTGGCTTGATCGCGAATTTCTCTACCAACACATTTAACACATTTGGAGAGATAAAGGCAGGGAGGGTTGGTCCAAGATAGATATTTTTGATCCCAAGTGAAAGTAGAGTTAAGAGAATACAGACTGCCTTCTGTTCATACCAAGAAAGTACTAAGGTCAAGGGGAGGTCGTTCACCCCACAGTTGAAGGCGTTGGCAAGTGCCACAGCTACTTGAATCGCGGAGTAGGCATCATTACATTGCCCCATATCCATAATTCTTGGTAGACCATCAATTTCACCAATTTTTAAGTCGTTAAAACGAAATTTGCCACAAGCTAAGGTGAGAATGATCGAATCTGCAGGTGTTTGTTTGACAAAATCAGTATAGTAGTTACGTCCGGGTTTTGCGCCATCACAACCACCAACCAAGAAGAAATGTTTAATATCACCAGCTTTGACAGCAGCAATCACTTTGTCAGCTACGCCCAGCACGGTATTTCTCCCAAATCCCACCATTAGCTCACTGCCGCCATTGATACCAGTAAAATTATGATTTTCAGACCAACCACCAAGCTCGAGTGCTTTTTTGATCACTGGTGAAAAATCTTTGTCCCCATCTTTTCCTTCGGAAATGTGCTGTAGCTCTGGATAACCTACTACTGAAGTAGTAAAGATGCGATCGGCATAGGTTGCTTTGGGGGGCATTAGGCAATTAGTCGTATAGAGAATTGGCGCGGGGAGATACTCAAATTCTTTCTGTTGATTCTGCCACGCAGTTCCAAAATTGCCTTTGAGATGAGAATATTTTTTTAATTCGGGATAGCTGTGCGCCGGGAGCATTTCACCATGAGTATAGATGTTAATTCCTTTACCTGAAGTCTGTTCAAGTAGTTGTTTAAGATCCAGGAGATCATGACCAGTGATTACGATAAATGGTCCTTTTTCAACGTTCATGGTGACACTGGTGGGCGTTGGATGACCATAAACGGAAGTATTTGCTTCATCGAGGAGTGCCATGCATTTCAGATTAATCTGACCAAATTTCATTAAGAGCTCGAGCCATCCATCCACCGTATGTTCCTCAGATAGTGCTTTCATGCCTTGATAGAGCCAGGTAGTAACTTCGGAGTCGGTTTTGCCAAGGACATAAGCATGCCAGGCATAGGCAGCCATGCCTCTAATTCCCAAGAGTAAGGTTGAGCGCAGAGAGATTACGTCAGTGTCGCCTTCCCAAAGTGTGGATGCATTGTATTCTCTCTTACCACCAAGCTTTTGGATCTCAGCGATGACTGATGTGGTTAGTACAGAGATGTGTTTCGGATCGAAATTAACATTTGTCACGGTGGCGAAGAGACCTTGCAGCATGATTTCGTGAGTTTCTTTACTGGGATTCTTGTTAGCGGCGATTTTGCCAAGATCAATTAGTGCCGCAGTTAATTCATCTTGCTGATTTGCAACCTCAGGTTTTTTACCACAGACCCCACTATTAGTGCAACCTTTGCCTCCTGCAGTTTGTTCGCATTGAAAACAAAACATGTTTGACATTTTGAGTGCCTCCTTAAATTTTATCTTTATTTTTGATTAAACCTCTAAAACTTGACCCTCAGTGGAGAACGTTACTACTTGCCAGGGAATCATTTTGCTGCTGTTGATGAGGGCAGTTTTGACTGCCTGAACGATTCCACCACAACAAGGAACTTCCATTCTGAGGACGGTGATGCTTTTGATTTCGTGTTGAACTAAAATGGCAGTCAGCTTTTCACTATAATCACCCTCGTCAAGTTTGGGACAGCCAATTAAGGTGATTTTGTTACGCATAAAGTCTTGATGCAGGTTAGCATAGGCGTAAGCAGTACAATCAGCCGCAATTAATAAGTTTGCGTCTTCTAGATAAGGTGCATTGACTGGCACGAGCTTAATCTGACAAGGCCACTGTCTTAGTTGTGATTCGGCTTTTTCAGTAGTCACAGCTTGCGAAGTACTGGGAGAGTTTTTTGCGATTGTTTTGGCTTGAGTCCCTGGACAACCACAGGCAAGCGGTGGGACTGCTTGAACTTTTTGGTTTACTTCTATATTTTTCAAAGCTGCTGTTTCATTAAAAACATCTGCTTCGCGTTCTTCGATCATGATCGCGTTGGTCGGACATTCGGGCAGACAAGCTCCTAAGCCATCGCAGTATGACTCGGAAATCAGTTTCGCTTTGCCATTAATGATCTGGAGCGCGCCTTCGTGACAGGCATTAACACAAAGACCACAGCCATTACATTTGGCTTCATCTATTTTAATGATTTTTCTTTTCATTGTGGGTGCCTCCTTTGCAATTTTTATTGTTTCATTGAACTGATTATAATATAATTGAGCTTAGAAATCGGTATCCCAGGATACCAAAATACAAAGGAGATCATGATTTTGAATGATTATTTGGAAGTGCTGGCAGGAAGTGCTTTTTTTCAGGACATTGATCGTCAAGGATTGGAGTCAATGTTGCAATGCCTAAAATTAAAGATTTCTAATTATCATAAAAACGAATATCTGATTATCGCTGGTCAAAAGTTTGAGCAAGTAGGGATTATGATCAAAGGGACAGCTACCGTGAGTAAGGAGAATGTAGCAGGAGATCGGGTGGTAATGACTGTTTTGCAACCAGGGGAGATCTTTGGCGAGATGTTTGCATTCTCGAATCATGCCGAATGGCCAGTCATGGTACAAGCTCAGGAAGCCTGTGAGGTTTTTTTCTTGGCACGAGAGAAGATTATTGGTGATTGCGAAAGAATCTGTTCTTGGCATCGGCTCTTTATTAAAAATTTTCTCAAAATCATCTCCGAGAAAGCTTTGCTTTTGCATCAGAAAGTTGAGTACCTGACGATCAAGAGTATTCGGGGGAAGATTAGTCTTTTTCTGCTGCAGGAGTATCAAAAAACTGGGAAACCTAATTTGATGCTTTCTTTAAATCGTAATCAACTGGCAGATTTTTTGAATGTCTCACGTCCTTCGCTCTCCAGAGAGTTATCTGTTTTGCGTGCGGAGGGAGTACTTGATTTTCATTTAAATACAATACGAATTTTGGATCTCGAAGTTTTGAAAAAATTGAGCTGAAGTTGAGGGCTCATTTTTTGTTGGAGCTAAACCATTTAGAAAAAATAGCAAAAGAAGTCAAGCGTAAATTAATTGAAGATTGTATAATCAAACCACATGAAAATGTTTGGTCATTATCAAGGGCAACCATTGGGAGTTTGCTCTAGATAATTATTAGAATTGAAACGATGGTTTCGAAAAAGAAAGGTTGGGATAAATTTGAAAAAACTCAGTTTGCTGATCTGTAGCTTCATATTGATGTTTGGTTTGGTGGGATCACTTCAGGCACAAAAGTTAGAGAAGTCTTTTAAAGTTGGCGTTGATCTCTACAACTTTGATTATCAAATGGAAACCTTAGTAATTAAGCCAAAGGATCTTGTCAATAAAATTCAACTGGAGATTAGCTATTTGCCTGAAGCCAAAAATTTAAAAAATCTTCCAGTAATCTATCTGACAGATGGTCAATGGCGCAGGATGGATCATAAGTATATTCATTATTTGACTTATAAAAAGATTATTCCGCCAGTGATTGTGGTGGGCGTGGGTTATACTGAAGAGGCAAACGTTGGTCAAGCACGTTGGGTTGATATGGTCATGAAACCAGAGGCACTCATCAAAGTTTTTAAAACAGAAATTATTCCGCTTGTGGAAAGTAAATATAGGATCAATGCAGCAGAACGTTATCTTTTTGGTGCTTCAAACGGTGGATATTTTGTGACATATGCCTGCATGAAAAGTTGTCTGGAAGTGGATCGAACCTTTGCAGGATTTATTGGGAGTTCTCCATATCTGGCGACAGAAGATGGGGTGGTTGATGCACAAAAGATGGCGCAAGAATTGGTTGCCAAGCAAAGAAAATTTCAGACCAAACTCTATTTGGCATATGGTCAAAAAGAAGGGATATGGGAGTATCAGCAACCAAATAATGAGCTGTTTCAGACTTTAGAGCATCAAATTCTAAAAGGTTTAAATTTTATTCACCATGTTTATCCAGACTCGGATCATTTCAGTAATAC
>Ga0315295_10004587_pt1 | contig 11795 bp, 15 predicted proteins | sample YL17G14_0_MG_FD_204453 | JGI IMG/M metagenome (GOLD analysis project Ga0315295, IMG submission 204453) | Sediment microbial communities from Yellowstone Lake, YNP, Wyoming, USA - YL17G14_0 | ecosystem: Environmental > Aquatic > Freshwater > Lake > Sediment | place: USA: Wyoming | collected...
AAAGAGAAAGTAGAACCGGAGCATCCGGGGCTCAGCATCAGCTGTCAGTGTGAACTGCTTCAGATCAGCCGCTCTTCCTGGTATTACGAGGCACAGGGAGAGTCAGAGGAGAACCTGACGCTTATGCAGCTGATAATGGAGACCCCGAAACCTGCCCCAATCGCTACAATTATAGAGAAGAGTCCGTAGAGACATCCGTTGTTCTTTGCCATGCCTGCCAATGATTTTACGATACCCACCTGCTCGACATCGACATCCGCCTTCGCGGACTCAACGATCTTCTTGTCTTTTATTGCGTATACGTCGACCATGTATTTCCCGGGAGGGGCCTGGTAGGGCCATTCAGTCAGGATATAATAGGTACCCTGTCCCTCCTTTTCTGTCACGGTTATTTTGCCTGTCGATACCGAATAAAGATGGGAGTTTTCCTTGAACTTTATGAACTCATCGAACCATCTCGCTTTCTCTTCTTCGCCCGACACAGGCCCGATCGAGATGTGTTTTTGGAGAGCAGGATATCCAATCACGTTTTTTTCTGCGTCCTCGCTGTTTAGGATCTCCTCGATATTCCTTGTGCTGTGTACCGCATAGAAGGTCGGCGAGTTCTCGAAGTTCAAGGTCTTTACATTCATCCACAACACCCCTCCCACTTTCCCCTTCTGTTTCAACATCTGATGGCCGTCGAGAGAAGTGATCTTGATGATGAGGTCTGCACCCGGATCGGAGATTCCTCTCACGCTTACGGTGCTCCCGTTATAGAAAAAGTCGATCTTGATATGGTCATGGTTTGCCTTTGCGGTAAGCGCTGCGAGCAAATGTCTACCCATCAGGAAGAGAGAAGCCAAAATGCCTTGTCTTTTCTGTATGTGAGAGTAAAATGTTTTCATTAGTGTCCTCCCACATGGGATAAAAGTAGTGAAGGCGCAAGGGTCAGTTCGAAGATGATTTTGACGGTTACCGCCAATACAATCACCGAAAGGATTATCTTGAGTTGATCTCCCTTGAGCTTTCTTCCGAAGACTGCTCCAATCTGTGCGCCAAAGGTGGAGCCAAGGAGAAGGAGCACTGCGAGGATGAAGTCGACATTATGGTTGGTGTATGCCTGCAGGAATGTTATCTCGATGCAATTGAAGAGGATCTGGAAGAGACTTGTGCCCACGACCACATGCATTGGCATCTTCAATATGTATACTATGACAGGGACCATGAGAAATCCTCCTCCCACGCTCATTATCGCCGCGATGACCCCGACAAAACCACCGAAAAAGATCGGGAGAATCGCCGAATGGGTTACCCCGGACTTTTCGAATCGTGTCTGGAAGGGAAGGGACTTGAGGAATAAGGTAAACCATGATTCTTTTTCTTTCCTGGTTTTGATCTCTTCGGTCTTTTTCTTCATGCTCTGGAGGCTCTCGATGAACATATAGGTTCCCACCATGCCGAGCATCAGAACGTACGTCATCCTGATCACAAAATCAGCATTTCCCATAGCACGGAGGACCTTGATCGCCTACACACCGAGAAACCCACCTGCGAATCCCCCGACAAGAAGATAAAAGCCCATCTTAAAGTCAACGTTGCCGACCTTCCAGTGAGCGTATGTTCCCGAAGTCGAAGCGGCAACGATCTGATTCGAGTCGGTTGCTGCTGCAAACGTTGAAGGGATTCCGAACATGATAAGGAGAGGCGTCATGAGAAAACCACCTCCCACCCCGAACAACCCCGAAAGAAGGCCGACTGCCAGCCCCAGCCCCACCGGGATCAAGACATTGATACTAGTGAGTGCGACCGGTAAATAGAGATACATTAACCACCCTCCTTATTTTTTAATTTGTTCTGTTAGGCAACCTGTGCCTGTTTCGCCATTGTCACAATCGGTCTCGACGCGGTCCTCGCAAGTCTGTTGAGCACCTTTGACGTAACCGTGCCGCCATTTGTAATGGACGGACTGAGCACAACCATATCGATCTTCGAATTCTGCCTCAGGATGTTCTTAATTGCAGAGAGAGGGTGCATCGATGCGATGCTCACATCTGCGTTAACACCTGATCTCCGGCATGAATCTTTCAGTTCCTCCATTTTCTTCTCGTAATCCTCGTTTTTGTTCCTGTAGTCGTCGCTGATCAGTTCCCTTGCTGTCTTATGTTCTCCCTCTTCTGCAAAGGCGATTGCGGTCATCATGTCTTCAACCTTCTCAATTACCTTCCTTTTATAGAGGAGCAGTATCTCAATGCCGTCTTTCATGGTCTTCGCGAGTTCCGCGGCATAAGAGATACTGTCCTCAAGGTTATCGTCATGGTATGCGACGAATAAGAGTTGCTTCCCTTTCATTTTTTCCTCCATCCATCAGCGATGGGCGCCACCATTATCCTGCCTGCTATGCCCCGACTACCAGTACAGGGCAAGGGGCCTGGTTTATTACCCTCTCGACCACATTTTTCCCAAAAAGCTTCTTCAGAAAGTTTGTCGTCTTGTTCGCTCCCATGATGATGAGGTCGCACTGCTCATCCTCAGCAACCTCAACGATCTTCTCATCTACAGCTCCCTCTTCGATCCTTGTCTTGATGATTGCTTTTTCTGCTTCAGCGACCTCGTGTATCTCTCGCGCATGACGATCGGTACCGTTCGTGAGCACATCGCCAATGTTCTTGATTCCCGTGAGGTTAAGATCCCCTTCATTCGGCGGGACTACCTTTACGACAGTTACCCAGCACTTCTCATCTTTTGCAGGGTTGAGTCCGTTCCTGAGGACCTCCTTCGAACCTTTTACCGCAATCAGTATCTTTCTATACCCTTTCATCTCTGCCTCCTTGTGAGAATCTGATATAGAATCTGCAATGGGGGTGCCAACTATTAACTTCTTGTAAATAAAAGAGAAGTATTGATATTAGGATCTTTGCAATGTTTCATATTTGTACATGGTTGAACAGTCTGTTTTTATATGATCCCTAAACCTGTGGGTAGATAGAGAATTTGTGGGCCTTTTTAGACTTCAACTGCAAATATGATGTGCTGTTTCAAATTTGGACATGCATTCCACATTTAGCAGAGGCCTAACCGCCAACCTCTTCCGACTCCACACCTGCGAAGCAGCAGAACAAAGATCCAGAGAATAAGCTTTATCCCTATGCCCTGATGACCAACAACGTCACCTTGTAGCGGAAACGACAGCTCATGGGGGAGACCTGGCCCGGATCATGAAATGCATCAATCTGAGGTATCCTAAACGTTGCAAAAAGGACATGGCAGACATCCCTCAAAGCCTTTATGAGGCATGAAAAATTGAGAATCGGCTTGTAATGGTGTATCTCTCCTGCAGTGTGGTTTAGGCCCTCTGGATTCCCGCTCAGCGCACTGCCAGAATGACGGCGATGTTGTTACTATTTTGGATCGTTATTAAAACTCGCCCGTTTTGCTTGACTTGCACCCTATGGCGGGATATAATTTGAAAAAAGACAGTCGCTGCATAAAATAAAATGTTGGGCCACACCACAAGCATACTGTGAGGTGATTACATGCAAAGTCAAACCAAGTTGGTAGTATCAAACCCATCTGTCATGATGGGCAAGCCGGTAATCGCAGGAACCCGCATCACTGTAGAACTTGTCTTGGAGAAGCTGGCAGCGGGTGAAACCGTGGAACAGATTCTCGATGCACATCCACGACTCACCCGCGAAGGTATTCAAGCCGCACTGGCATTCGCAGCCGAAGCCCTACGCGCAGACGTCGTCTATCCCATTGATGAGACAGTCCATTGAAGTTTGTGGCTGACGAAAACCTTGATCGGCAAATTGTGGAACGCTTGCGCCAGGACGGCCATGTGGTCTGGTATATCGCAGAGATGGCCACAGGAGTCAGTGATCAGGATGTGCTCAACTTGGCCAACCATGAACAAGCGGTGCTATTAACGGCTGACAAGGACTTCGGTGAACTGGTTTACCGCCAGCATCTTGTCAACCCTGGCGTCATCTTGCTTCGTTTGGCTGGGTTGCTGCCTGCTGTCAAGGCCGAACTGGTTGCAAGGGCTGTAACTGCGCACATGAAGGAAATGGCGGGCAGCTTTGTGGTGGTTTCTCACAGGACGATTCGCATACGACAACCAAAATCATGAAGCCATTGGTTTGGTTGACATGGCCCAACAACAGCTGCAACTCCGGATGAACATTAACAGTCTCATACCTAAGTTGAGCGATTTTTTTGACTGTCATTCCGGCTCCTGTCCCCGCTTGTCGGGGATCGGTCCGGAATCTTTCTTTGTTTTAAGAAGGATTCCCGACGCCCCCGCAGCAAGTGCGGGGTTGCGGGAATGACACCTTTGGATGATGGAGATTGCCACATCGCTCCGCTCCTCACAATGATGCTCTTAAAAGAATCGCTCAATTTGGTCATAATAGAGTCTGTCATGCCCGAAGGTCTCAATCGGGCATCCAGCATGGTTTTAAGCCTTCTGGATTCCCGCTCAACGCACTGCGGGAATGACGGCGATGTTGTTACTATTTTGGATCGTTATTAAAACTCGCCCGTTTTGCTTGACTTGCACCCTATGGCGGGATATAATTTGAAAAAAGACAGTCGCTGCATAAAATATAGAGTTCGGTGAAGATAAAGGAGAATGGTACTGAAAGCTAATCGTAAATCGAGTAACTCAACATGGTCGGATGTGAAAGCCGCAATGGCAGGCATGGACGAGAAGCAGCTGATCAGCTTAGTCTCGGACCTCTATCGATTGTCCAGAGAGAACCAGGCATTTCTTCACGCCAGGTTCGGCGTAGGCGACGACACGCTCGGTCCATACAAGAAAACAATTGATGCCTGTATGTACCCAGACATTTACAAGAACAAACCAGTTCAGATCTCGAAGGCAAAGCAAGCCATCAGCACCTATTCGAAGGCAGTTGGAGACCCCCTCGGCGAAGCGGAGTTGATGACCTTCTTCGTGGAATGCGGTAACAGCTTTACACTGGATTTCGGCGACATAGATGAAGCCTTCTATGATGCCCTCAACCGAATGTGCCGCCGGGCTATCGACAAGGTTCTCACCCTTCCGAAAGAAGCGCGGGGTGAATTCCAAAGAAGGCTGGAGACAATCATGACTTCTTCCTCAAATATCGGGTGGGGCTATCACGACACACTCTGCGATGACTATTATGATGCGTTCTCGGAGGATGAATAATCACCGAACCACCGCATGCACCGGATCGCCAATAAATCCGGCTTCCGGTGAGCTTTCACGTTACAATCCTGAGGCCACATGCCACACATGAATGAACAATTCACTTTCGACGTGTTCCTGAGCCATAGCTCTAAGGACAAGCCGGTCGTGACCGCGGTCGCTGAGCGGCTGCGGCAGGACGGGCTGAAGGTGTGGTTCGATGAATGGGTGCTCAAGCCCGGCGACAGCATCCCGGCGAAGATCGAGGAAGGATTGGAGCACTCCCGCGTGCTCGTGCTCTGCATGTCGGCGAATGCGTTCGGCGCGGTCTGGGCGCAGTTGCGACTGACACACTCTCAACAATCAACTCTCAACCCACAAACAACTGGCGCCCCGCTGAACAAGGAGCGTCGCTTCACCCTGCTTCAACGAAAGGCACCTCTCGTCTCAACATGAAAAGGGGTAGAACATTGGAATTGGTGGTCGCGAGCTTGGAGAAGGCACTTTCCGGAAAACAGGGTGTCACAATAGTTTCGCCTTACAACCCGTTTTCCGAATAAAAATAACCTAAGAATATACTAACTTATTGATAATACAGGTAAAAGTATTTAATAGAGACATGCATGTAGTCCATGATAACATATTATTATGTTGCATAAAGAGCTTGACATTAGCCATACAATGATATATTATGTAGCCCATAACGTATTGTGGGACTACATAATGCACCTAAGTTACAAAACCTCCAAATATAAAGAAAAGGTTTATAAGTCTTACTTTATTGCCGAATCTTATAGAGAAGGTAAAAAGGTAAAAAAACGTATACTCTGGCCCATTGGAAAACTTACTGATGCCCAACATGATCAGCTCAGTCTCATATGTAAGGCGGTCTCTGATCCAGATCAGGTTATAACTACTCTGGAGAATATCGTAGTCCAGAAAAGCGAGCCGTATCTCGACCTCGCCATTGTCAACGCCCTTTGGGAGGAGTGGAAATTTCCTATGGCCTTTGGTAATCACGTTACTAATAGTGAACTCTCAACACCCCTGATAGCAAAGATACTGACCATAAATAAATGTGTTGCCCCCTGCTCTCACTATAGCATCCCTCAGTGGGCAGAGAGAACTGCGTTATCCGAGGTTATCGATTACTCCCTTAAGAACCTAAACGATGACAAGATATACTACGAACTGGACAAGATCGAACAGAGCCAGGAGTGTTTAGAGAACCATCTCTTTCAAATAACCTACAGAAAGGACAAAGCAAGCTATGACCTTGTCAACTATGATCTTTCTTCCTCCTACTTTGTCGGCATGAGATGCAATCTTTCAAACTACGGAAAGAGTAAGGATAACAGGCCACATAATAAGCAGGTTCTCCTGGGTATATTGGTCAATGATAAGGGCTATCCTTTCAAATGGGATGTATATCCTGGCAATACCGCAGAGGTCAAGACCATAGTTGGCAATGTAGATGCCTGCAAAGAACGGTTCAGATTAAGGAATATAACCCTCGTATTTGATCGTGGTATTGTTTCTGACGATAACTTGGAATATATTAGCGAGAAGGGCCTTAAGTACATCTCGGCACTGGATAAGGACCAGATACCCACTATAGAGGGGATAGACTTTTCTATCTTCACCGATCTATCTTTGGATAATTTCAAAGAACGTTTATCAAAACAGGGGTTTCTTAGGTATGATGAATCGCTCTATTTTAGAGACATCGGTCTAGTAGGGAAACAGAGATATATCCTCGGCTTCAACCCTGTATTATTCAAGGATGAAAGAAGATGCCGAAGTGAAAAGATTAACTCCTTCGAAGACTTTCTTGCTAAGAAGAATAAAGAACTGAGTGAAGCGACACGTTCCAGAAACCATGAAACAACCAAACAGGTCATTATTAACGAATTGAAGAGGTTAAAGATCAAGAAATATTTCCACGAACCGGTCCTTAAAGAAATAGAGAGTAAAAGAACGAACGAACATGGCAAAATAGTATTAGTAAGATCCTTCCAGGTAACGATAGAAAAGAAGCTGGATAGAATTGCCGATAACGAAATCTTAGATGGAATCTGTGCCTTTATTTCAAATCATACCGCATCATCAGGTAACCGCTTTCTCTTCTCTCCAGAAAAGATCATAAGGGCGTATAGGGATAAGACAAAAGTAGAAGACGCCTTCAAACATATCAAGTCTTTCTTAAAGATCAGGCCTTTTTATGTAAATCTCGATGAGCATGTTCGGGCTGTTTATAGTATCTGTGTACTAGCCTATTTTCTCAACAAAGACCTTGCCGAAAGAAGAAAAAGGATAGATGGCATTGATTACCTCAACTCAAAGAACCTCTATGAACCTTTTCGCAGTTGTCATTGTGTAACCCTGAAAGATAAACCTTCAGGCAGTAAGAAGAGAAAAACAGTCGAATTAACCTTAGAACAGAAACGTTTGCTAAAAGAACTGCAAATTAAAATAAAAATGCCTTAAAGATAATGTAGTCCATTAATTAGAAATCACAAATCTAATAATATCAAATACTTACAGTATTGTTTGCGGAATATGGGATGCAAAGTTGCAGACAAGACCAACCAAAAGCACAAGAGATTGCGAGAGCACGACGTGGTAGTGATTCGAGAGGACAGCCATCACCCATTCATGATTGCTTTGGAATGCCGAGACAGATCGCTCCCAATTACCAGAGAACAGATAGAGGCGTTCTGGCGCAAGTGTCAGGATACAGGAATTCACAAAGGCGCAATCGTCTCGGCAAAGGGATTTAGAAAGACGGCGCAGGAAAAGGCGAGGTTCCTTGAGATTGAGTGCATCACCCTTAGAGAGGTTGAGGGATTCAATTGGCTTCTACCCGGAGGGTTTTTCCAATTTGGGTCTAAGCTGCTCATGCAGAATTGGCTTTTCATTCCTGAAACAGACATCGTCCCGAAGCCACAATCCTTCACCGTTTTGGATGAAGCTGGAAACGAGGTTTCGCAACAGGTTCTCGCTGCTAATGTTCAAAGCGCATTGAAACAGAAACCAGACCTCATGCTCAAACCGGGCGTGCATCCTGTTAAGATCAGGTTCGAACTTAACAATTGGCATCTTCTGGACAAAACGACAGGACTTAACCCTACAACGGCACTTGTTAATTCCCATACAATATATTGTATTGTGGCCAGCTAAATCATACCATATGTTGTGCTAAAAAGTGCTAAATGGCGTTGTAGGGTTAAGCACAAGCTGAAACACGCAAATACGTACGTTGAGCTCGAAGTCTTCAAAGAGGCTGTTCCAGTTACGAAGGTGCGCTACGCGAATGTGGAAACCAAAACTCAAATAGCGGAAGCGGCCATTGCACCGATTGAAGCCGGCCCATTAAGCGGTGAGTTAATGATGCTTAACAAAGGTGAAGGAATCCAAATACTGTATGTCCCTCGCCAGAGATTACCGTAAGGCTGCATTGGCATGAGTATGGATTTCCAATACGACGTGTTCCTGAGCCATAGCTCTAAGGATAAGGCTGGTGTGCGCGAAGTCGCCAACCGGTTGCGGCAGGACCGGCTGAAGGTGTGGGTCGATGAATGGGTGCTCAGACCCGGCGACAGCATCCCGGCGAAGATCGAGGAAGGGCTGGAGCACTCCCGCGTGCTCGTGCTCTGCATGTCAGCGAATGCGTTCGGCTCGGACTGGGCGCAGTTGGAGGCCGGTACGTTCCGGTTTCGCGACCCCCTGCACCAGGAGCGCCACCTCCTTACTCTCCGAGGAGCCCTCAACTGAGTAGTCCAACCAATGACCTCCCAACCAAACCACGAAGCTGCTCTAAGAGAAACCATCCGTGAAGGTCGCGCTGTCATCGTGGCTGGCACGGGCGTCTCCATCGCCGCGAGTTTCGATGCAACGACGAAACAGCCTCATCCCCAGGCTTCTTGGGCAGGTCTCCTTGAAGACGGGCTGAAGTGGCTCAAAGACCACAAGCTGATCGACGATGACGTTGCGGATGCCCAACTGAAGCTGCTGAAGAAGAACCCGCAGACACACCGTTTCATCTCCGCAGCCGAAGATGTTACCGCGGGAATGGGCGGGGCGAAGTCGCCGCATTTCGCAGACTGGCTGAAACGAACTATTGGCTCCATCAAAGCCCATGATCGCAGCGCCCTCGACGCCTTGGATGCGATCCGGCAGCAGGGCAACCTCCTTGCTACTACCAACTACGACGGACTTCTGCTCAGCAGCCACTCGCAACTTGCGCCAGTTACGTGGCTGGAGACCACGCCCTCATTGGAGTAGTTCGCAGCTGGGCCACGGGTAAGATCATTTTCCTCCACGGCTACTGGCGACAGCCCGAGTCCGTCATCCTCGACTGGAAATCATACGACAAGATCGCTCGCGACGCGCGGTATCGGGAGGACCTTGCCGCATTCTGGAAAACCAACATCTGAGTTTATGTCGGCTGCGGAGTCAATGGCCTGACCGACCCGGACTTTGGCCTGCTGCTGGAACGTTATGGCGAGCGGGCAAGGCAGGCGGGACACTGGGATTACTGCCTCGTTCGCGATGATCAGAGGGACGAGTTCCAAGCCTACTTCGACACGAACAAGCTCAACATCCGTGCGATTCTGTTTGGCAAGGACTACGGAGACTTGCCGCGGTATCTCCGTTCCCTGCTGCCCGCGCCCGTTCCCCCGGCGCCAGTTGTGCTTCCTGGTGCTGACCTCGCTCCCGCTGCTCCAACGATGTCTCCGCGCACTTCCAAGATCAGGAGTCTTTATTTGAAAGATGCTAGGCGAGACTTTGAAGCCAGACTCGCCGCCTCCATCCATCACGCGAGATTCATCGACCTGGGCATCCAGGACGACCCCGCAGCCGTCAAACCAGCCTGGGGATATCATAACCCTGAAACCAGACAGTCGTACGACACGGTAGCCGAAGCGTTTGTCGGATGCGACCGACGCCTGCTGCTCCTCGGCTCGCCTGGCTCGGGCAAGACGACCGCCTTGCTTCATCTCGCGAAGCTGCTGGCCCAAGAGGCCGAGCAGAGTCCAGAAGCCCCAATTCCGTTTGTTGTCAACCTTTCAAAATTCCGTCTCGAACGTTCCGAGGGCACAAGGCTGTGGCCCAATTTCGGTGAAAGGCGTGGTACTCCGGCGAACAGGAATGGCGATGAGGACCTCGACACGAAGTTCGAGGATTGGCTGGTTTCCGAGATGGCGGCCTTTCCTGGCCTCAGTCGCGAACTGGCCCGTGAGTGGATTCGCCAAGGACGCGTGGCGGCTCTCCTCGATGGATTGGACGAGTTCAACGACGAGCGACGCGCTGACTTAGTCCACTTGTTGAACAGCACCTTCCTCCGAAACTACCCAGACCTGGTCGTTGTTATTTACAGTCGGACGAACGAATATCTTGCTCTCCAAAGCTCTGAGGAAACTCGGTTGCAGCTTCGCGGATGTGTTCATCTTCAGGCGCTCAGTGATGCGCAAATCGCTGCTTATCTTGATGCTGCAAAGGCACGAGCCCTGCTGAGTGCCCTTCCAGATGATCCTGCCCTACGCGAACTTGCTATGACTCCCCTCACCCTGTCCATGCTTGTACTCGCGTACGGCGGCCTCGCGCCAAGCGACCTACCCAAAGCAGGGTCATTGAGTGAGAGCCGACATCACCTATTTAAATCCTACGTTGCCAGGATGCTTCAACGACGGGAACGACGAAAACGGAATATTCCATTCGACGACTCGAAGGCCAACGACATCCCTATTTCTGAATACAGCTACCACCCCGACCAGGTACACCGGTGGCTGGGGTGGCTGGCTCTGGCCTTGAGCGTGCGTATGCGCACAAGCTTTTCCGTAACGAACTTCCACAGCATTCTGATCATCGGAGTCCAGCCGGCTCGGCAGCCCTTCAACTTTGCCGCTGTCTATTTCGCAATCGGTGCATTGCTGTCAGTTTCGCTGTGCCTGACCGCTCTGCCAATCATTCCGATTACGTCCGCAGGCTTGCTAAGCACTGCTTTCATCGTCGTCTCGTTGCTCCTCCTGCTTCCGTTGGCCGCGTCTGGAACTAGGAAATGGATTGGCGGTTCGCTGTGTCTCTATATTGCGTTTCCCACAGTCATTCTGCTTGATATCACCGCTGTGGCACGCCTGCTATGCACTGTCCTCCCAGGTAGCATTTCACCGTTGCCTGTAAGCGTCATTCTGCTGTTTGCAGTGTTGCTTACCGCACACGCCGCACTTTCGGGGTTTGATGACGACTCTTTCCAGAAGTTTGGTCTTTGGTTTATCGGAGGAGTCGGCGCGGTCACTGGGCTTCAATTCTCGCCTGGCAATTGGCAGCTCCCGTTTCTTGATAGGGCTTGGTGGCAAGCAGCGATTGCAGCCATATTACTTGGCTTGGGTTTTTCAATTGTAGAGGAGAAATCTGAGCTGCTCCGAGAGAAAATACTTGCCTTCGGACTCACAATTGGGTTTGCCGCGTCCGTTCGTACTCGCTGCATGGTGGCTTCCTGAACTAAGCTGGACGATAGGATTCATGGGTCTGTCCGACATTCCCAAAGCTTTAAGCGGTTAATTTTAGAGGGTTTATATTGCAGTTATTGCCTCCATCTGATAATGTGTTGATACTGACAATCTACTCAGGAGGAGGCAAT
>Ga0315295_10004589_pt1 | contig 11793 bp, 10 predicted proteins | sample YL17G14_0_MG_FD_204453 | JGI IMG/M metagenome (GOLD analysis project Ga0315295, IMG submission 204453) | Sediment microbial communities from Yellowstone Lake, YNP, Wyoming, USA - YL17G14_0 | ecosystem: Environmental > Aquatic > Freshwater > Lake > Sediment | place: USA: Wyoming | collected...
GGGCGCGGCAGCCGAGAAGGACGCGCTCGTTCACGACACGATCCAACGCTTCGGCGAGTACAGCATGCACCGCGTGCCCAGCATGGCGTCGGCGCGCATGGTGTCCACCGGCCGGCTGGACGAGACGTTCTGGAGGAAGGTGGGCGAGCGCTGCGTCGAGTGCGGCGGCTGCGCCTACGTGTGCCCGACGTGCTGGTGCTTCAACGTGGTGGACGTGACCGCCCGGGGCGCGGCGGGCTTCGACGACCCGGCCGAGGACCTCAGCCCGGCGGTGCCGGGCGGCGTGACCGGCTCGGTGCCCGACGGCGAGTGGGAGCGCGTGCGCATGCGCGACTGCTGCCAGCAGGCTGGCTTCATCCGCCAGGCCGGCGGCGGCTACCCGCGCTGGACCTGCGGCGAGCGCTGCCTCACGCGCTTCTTCCACAAGCTCTCGCAGCAGTTCCAGGCGCGCACCGGGGCGTCCGGCTGCACCGGATGCGGCCGCTGCATCCAGGTGTGCATGGGCGAGGAGGGCATCGACCGCGTCGCCGAGAACATGCGCGACGCGCTCGTGGGCCCGCTCCGCGAGCGCACCGTGCACGGACCACTGCAGCTGGGAGCCGGACCACAGGTCGTCGTCGCGACCGCGGGGCGGTCGGCGGCGAAGCCGGCGCCCGGCGGGAGGCAGGCCTAGATGGGTGCGATCGAGCCCGAGCCGCGCCCCGGGCACGCCCCGGGCAACGTGTACGTGCCGCGCTTCGCGCGCGTGCTCGGGGTGCGCGAGGAGATCGCCGCGCGCGGCGCCTCGAAGCCGGTGGTCACCCTGAGCCTCGAGCGCGACGGGATGGACTTCCGGCCCGGGCAGTTCGTCGAGGCCGGCATCTTCGGCGCCGGCGAGGTGCCCATCTCGATCTCAGCGGCGGCCGGCCTCGAGGGCGCGCTCTACCTGACCATCCGTGCCGCCGGCGTCGTGTCTACTCTGCTCACGCGCCGCAGGCCCGGGGACATCGTCAGCGTGCGCGGCCCCATGGGCAACGGCTTCCCGCTCGAGCAGTACGAGGGCCAGGACCTGGTGTTCATCGCCGGCGGCATCGGCCTGGCGCCGCTCCGCGGCCTGCTGTGGGAGATCCTGCTGCACCGCGAGCGCTACGGCCGCATCGTGCTACTGCACGGCGCGCGCACGCCGCACGACCTGCTCTATCCCTGGCAGTGGGCCGACTGGACGAAGCTCGGCGTCGAGATGCAGCTGTCGGTGGACGTCGGCGACGGCGAGTGGGAGAAGCACAACGACCCGCCGCGCATCGTCGGGTTCCTCACCGCGCTGTTCCCGGCGCTCAGGATGGACCCGGCGCGTACCTACTACTTCCTGTGCGGGCCGCCGGTGATGATCCGGATCGCGTGCGGCGAGCTGGCCCGCAAGCACGACGTGCCGCACGACCGGCTCGTGTCCACCCTCGAGCGCCACATGAAGTGCGGCATCGGCAAGTGCGGCCACTGCGTGGTGGTGGACCGCTACGTGTGCATGGACGGCCCGGTCTTCAGCTACGACCAGTTGCTGGCGATGGACCGCATCGAGCCGCCTTGGTAGGAGACGCCCAATGACCGAGTCGGCGATGTCCGGAATCGAGGCGCGAGTCGCGGCGCTGGTGCGGGGCCGCCGGGCCGCCGTGGTCGGCGTGGGAAACCGGCTGCGCGGTGACGATGCCGCGGGCTCGGTCGTGGCGGAGCGCCTGCGCGGCCGCGTGGCCGCGCCCGTGTTCGACGCCGAGACCGTGCCTGAGAACTACCTGGGCTCGCTGCTCTCCGAGAGCTGCGCGGTCGTGATCTTCGTCGACGCCGCCGATCACGGCGGCGCGCCCGGCGAGTGCTGCCTGGCGCCGGCCGCCGAGTTGGCCGAGCGCGCCGGCTCCACGCACTCGATGTCGCTCGTGCTCCTGTCGCGCGCACTCGCCGCGCACAGCGTGGAGTGCTGGCTCGCGGGCATCCAGCCCGGACGCGCCGAGCTGGGCGCCGAGCTGAGCCCGGCCGCCGCCGCCGGCGTGCGCGCGCTCGAGGACGCGCTGGCCGCGGCGCTCGGCGCGGCCGGCGCCGCAGCGGAGGCCCTCCGTGCCTGATTCGGCGCTCACGCTGTTCGTGCTGCTGCTCGCCGTGCCGCTGGCGGGCGCCGTGCTCGCCGCTTGGGTGCGCGGCCGCGCCGGTGACGCGATCGCGGTGCTCGCGGCGCTCGCCGCCACGGGCGTGGCCGGCGTGCTGGTGGCGCTGCACGGCGTGAAGGGGGTAACGGTCACGCTCGGCGGCCTGCCGTTCTTCGACCGCTACGTGGGGCACCCGGTGCCGCTCTTCGGCTTCACGCTCGACCCGCTCTCGAGCCTGGTGCTGCTCGGCGCCGTGGTGCTGGGCTTCGTGTGCGTCCTGTACTCGGTCGCCTACGTGGGCCCGCGGAACCGCGAGGCGCCGGCGGGCGACGACCGTCGCGCCTACTGGTTCTGGCTGCTGCTGTTCGTCGCGGCCATGTCGGGGCTGGTGACGTCCTCGACGCTGCTCCAGCTCTTCGTCTTCTGGGAGATCACCACCGTCTGCTCGTGGGCGCTCATCGGCTTCTACGAGAAGGAATCCGAGGCCATCGCCGCGGCGCAGAAGGCGTTCCTGATGACGGCGGGCGGCGGGCTGGCGCTGTTCGCTGCGGTGCTCGTGCTGCTCGCGATCACGCACACCGCCGGCTTCGACGCGTTCGCGCGTCTGCCCGAAGGGCTGCGCGGCGCGGCGGCGGGCTCGCTCGCCGTCCTGGTGCTGATCGGCGCGTGGGCCAAGTCGGCGCAGGTGCCGTTCCACACCTGGCTGCCGTCGGCGATGGTGGCGCCGAGCCCGGTGAGCGCGTACCTGCACGCGGCGTCCATGGTGAACGCCGGCGTCTACCTGGTCATGCGCATCGCGCTCGCGAACTTCCCGGAGCCCGCGGCGGCGGCCGACGCCGCCGGGCTGCCCGCCGCGGCGCTGCCCGCGGCCGCGGCTGCGGTGACCGCCACCCCGCTCCTCATCTGCCCGGTGCCCTCGGCGATTCCCGCCGGTGTCGCCTGGGTGGTGGGCATCATGGCGGTGGTGACGCTGGTGTTCTCGGTGGCGCAGTTCTTCTACCAGGACGATCTCAAGCGCCTGCTCGCGCTCTCTACCATCAGCCACCTCGCGCTCATCCTGCTCGGTGGCTCGCTGGCGCTGGCGGGCTCGGTGCGCGCGGCGCAGGGCGCGTCGTTGCACATCCTGGCGCACGGCGTGGGCAAGGCGCTGCTCTTCCTGTCGGTGGGCACGCTGTCGTACGCGGCCGGCACGCGCCGCATCCACGACCTCCGCGGCGTGCTCGCCCACGCCCCGGTCGCCGCGACAGGCTTCCTAATCGGCATGCTCACAGTGACCGGCGTGCCGCCGTTCGCCGGGTTCTGGAGCAAGCTGATGATGGTGACCGGTGCGGTGTCGCTTGGCGGCGTCGGCGTAGCCGCGGGTGCGCTCATCGTGCTTGAGAGCGTGGTCGCGTTCGCGTGGTTCCTGTGGGTGGGCCAGCGCGTGTTCCTCGGCGAGCCCTCGCCGGCGGTCGAGGCCATGGGGCCGCGGGCGGCATCCATGGAGACCGCGCTCGTGATCCTCATGATCCTGTGCCTCGCCGTCACGGCGTTCGCCATGCCGCTCGCCAGCGCGGTGAGGCCGTGCGCGCTCGGAGGATGACGGCATGATCGGGCTGCTGGGCAGGTACGTCTTCCCGAGCGCGTCGTGGCAGGCCGACGGCCTCACGTGGCTGTTCCTGATCCCCGTGCTGGTGGTCTCGGCCGTGGCCGCGCTCTACGCGCCGGCCTACCTGCGCCAGGAGCGCTACGCGCACGAGAGCCTGCTGCGCTACTGGCTCATGTACGCGCTGTTCGTCGCGGGCATGGTGGGCACGCTGCTCTCGTCCGACCTGGTGCTGTTTCTGGTGTGCTGGGAGGTCATGACGCTCGCTTCGTACGTCCTCGTGGCGCACGAGACGCGCAACGCCGGCGCGCTGCGCGCGGCGTTCAAGTACTTCGTCATGACTCACGTCGGCACCGGCTGCCTGCTGTTCGGCGCGGTGCTGCTGCGCGTGGCGGGAGGCTCGTTCGCCTTCGCCGAGCTGCCCGCGGCGCTCCGGGGGCTGGCGGCGACGAGCCCGGCGATGCTGCACACCATCCTGGCGCTGTTCTTCATCGGCTTCGCCACCAAGGCCGGCCTGTACCCGTTCGGCGACTGGTTGCCCGACGCGCACCCGGCGGCGCCCGCGCCGGTCTCCGCCGCGCTCTCGGGCGTGATGGTGAAGCTCGGCCTCTACGGTGTGCTGCGCGTCTTCCTGGGCATGCTCGCCGCGGCGAGCCCGGCCGACGCCGTGGTGTGGGGTTGGGTGCTCGGTGCGTTCGGGCTGCTGTCGGCGCTGGTGGGCGGCTCCGCCGCGTGCGCGGCCATGGACGCCAAGGTGCTGCTCGCGTACTCGTCCATCGCCCAGAGCGGGCTCATCGCGCTCGGCTTCGGCGCCGCGCTCGTGCTGCAGCCGCTGCACCCGGCGCTCGCGGCGCTGGCGCTGCTGGGGGCGGGGTTCCACCTGGTGGGCGACGCCGTCGTGAAGTCGCTGCTCTTCCTCGGCGCCGGGTCGCTGCAGTGGCGCACCGGCAGCCGCCGGCTCGAGGACCTGGGCGGCCTGTTCGAGGCGATGCCGGTAACCGGCTGGACGATGCTGATCGGCGCCATCGCCATCGCGGGCTTCCCGCCGCTCACCGCCTTCACCGGCAAGTGGCTCATGTTGCAGGCCACGGTCCTGTCGAAGCTGCCGCTTGTGAGCATCGCCGGGCTCGGCCTGCTGGTGGCGAGCCTGCTGTCGGTGCTCTACGCCGTGAAGCTCTTCGCCGCCTCGTTCGCGAACCGGCCCATGCGAGCCGGAGCGCTCGACGTGCCGGCGACGATGCGCGCGGCCCAGGTGATCCTCGCCGCCCTCGTGATCGCGCTGAGCCTCGTGCCCGGCGTCGTCCTGGGGTGGATCGCGGTCGCACTCGCGCCGCTGCCGGTGCTGGCCGGATCCGCTGCGCACGCGTGGTCGGCGGTGGGCCTGCTGCCGCTCTCCGGCGCGCTCGCGCCCCTCGCGCTGGTCGTGCTCGGCGTCTGGGCCGCCGCGCTGGCGCGCGCCGCCGTGGGCACGGGCGAACCGTCCGCGCTGCGCGAGGTGTGGACCGGCGGCGTGCCCGCCGACCACGGCGCGCCGCGCGTGCACCCGCTCGGCTTCTACTCGCCGCTGCGCGAGTCGCTGCGCCGCGCCTACCCGAGGCCGGCGCTGCCGAAGCTGAAGGCGCCGGCCTGGCTCGTGCCCGCCGTGGACGCGGACCGCTGGCTCTACCGGCCCGCCGGCGCGGCCGGCCGCCGCATCGCCGACGCCCTGCGCCGCGCGCACACCGGCGTGCCGCACCTCTACATCGCCTGGCAGCTCGTGGGGGCGCTCGGGCTCGCGCTGCTCCTGGTCCTGCTGCTGCGTCACTGAGGCGAACCATGGCGATCATCGAGACCGGCACTACGCAGGCCGCGGCCCTCCACCAGCGCATCCGCGCGCGGCTGAACGGCGCCCTGCTCGACGTGCAGGCGTCGCTCCCGGAGCGGCTCTACCTCACCGTGGACGCCGCGCATGTACGCGAGGCGGTGCGCGCGTTGTACGAGGAGCTGCGGGCGCGCTACGTCATCAGCGTGGGCGTCGATCGCCGCCGCGGCGGCGCCGGCTTCGAGGCGCTGCACTTCTTCGGCTGCGACGCCGACCACGTGCGCGTCGCCGTGCGGGTGGGGCTGGACGGCGAGCGTCCGGTGGCGCCGTCGATCACGCCCATCGTCCCGGGTGCGAGTTGGGCCGAGGTGGAGATGCGCGACCTGCTCGGCATCGAGCCCGAGGGGCACCCGAACCCGCGGCCGCTGTGCCTGCCCGACGACTTCCCGCCCGACGTGCGTCCGCTGCGCAAGGAGGTGCCGTTCGACTACAAGGTGGACGGCAGGACGTCGCGGCCGTTCCCGTACCTCGAGCCGCCGCCCGGCACCACCGTGGTGCAACTCGGGCCGTTCTTCCCGGTGCTCGAGGAGCCGTCGCAGTGGCGGCTGTTCGTGGACGGCGAGACCGTGGTGGGCGCGGACTACCGCGGCTTCTACTGCCACCGCGGCATCGAGAAGCTGGGCGACAGCGCGCTCAACTACAACCAGGTGATCAACCTGGCGGAACGCATCTGCGGCATCTGCGGCTGCGTGCACTCCGCCTCGTACTGCCAGGCGGTCGAGGAGGCGGCCGGCATCGTGGTGCCCCTGCGCGCCCGCGTGGTCCGCACCATCATGCTCGAGCTCGAGCGCCTGCAGAGCCACCTGCTGTGGCTCGGGCTCGCCTGCCACATCGTCGGCTTCGACTTCGTGTTCATGCAGGCGTGGCGGCTGCGCGAGCCGCTGATGACGCTGGCCGAGCAGCTCACCGGCAGCCGCAAGCACTTCGGCGTCAACCTGGTGGGCGGCACGCGGTTCGACGTGCCGCTCGAGAAGTTCGACGCCGTGGTGGCGGCGATGGCGGTCGTGGAGCGCGAGTCCATGGCGCTGGTGAAGGCCATCCAGGACGACGACGCGCTCATCTCGCGCCTCAAGGGCGTGGGCGTGCTCACGCCCGCCGAGGTGCGCGCCATGGGCGCCGTGGGACCGACCGCGCGCGGCAGCGGGGTGCCGCTCGACGTGCGGCGCGACCACCCGTACGCCGCCTACGAGTTCTGCAAGTTCGACGTGGTCACGCACGACGGCTGCGACGTGCTCGGCCGCACGCTGGTGCGCGTGCTCGAGATCTTCGAGTCGGTGAAGATCGTGCGCCAGTGCCTGACGCTGCTGCGCGACACGCCCGAGGGCGACATCATCGCCGACGTGCCGGACACGCTGCCCGCCGACCGCGAGGGCATGGGCTCGGTCGAGGCGCCGCGCGGCGAGGTGTTCCACTACGTGCGCACCGGCGAGCGCAACGGCCCGGACCGCTGGCGCGTGCGCGCGCCCAGCTACCAGAACATCCAGGCCGTGCCGCTCATGTTCAAGCCCGGCACCCAGGTGGCCGACGTTCCCATCACGCTCGGCAGCGTGGACCCATGCTTCTCGTGCACCGAGCGCATGGAGATCGTGGATCGCGGAACCGGTGAGACTCGCGTGCTGCGCCAGTCCGAACTCGAGGCGCTGGCCCGCGCGGACATGGGGCGGCGGCGCGCGGCCGCGAGAGCGGCGGTCGGCGCCGCATCCGCGCCGCCGCCCGCGGGGGACGCCCCATGACCGTCGTGTGGTGGGCCGCCGTGCCGTGGGCGTTGCTGTGCCCGGTGCTGCTGCTGGCGCTGTCGCCCCTGTTCGACGGCATGGCGCGCCAGATCCGCGCGCGCCTCGAGTCGCGTGCCGGCCCGCCGCTGCTGCAGGGCTACGTCGACCTGGCCAAGCTCGCCGGCAAGCGCGAGGTCAGCTCGGGTGTGGGCTCGCTCGCGCGCCTGATGCCGCTGCTCGGCCTCGCGGCCGCCGTCACGGCCGGCGCGCTGCTGCCGATCGGCGGCCGCTCGCCGCTCGGCTTCGCCGGCGACGGGCTGGTGATGCTCTACCTGCTGGGCCTGTCGAGCGTGGCGCTGGCGCTCGCCGGCAGCGCCACCGGCAGCCCGTACGGCTTCCTGGGCGCGAGCCGCGAGATGATGCTGCTGCTGTTCGTCGAGCCCGTGATCGCGATCGCGCTGTTCGTGACGGGGCTCAAGGCCGGCACGTTCCGGCTCGACGAGATGGTGCTGTGGCAGGCGCAGCACGGGCCCGATGTGTCGGGCGTGCTCGCCGGCGTGGGCGTGCTGCTCGCGCTGCTCGGTTACATGGGCCGGCTGCCGTTCGACCTTACCGAGGCCGAGCAGGAGCTGATGGGCGGCGCCATGATCGAGTTCGGCGGCCGCCGCCTCGCCGTGCTGCGCTGGACCCTGTTCGTGCGCTGGCTGGTGGTGGCGTGGTTCGTGGTCGAGGTGTTCGCACCCACGCCGGCGCCGTTGGCCGCCGGCCTGCCGCTCGCCGCGCTCAAGGTGCTGATCCTGTTCGGCGCCTCGTCGGTGCTGAGCGCGCTGCTGGCCCGGCTCAGGATCGACCACGTGCGCGCCTACCTAGTGCAGGTCGGGCTGCTCATGGTGTTCGCCATCGTGTTCGCGCTCATCGGCGCCTAGGAGACCACTCATGTTCGGCGCCAAGCTCCGGCAGATCCGGTTCGGGCTCCGCAACCCGCGGGCGACCGTGGCCTACCCGCTCGGGCCGAAGGAGCCCGAGAAGGGCTACCGCGGGCGCGTGGCGGTCACGACCGAGCACTGCGTAGGCTGCGGCGGCTGCGCCGACGTGTGCCCGTCGCGCTGCATCCTGATCACCGACCTCGACACCACCACGCGGGTGATGCGCCGCTTCCTCGACCGCTGCGTCCAGTGCGGCCGGTGCGAGGAGGCGTGCTCCTACGACGCCGTGCGCATGGTGGCCGACTGGGAGACCGGCACCCCCGACCGGCACGACCTGTTCATCGAGCAGACGCTGTTCATGGGCGTGTGCGACCGCTGCGGGCGCTGCTACATCCCGGCTCACCCGCTCGACCGACTGAACCGCGTCGGCACACGCATGGACGAGCCCGGTCTGCTCGAGGCGTTCCGGGCGCGCCGCGCGCGCGGCGACGACGGCGGGGGCGCAACGGCGACGGCTGCGGCTGCCGCTCCCGGCGGGGTCGAACCGCCCGGCGCCGCCGGCCCGGGCGCGAAGGGATAGGAGGGGCGATGGAAGGCCTCGTCCGCACGCTGTCTCTGACGCTGCTCCTCACGTCGTTCTTCGCCGTCCAGTCGCGCAGCGTGAAGCGGTCGATCACCGCCTACATGGCGCAGGCGCTGGTCATGGTGGCCATCATCGCGAGCTTCGCCACCGTGCATCCGAGGCTGTGGGTGTGGGCCGCGACCGCGTTCGTAGCCAAGTTCGGCCTGATCTCGTGGCTGCTGCACCGCGCCGCGAAGCGCGGCGACGACCGCGAGGTGCAGCCCTTCGTGGGAACGTGGGTGTCGGCCGCGCTCATCGCCGGGCTGGCGCTGGTGTCCTACCAGCTCATCCACAGCCACGCCTCGTTCCTGGCGCCCACCCTGCTGGCCGAGCAGGAGCCCTACCGCACCAACATCGCGGTGGCGCTCACGCTGCTGTTCGTGGGCGTGTACGCCGTGATCACGCGACGCGACGCGCTCAAGGTGGTGATCGGCGTGTGCCTGATGGAGAACGGCGCCCACCTGTCGCTTGTCTCGCTCGCCCCCGGCATGCGCGAGACCGTGCTCATCGGCATCGTGACCGACGTGGTGCTGGCGGTGTTCCTGCTGCTGCATCTGATCCAGGGCATCGAGGAGAAGTTCGGCTCGCGCGACACCGGCCGGCTGAGCGCGCTCCGGTGGTGACGGCGAGGAGGGAGATCGCATGAACGGCGGCTTCGGCTGGATCCCGGTGGCGGTGCTCGCCGCCCCGCTCGCGTTCGTCCTGCCCGCCGCCTTCGCTCCCGGCCGCGGGCGCAAGTGGCTGTGGGTGGTGGCCAGCGCCCTCGCGCTCGGGCTCGCGGCTCTACAGGCGTGGCAGGTGGCGGCCACCGGGCCAATCGAGGTGCTCGGCGGCGAGTTCGTGGCGGACGGCCTGGCCGCGGTCATGGCGCTGCTGATCGCCTTCCTCGCGTTCGTGTGCTCGGTCTACGCGCTCGCCTACCTTCCCGGCACGCACGCGCGCCAGCCCGAGCGCCAGGCCATGCTCGAGAAGCGCATGCCGCTGTTCACCGCCCTGTTCCTCACCCTCGAGTTCACGCTGTTCTGGGTGGTGATGACCAACAACATCGTCCTGCTGTGGGTGGCGCTCGAGGCTACCACTCTCGCCTCGGCGCTGCTCGTGTCGTTCTACTGGGACGCCCGCGCTCTCGAGGCCGGCTACAAGTACCTGCTGCTGCTCACCGTGGGCATCACTGCAGCGTTCCTCGGCTGCGTGCTGCTCTACGCGTCCGCCGCCCCGCTCCTGGGCGACGAGTCGGCGCTGCTCATCAGCAACCTCCGCCACGTGGCCGACCGGGTGCCGCCCGATCTGGCGCTCACCGCCACGCTGCTGCTGCTCGTCGGCTTCGGCACCAAGGCGGGTCTGGCGCCTTTCCACCCGTGGGTGGCCGACGCGCATGCCGAGGCGCCGGCGGTGATGAGCGCGTTCCTGTCGAGCGTCATCATCAAGGTGCCGTTCGTGGGCATGCTGCGCGTGTGGAGCATCTACGGCGCGCGCTACCCGGAGCTCAACGAGACGCTGCTGTGGCTCGGTGCATTCACCATGGTCGTGGGCGCCGCGCTCGCGATCGCCCAGGACGACCTCAAGCGCCTGCACGCCTACTCGAGCGTGTCGCAGGTGGGCTTCATCGCCTGCGCGCTCGGTCTGGGGCCGCCGCTCGGCTACTACGCCGCCGTGTTCTTCCTCGTGAGCCATGCGCTCACCAAGGGCTTGCTGTTCCTGGGCACCGGCGCGGTCGTCTACTCGGCGCACGACATCCGCAGCCTGAGCATGCTGGGCGGGCTGCGGCGCAAGATGCCCATCACGGCCGCGTGCACGCTGGTGGGCGCGCTGTCGCTCGCCGGCATGCCGCCGTTCAGCGGCTTCCTCGCCAAGGCGCAGGTGGTGCTGGCCGCCGCCGAGGCGGAGGCGTGGGTGGTGCTCGGCATCGCCGTGTCCGTGAGCCTGGTTACCATGGCGTACATGACGTCGATGGTGCAGCGTGTCTTCCGCGGCGTGCCGCGGAATCCCGAGCTGGCGTACGATGACGTGCGCGAGGTGCCGGCGTCGATGAGGTGGGCGATGGTGATGCTCGCGGCCGCCGTGCTGGCGTTGGGCCTGCAGCCGCAGTGGCTCGACCCGCTCCTCGGGCTCGTGGCGAAGATGTAGGGGAGGTGAGACACGTGAGCGGTCTGCTGCAGCTGGCGTTCCCGAGATCGCTGTCCAAGTCGCTGTGGGTGTTCCACACCAACGTGGGCGGCTGCAACGGCTGCGACATCGAGGTGCTGGACGCGCTCACGCCCTACTTCGACGTCGAGCGGCTCGGCATCAAGCTGGTGGGCTCGCCACGCCACGCCGACGTGTTGCTGGTGTGCGGCCCGGTGACGCGGCCCATGGAGCGGCCGCTGAGGCAGCTCTACGACGCCGTGCCCGACCCGAAGATCGTGGTCGCGATCGGCGCGTGCGCCGTGGGCGGCGGTCCGTGGTTCGACACGTACAACGTGGTCGGCGGCGTGGACAAGGTGATCCCGGTGGACATCTACGTGCCCGGCTGTCCCGCGCGGCCCGAGGCCATCCTGCACGCGGTGGCGCAGCTGCTGCAGCTCGCGCAGAAGAAAGTGGCGCGCCTGAGCGAGGCGCAGGTGACGGCGGAGGAGCTGGCCGCGGTGGGGTACGTGAACGGGAACGGCAAGGTGGGCAGCGGAGGGGCGTCCGGAGCCTGAGGCGTATCTCCGGCCGACGAAGGCCCCGGCCAGCCACAGGCGCCGGGGCCGTCATCACCGACCAGCCGGTCATCACCGGCATCCTCGCCCAGCGGACCCGGGCTCTCACCCCTGCCCGGCGGTCCAGCAGTGCGCCCCGCGACGGACCGAAGCTCGCCACCCGCCTCGATGCCCAGCCACACCTCGCACCGGGCCCGAACGGCCCCCGCTCACGCCCATCCCGTCCTCGCCCACCGACCCGCTGCGACCCGCTGCGTCCTTGACGCGCGAACACCGAGGCCCGGATACT
>Ga0315295_10004590_pt1 | contig 11792 bp, 7 predicted proteins | sample YL17G14_0_MG_FD_204453 | JGI IMG/M metagenome (GOLD analysis project Ga0315295, IMG submission 204453) | Sediment microbial communities from Yellowstone Lake, YNP, Wyoming, USA - YL17G14_0 | ecosystem: Environmental > Aquatic > Freshwater > Lake > Sediment | place: USA: Wyoming | collected...
AGTCCAACTACCTTTACCCTTACTTTTTGTCCTACGGAAACCACATCGGCCGGGCTGTCTACCTTTCCCCAAGCCAACTCCGAAACGTGAACCAAGCCTTCAACTTCTACCTCTTTGCCTTTCGGTCCGGCGCCTATCTTTACAAAGCATCCGAAGTTTGCAACGGTTGTAACTTCCCCTGGATAAATTTCTCCTTCTTTAATGTTGGCAATTGCCGCCTTTATGGCCTTTATATCCTCCTTTTCGGAGACCTCCTTTTCCGAAAGGACAACCTTATTGAAGGATTTGTCGACTTCAAGAGGTACTGCTTTTATGTACTTTCCTATTAGGCCTTGGCTATTTTTAGCCGCCTCTTTACCTAGCTGGGAATTCGGGATAAATCCCAGTACCCCTTCTGCATCAACTGTAATACCCGAGGGATTTACTCCTTTGACAAAAACAACTATAAAGCCGCCTTCGTTTTTGGCCTTTTCGAGTTTTTGCCAAGAGGATTCTGATGCTGCTTCCCGAAGAGACAATATTACATAACCTTCTGGGTTTTCCGGAATCAAAACCGAGGTAGTTACCTCATCCCCTACTTTAAGGGTTCTTACAAAGTCTCTGGCTTCTGCAAAAGCTTTTTCGGTAACCAGACCCTCGGATTTACCGCCTATGTCCAAAACAACAGATTTTGAGTTTATTGAGGTAACCTTTGCCCTAATCTTCTGACCCCTTGCAAATCCCCTGGCTGAAGCACCATATGAGGCCAAAAGCTCGGCCATCGACGTCGGCTCTTTAGATGAAGTTTTTGGATTTGAAGCCACTTAACATAACCACCTTTCTTTTGTGGCGTAATTATACTTCTTAAGAAGACTTCTAACAAGTCCTTTTAAAAAGGGAAAGCGCCATTTCGGGTCGGGAAAAACTGGGGTTGAATAATCAAGCAATGATTCATTGATGAATCAACCCTTTGTCTCTCCTTCGCCTACTTGGCGCTATTCCTAATGCTCGGGAAGATACTCTCCCGGTTCAGCTCGGAGTCACCGGAGCAAAGTCGTAAACGATTTCCGACCCGTCGCAGAGCTCGCTCGAGCCCTCTTCAAGAGGGTGGTTCTTAAAGAGCAGGATGCGTTGTTCCTTCGGTCTGGCTGTCCTTCGTACAACCTGTAGATCAACCCTCCGGCCGCATTTCAGGCATTCGCCATGCATTCCGGTATTTTGCATGTCATCGTCCATGCTCTTTTGCTCCTCTCCCGAGTCTTTAAGTGTGCCTCCAACTTCCGAAGCACCGCAGCGGTTACCGAGTTGGAAATACTGAAGTTATTGTAGCCTACAACGAATCGGTGTTCAAATTTAAAGTCACTAAAAAAGCCCCTTTTGGGGGCTTCTTTGGTTTTCAAGGCACTATCCTGGCGACGACGTATTTTCGCGCCCAGTTGCCCGGGAACTATCGTCCGCGCTGCGGCGTTTCACTTCCGAGTTCGAAATGGTATCGGGTGGTTCCACCGCGCTCAAATCACCAGGACACTGCCTTGAAACGTGCTTAGATTTGTTCTTTTAAAACTGAAGAGAAAGGTCCGTAAGTCTCTCGACCGATTCGTGCAAGGTAAGCTTAACGTCTTACGACGCTTCCACTGCCTGCCGAATATACCCGATATTCTCTCGGGGGTCTAATAACGAGTCCTAATCTCGGGGTGGGCTTCCCACTTAGATGCTTTCAGCGGTTATCCTTTAGGAACAATAGCTACCCGGCGTTGCCGCTGACGCGACAACCGGCACACCAGAGGTTCCTCCAGCCTGGTCCTCTCGTACTGAGGCCAGCTCCCCTCAAGACTCAACGATTCCACCGGATAGAGTCCGAACTGTCTCCGCATTATAGGATAAACATCCTAGTAAAGTTTTTATTGCTTTACGTTCCACTATTTCTAGTGGTGCTGACTATATCTTCATCCTCTTAACGAGGCGTTGGCATATGATAGCATCCTAAATAATATAGGGCGAGCTATCTCATCCAGAATCAATCTGGAATCAGTCGATACGGGGTCAAGAGTAGTTAGCTCCGACTTCCCACGGTATTACCTTCTTTCCGTTCGGTAAGGAAAGGAAGGCTCCACCGTTATTAGCCAAATTTGTCTCAGGCATTACTGCCTGGGTCGCGAAAAAATCACGACGTTCTGACATACTATTTCTTCTATTACTAGAAGGTATGGACTATATCATATTCCGCTATTAGCGGAATCCGGCGTATTACCCACAACTTAAGTTGTGAGTCCGAGGCAAAAGCCTCAAGTCTCTACGGGGTTACTCAAGCAATTTTGTAAACAAACTGTGACAATATATGTGGCGATATAATTTTCTTAAGTCGGGGAAAAGAAGCTGCAGTTATATAAAGTCTAAATAGCTGCCTACTCTTCCAATATCCATGGGAAGAGATGCGAGCCTCTAACCCAAATCTTTCTTTCAAAGCCTCTATCAAACGCTTTTGACCTTTTAAAGAAAAATTTTGGGTGTGTAGAAACGCTCCCCTCCCATACGTTTTCCTGCTTCCATCATCCATAAACCAAACTGACAATGTAAGCGGATTAAGCAGATCAGCTATATTGTTAGGAACAATTTTTCTACCATTTGGATAGAATAAATTGTATAACCTAGTCAATATAGGATGGCTTAACGTTTGGACTCTCCAAGAGATAATCTTCCTAGAAGGATCCTTATAATAAATGCGTGATTTCTTTTGAGGAGGTGTGAATATCCAGTTTTGGAAAATTTTGTATTTCCAAAATACATATTCTCTTTGACTATCTGCATGCTCTATTGTCATAGTGGCATGAGATTTCATCATCCTCAAATTAGCATCTCCTAAAATGGATCCTATCAGGATAGACCTCTGTCTTGGATCTAAACTAAGTCGCTTTTTATATGTCACCAGCTGCTTACCCACAAATGTTTGAGAACTTCCCACGGTATTACCCTACAACTTACAGATTATCCGAAGATAACCCGAAAGTCAATTGGGGTCCACCGTTATAAGCCGATTTTCTCTCTGGCAATTACTTCCCAGAGGGGCTCAAAGCGCTTCACGCGCTAACCCAGCTCACGTACCACTTTAATGGGCGAACAGACCAACCCTTGGCACCTTCTCCAGCGCCAGGATGTGATGAGCCGACATCGCAAATAAATCTACTATTTACATAGTAGCCTGACTATACCTTCACCCATCACCTTGATGGGTGTCTACGTGTTATGAAGGATATTCTCCTTCATCCGCTTTGCCAGAAATCTGACAAAGACAAGTCGATACGGGGTCAAGAGTTTTTAGACTCCGACTTCCCACGGTGTTGCCCTACAATTTTCAGATTATTCTAAAAATTAATCGGGTTTCACCGTTATGAGTAGAATTTTTATCTAAACCACTGGGTAGTGTTTAGAATACAGCACTCCGATATTGCTATCGGAGGACCCCAATGTCATTAAGGTAGCGAACCGCGCCGTCGATATGAACTCTCGGGCGCGACTACTCTGTTATCCCCGGGGTAGCTTTTATCAGTTAAGCTCTGTGCCTCCCATGAAGCATCAGAGGATCATTAAGACCTACTTTCGTACCTGCTCGGCCCTTCGGCCTCGCAGTCAAGCTGGCTTAAACCTTTGCGCTTTCCCCACGATTTCCATCCGTGGTAAGCCAACCTTTGTGCCCCTGCGTTACAATTTAGCAGGGTACCGCCCCAGTAAAACTGCCCATCTAGCACTTTCCCTCAACTCGTTTGCAGAGCTGCCAGGTAAGATTTGCCACATTTCAAAGAGAGGTGTTACATTGTCGATTGCTCTCCCTCCTACACTAGACAATTAAAATGCACAAATCGATGCCAAACTACAGTAAAGCTCCACGGGGTCTTTTTGTCCTGGTGGAATTAGGCCGCGTCTTCACAGCCAACGCAATTTCGCCGAGTGAATGTTCAAGACAGTTACTAACTCGTGACGCCATTCGTGCAGGTCGGAACTTCATATTGATCCACAATTACTTGTGGTACTGACTATATCTTCAACTTGCTGAGAAGAAACTTTAAATTGTATCTTCTCGATCCATTCGGATTCATTTTTATGGCTATATTGATTATTTCTCTTAAGCCCGTTGGGCTCAAATGGTCCTTCTTAGTCATCTTCTTACAGATTTGAGCGAATAGCTCAAAATCTTTCCTTTTCGAGGACAGAAGTGGATAACGTCTAAAGTGTGGTATAACTACCCTATTTATGTGCGTTAGACTTCTTGTCTCAAATCTATTTGTCTGATCGTATCTGTTAAACCTTATACTCCCGCAGCCAAAGTAAGATTTCATAAGCGAAAGAACTTCGCACCTATCTTTTCTTTGAGAAACGGAAAAACTGGGCCTAACGTCCAAACCAGACGTAAGCTTATCTCTAGGAGAAAATGAAACTAGGAACGACCCTTCTCCATCAACATAACCTGTTATGTAATCCGGATGTATCATACAAGCTGGTCGGCGTATGATATGAAACAAAAATTTCATATCTCACCCATTTAAGGGTTCAGTCGATACGGGGTCCGTTTTTCGGACTTCCCACGGTATTACCCTACAACTTACAGATTATCCGAAGATAACCCGAAAGTCAATCGGGCTTCACCGTTATAAGCCAACTTTTAGTCGGGCTCGTTTTCTCTCACCCGACAAGGAACTTCGCTTATTTTCGTTATGGCTAGACTCCTTGAAATCTAGCTCCTGTGTGTCGCCACACAGATCGAACCATATCTTCTACACTTTAACTTGAAAGTGTAGTTCTGCGTGTGGTCTCTGAGGATTCCCAATTATTGGGTCTTTCCTGCTGATCGACTCCACCGAACAGATTTTTACCTTTTAGGTACTGTCGGATACTCGAGTTTTTCCAGCATATAGCAAAATTTATCTACAGCAGCGAATTTTACCGTAGAACAGTTCACGTTGTTACTAGGACGATTGGTTACGTCTCTCACAATCGCTTGTGAGGTCGGACTATATCATCTCTATATGTTTTTATAGAGCTTGGCGTATAGTCTCTGGGGATTCTAATAAAATTAGTCTTTCCTGCTGATTGACTCCACCGATCAGATTTTTACCATTTCTGGTACTGTCGGATACAAGAGTTGTTCCAGCATATAGCCAAGTTTTATAACTACAATGTTACTAATAGTTACTGCTGCCGTTTACTGGAGCTTTAGTTCAGAGCCTCCCCTTGATTGCTCGCAGGGCACCCCTCCCTTTAACTTACCAGCACTGGGCAGGCGTCGGCCCCTATACTGCGGCTTTCGCCTTTGCAGGGACCTGTGTTTTTGATAAACAGTCGGTTAGTATACTTTTGCTGAGTCCCGGGATCGCTCCCAGGAAACCCATCTCCCGAAGTTACGGGTAACTTTTTTGCCGAATTCCTTGAACATCCTTCTCTCGCTCACCTTAGTCTACTCGACCAACCCACCTGTGTCGGTTTGCGGTACGGCTTATTTTGAATCTCGTTGCGAGCCTTTTCTTGCAAATAGAACTCATCAGAATTGCCCTTCTTCCGAAAGACTTTGCATCACTGCTCGATTAATCGTTTCAGCGGATTTACCAACTGATACTACCTTACAGCTTACACTGGCACTCACGAGCCAGCCCTGACTATCCAATTCGGTCAGCCCCCAACTATAACGATTCAAAACAAATAGCAGAATTTTAACTGCTTATCCATCGGCTACGCCATACTGGCCTCGCCTTAGGTACCGACTAACCCGTCGTGGACGAACCTTGCGACGGAATCCTTGGGTATTCGGTGGAGGTGATTCTCACACCTCTTGTGCGCTACTCATACCGGCATTCTCACTTCCATGCGCTCCACCAATTCTTACAAATTAGCTTCACTGCACATGGAACGCTCCCCTACCAGATGCACCTTGCGGTGCAAATTTTAAGCTTCGGCACTATCTTTAATCCTCGATAAATCTTAGGCGCTAACTCTCGGTAGACCAGTGAGCTGTTACGCTTTCTTTAAAGGATGGCTGCTTCTGAGCCAACCTCCTGGCTGTCTGGGAAAGTTAACTTCCTTTTAAACTTAAGATAGATTTAGAGGCCTTAGCTGTAAATCTGGGATGTTTCCCTCTCGCCACATCAGCTTAGCCCGATGTGACTGTCTAGCCTGCGTTAAACACTTCTATTCGGAGTTCGATTGAATGAAATTGGTTACCCTCTCCCATCCATTCGGTGCTCTACCAGAAATGTATTGTTGCGGGCCACGGTCCCTATAGACCTTTCGGGGAGAACCAGCTATCTCCGAGTTCGATAGGCATTTTACCTCTAACCACAAATCGTCCCAGCAGATTGCAACCTACACGGGTTCGGGCCTTCCTCGGTCTTTCGACCAAGTTCACCCTGTTCATGGTTAGCTCACTCGGTTTCGGGTCTTCCGCCACCTTTTTTTGATCGCGCTATTCGCACTTGGTTTCCCTTCGCCTCCCCTGTGTTAACAGGTTAGACTAAAAAAGATAACGAAAACTCGCCGGTTCATTCTTCAATAGGCACGAGATCACAACCCTTACGGGAAGCTCTCTCGGTTTGTCCGCAAACAGTTTCAAGTTCTATTTCACTGGGTGTCTCACCCTTCTTTTAACCTTTCCCTCGCGGTACTAGTTCACTATCGGTTGCAACCCATATTTAGCCTTAGGGGATGGTTCCCCCAGATTCCTACAGAGGTGTATGCTCCGTAGTACTTGGGATATTCCTAGGGGTTTAAAAGCTTTTGCGTACGGGTCTTTCACCCTCTTTGGTCCACCATTCCAGATGGTTCCGCTACCTTTTAAACTCCCATATCGGAATCCCGCGACCCTCACCAAATCCCTTGCGGGATCTTGTGAGTTTAGGCTGTTGCCATTTCGCTCGCCGCTACTTAGGCAATCACTGTTGTTTTCTCTTCCTCACCCTACTTAGATGTTTCAGTTTGGATGGTTCCCTACTTCCACTTAGTAGTTTGCCCGAAGGCAATCTTTTAGGTAGAAGTTCCCGTTAAACGGTGGGTTTCCCCATTCGGACACCGCCGGATCAAAGCTTCGTGGCAGCTCCCCGACGACTTTCGCGACCATGTACGTCCTTCTTCGGTAGGTTGCACCAAGGTATCCACTGTCTGCGTTTTTTAAAACTTACGGCCTTTCTCTTCAGATGTAAAAGAACAAGCTCTATAAGTAACTCGTAATTGGTGGCTCGCGGTCAAATGCGAAACGCCAGAGCGCCAACCACCATTTACCAATTACCTATCTTGTGGACCCGGGCGGGGTCGAACCGCCTACCTCGTCATTGCAAATGACGCGTTCAGCCAGTTAAACTTCGGGCCCTTGATAGCCTCTTATAATGCTTTCTTCAAGGCTTCGATCTCCAGCTTGATAGTCGCTACGTGATCCTCCCAAACTTTAAGGTCAGAATATGAAAGCTCACCGGCAGCTGATTCGTGAGGAACCCCTCTAAATTTAGACAGACGCTCCCTATATTTTGCTTCTGCTTTAGCTAGCTTTTCCTCAAGCTCTTTTAGCTTCTGGGCGGTACTTTGGTTCATTTATATGTGCAAAAATTAAAAAACCGGCTATTGAAGCCGGTTGTAACTTATGCGTAATTTAACTTTTATCCCTCACCTATACCACGCAGATACCTGCGCGTTTGGTTGGTTATAAAGGATACGCTTTTCATTAAGGCTTCAAAAGTATGCAAATTATAAGGGAGGTGGATTATATAGTCAAGAGGGCGTTCTTATGTGGGCGAGCAAGGGATCGAACCTTGGACCTCGTTCTAATCAGGAACGCGCTCTACCACTGAGCCACTCGCCCGGGAATGTCAATAATTTATCATAAAAACCCCTCTATCTCAATTCATCCCATAATTTTGACCTGGCTTTCTACATAGAATAAAATACCCAGTAACGCACTACATTTTTGTCAATTCATATATATAATAGAACTTGAAAATGCAAAACCTGACCACGCTTCTACTTAAGCTTCCCAGAAATACAGAAGTCACCCCGGAGGCTGCCCAAACGTTTTTGGCAGCCCTTACCCAGCTTAACGGGGTAGGATTTTTAGATAGAATCCTGGGAAAGACATCTCAAGCCTTTGCCTTGGAACTCGCCTTGGTAAATCAGCAAATTAGGTTCCAAATTACCGTTGATAGCGATCTTGCTCCTTTTGTGGAAACCCAAATTCTTTCAAATTACCCTTTGGTTATCATTCAAAAAGTCCCCGACTCCCTGGCCGAGCTTCCCGAAACCCAGTCTCTAGATACTATTTCTCTTAAAGCAAGACGTGGAAATTATTATCCTTTGGCAACTTATGAATCTTTTAAAGACGTAGATCCCTTATCCTCCATTCTCTCCGTGCTTTCGAAATCCGACCCAGATGACCTGGTTTTGGTCCAGATAGCCCTTGAGTCGATTTCTTCCTCCTGGCAAGGTAAGGGTCAGTCTATGATCGAAAGAGGGATACGAAATGCCGATGGAACTTTTACCTCACTACCGGATGAAAGTATCATAAAAGAGAAAATTTCTTATCCGGGCTTTGCCGTTTCAATACGACTTGCCAGCAACACGAAGAAAACCCTTAATGAGCTCTCTAGCGCCTTCGGGGTCTTTGCCAGAGCCGATGCCAATTCTCTTTCTACCAAAAGACCCGGTTTGGGAAGAAAAAAGGCTGTTCTAAAAAACCTACTTAGTCGAAAAGTTTCGAACGCCCAGATTCTCAACATCGCAGAAATTGCAACAATGTGGCATTTGCCATCCGATAAGATAAAAACTCCTTCAATCGCCTGGGGGACTTCTGTTCTTTCTGAGCCTCCAGAAAGCCTTCCTATTGCCATGGGGGCAACAGATGAGGACAAGCAGCAAATTAACTTTTTCGGAAAAGTGGGTTTCAAAAACCGTGAAGTTATTTTCGGAATAAAAGATAAAGACAGAAGAAGACATATCTGGACCATCGGAAAAACAGGTACTGGTAAGTCAACCCTAATAGCAAATATGGCGATAGATGATCTTAAAAAGGGCCGCGGTCTTGCGGTGATTGACCCTCACGGGGATTTATCGGATATTCTATTAAACTACGTTCCTAAAGGAAGAATTAATGACGTTGTCTACTTTAACCCGGCAGATAAAGACTACCCGATTATTATTAATCCTTTGGAGGTAACCAATAAAGAAGAGGCGGAGCTTGTGGTTTCGGGTATCGTTTCGATATTTAATAAAATCTTCGGCTTCTCGTGGGGACCAAGACTAGAATATATCTTAAGAAACACTCTTCTGACACTTGCCGAAGTACCGGATGCAACACTAAAAGACGTTCCCCTGCTTCTTACAAACCGCTCTTTCAGAAGCCACGTTGTTCCAAAGATATCCGACGAAATACTTAAGTCTTTCTGGGAGGACGAATTTGAAAATATGCCGCCCAACCTACAAAAGGAGGCTATATCCCCTATCCTTAATAAAGTAGGACAATTTGTAACTTCCCCACTTATTAGAACCGTTATCGGCTCTCCCAAAAGCTCTATTCAGCTTGATGATGTTATGAACCAAGGAAAGATATTGATTGCCAACCTATCTCAGGGACGGCTTGGAGAGGATAATGCGGCTCTTTTGGGTGCAATGCTTATTACCAAAATTCAACTAGCCGCAATGCACAGGGTCGACCTTCCAGAGGAACAAAGACGCGACTTCTATTTATATGTCGACGAGTTCCAAAACTTCGCAACCGGTTCTTTCATCAAAATTATGTCGGAGGCAAGAAAATACAGATTAAATATTATGCTTGCCAATCAGTATATGGCCCAAATCCCCGAAGAGGTACAAAAAGCAATTTTGGGCAATGCCGGAACAATAATTTCCTTTGCGGTAGGAGCCAACGACGCTTCATTTCTATTTAAGGAGTTTGCAGAAGTATTTTCAGAACCAGACCTGGTTAATCTTTCCAATTATCAAACAGCTACTAAGCTTACCATTGACGGCTTTACAACCAGACCTTTCTTGGGTCATACCCTTCCGCTTCCTGTTTCGAGTAACCTAAATAAGGACAAGGTCATAAAAGTGTCTAGGGAGCGCTGGAGTAAGAGGTTAAAAATGACAGAGTCGATACCAGAGGACTCCCCTCTTGCCTCTGACGAGACTTCGCAAAATCCTTCATCTTATTGATCCTTAAATTAGTCGATATAGTAAATTCTCGTTGCATATTATTTGAAGTATGATAATATTGCTTACTTTCACTGTGGTCTATTTGCGGACCTCGTGTGGAAGAATATAGTTCTTTAAAAACGCGAGAACAGTAAATCTTCCGATTGGGAGTGTGAAGGGTATGAAAGTATTCGTACCTTTTACGTTCCCAATCGGGGGACAAAGAAAGGAAGGAAAACGGAAATCGAATTGTTGCAGGGACACTCCATCCGAGGACTATACACGGCTCAGAATAGGAGAAGTTACCATGCGTACGAAAGCTTCGTTCGTGCTGGCCATCCTGGCCATCCTGGCTCTCCCGCTCACAGCGGCAGCGTCCAGTGGCAATGGTGGCGTGACCGTCTTGGTCAACGGCACCCAGTTCTTCCAAAACGGCACGGAAGATCCCCTGGCAAGACTGCACGACGCCTGGATCCTGCCGTGTGGGGCCGATCCGGAAGCCGAGGATGCGTGGGTCTACTACTACGTGTACCCGCACCCGGACGAGACCTGGGTCGACATGGGTTTCCCGATCGCGATCGTGGACTACTCGTGGCACTACGACGAGGGTGGAGGGGCCGACTTCTTCGATGTCGCGGAAGGGAGCTGTGCCCCTGACCTGGTCGCCCTGGGGATGATGTACCTGTCGACCTCTGTGGAGGGGTTCTACATCAGCTCGATCGACGGGCTAGCCGTCAACACCTGCCCCGTCATCAGCGACGCCGGCTTCCCCTCCCCGGAAAGGGTCGAGGCGGTCTGCGGATCGCTCCCAGTCGACATCCAGCGGAACGTCTGCTATGGAACCGTCTGGGACACCGGCGGCGACCGAGCGATCTGGACCTGCAATGGCTTGGTCCATGAGTACGGGGAGCGCATCCAATACGTCCGCAACGATCCGGACGGCCTCCCTGGCCTCGAGGCCGGGTTCGTGCGCCATCACGCCCGCCTGGCTGACCTGGGCCTCTGGCCGTAATCCGTCTCGAGCCGTCTGGCTCTGGCTTGACGGCCTGACAAGTGTGAGTGGGAACGCCCCATGCAATTTCGATCGCACTGGGGCGTTCCCCTCCACAACTGTTCTCGCGTTCTGCACTTCCTCTCTCTACCCCATAATGTTGATATTTCTTCCTATATTTGATATCCTTACATCCTTTAGTCTATAAAACCTACACCTTGTAGGTGATTCTTACTGCTCATTAACAAGAAGGCGAATAATTAAAGCTCGTGGGGGGATGTGTGAAGATAAAAAAGATTTGTCTTTGCACACCCCCCTCACTAGCAAGACGGCCCTACCCAAAAGGGCCAATCTTACATACATATATTTCGAGAAGTACCGAAGGAAAAAGGTCTGCTGATTTGTCACCTATAAAAAGGTGACTTTCCGTAACACCCTTTCTGAAGGCGAAAAGTCGAAATTCCGTTGAAGTTCTCACTCCTCTTGGAGGAAATACCATGAACCGCTATAGGAAGTTCGTATTCGCGCTCAGAAGTCTTCTGGTCCTGGCCACGCTCGCCACCTCATTCGGATTCACAAATCCCGTCGAGGCCGGCGCAAGGTACTGCCAGGATCATCCCGAGGACCCAGCTTGTTTGGCGGCAGAGCCAACGGTGACCCCAAC
>Ga0315295_10004591_pt1 | contig 11791 bp, 8 predicted proteins | sample YL17G14_0_MG_FD_204453 | JGI IMG/M metagenome (GOLD analysis project Ga0315295, IMG submission 204453) | Sediment microbial communities from Yellowstone Lake, YNP, Wyoming, USA - YL17G14_0 | ecosystem: Environmental > Aquatic > Freshwater > Lake > Sediment | place: USA: Wyoming | collected...
ACTGTTCAACAAACTCACTCCTTTATCCAATGCCCGCGAATTCGGGAGCACAGAATATCCTTTTCCCGGTTATTTCTTTGAAGAGAAACCCTTCTGTTCGGGTGGAATATTTTGCGTTGTTTCGTTTGGGCAGGCCACCCATTTGCGCCCGCCGGTGCGCTTCCTCCCGTTGAGCAGGAAAAGTAGTCGGGCAATCAAATCTGTCGCCTTTATAACAAAATAAAAAAAAGATGTCAAATCAAACTCGCTACCCGGGATGGGAATCACCATTCTCCCCAACCCCCAGCACCTCCGGAGGCGTTCCTCCTTCTCCAAAGATCGGGAAAAGCCTCGGTCCCCACTGATCTTAGAATGTTGGTGATTAGTTTTTAAAAAAAAGGATTTTCCCCGCAACCTGCTAGTAAGGGCTATGAAGCTTGTTCCTATTCGAACGGTCTTGCGAAATACTTATATGGGACGGCGGCTCAGATTGTTAAAGTCTCTCCACCTTCATTTTCAAGCCCTCTAATTCATTCTTAAGACTCCCCAGCCCGGATTGGGTTTTCTGCAGTTTTTCGCGTTCGCCGCGTACAAAACGGGTATAGGGGGCGATCGCCTCGTTGATTTTTTGTAGGCTGTGGTCGATTTCTTTTGAAAATTGCGTACGCAAAGACTGAATAAGCTGAGCTTGTAGAGCGGCGATCTTATCGCGCATTTTCGTTTTGCCTTGGCGCCGACGAGCCGGAATGATGACCAGCCCCAAAGCCGCAACCAAGCCCGCCAGTAGCACCCCGGTCACATCTGCAGCCACCGTGGTAGCCACGGCTGTCACCACCGCTCCGAGACCCAGGGCGCCAGCTTCCACGGCAGCCGAGGCGGCGACGGTTGCTTGTGCTCCTTCGGCAATCGTTTTAGCTTCATGGCTTTTATCGTACGTGTCGACGATACGACGGGCTTCCCGGGCTAACGCATCCATGAGCCGCTCACGATCGTAGCGGAAGGTGCTTGCACCAAGATCGCCCACGATACGCCCCTGATGTTCGCGGCGCCGATCCGCCAAGTGATCCATCACGGCCTGCCATTGGCGCAGATCGGCATCGACCAGCCAGTCGATTAGTTCGCTAACCTTGCGTTCAATGCGTTGCGGGACATCGGCCACAACCTTTCGTTCGAATTCCTGCTGGACGCGGCTCTTGCTAAAAAGATCAAAGACCCTTGCCAAGCGAAAGGTCTCATCGAAGAAATCCTGCCCGCGTTGTTCCATCTCAAAGAGGGGCTTCTCGATGTCCGCCATGCGAAAGTTAAAATCATGGTCCATGTCCCCCTTGAACAAGGCGAGCTGGGTCTCTACATCTACCAGCATGTTCAGATCGGTTTGGAGAAAGTTCCGCCGGGAAGTTATAACATCAACATACCTGTCCACCAGGTACGTTCCGACCCCCAGGGGGTTAAGAAGCTTGAGTCGCAGACGGCCCCGCTCGTCCAAGGTCTCGTGTATGTGCCGTTCCAGGGGTTCGAAGCCGCTCTCTTGCCACAGGGCTGGTTCACCTTGCTTGGCCCGCAAAGCGGCGCGGGCACTTACGAGAAAAACTTCCGGGGATGTCCCCAATAGGCGGGGGGCGTTTTCCCTGATAAATGCTTCTACCTCGGTCCGGTCCCCCTTATTTTCCAGAATATCCATTTTGTTGATCAGAATAATAACCTTTTTGCCCCACTCGCGGATGTGCTCCAAAAAAACTCGCTCGCTCTCCGTAAAGGGCCGGTCGGCCGAAGTGACGAATAGTACCAGGTCGGAGCGCGGTACAAACTGGGAGGTGATGGTTTCGTGCTGGCGAATAATCGCATTCGTGCCAGGCGTATCTACAATGCTGATTTCGGATAGAAATTCCACCGGAAATGTTAGAACGTACTGGTGTTCATCATTTGGGGTACACTCTTGCGTTTTGCCATAGCGTAAGATGTGAATCTGGGTAGTGGTGGGAGTGACTCCCTCTTTCAGTAGTTTCTGCCCCAGTAAGGCATTGATAACAGCGCTTTTGCCAGAGTTGAACTCACCAACGACGACCAGCAAAAAGAGTTCATCCAATTGCTGGATTGATTGATCGAGCGCCCCATGGTCCTCGTCTGTGATGCCGAACTCCAGCAGGGCTATCCGCAGATCGCTCAAAAGCTTGCGCTCCGTTTTGAGCAGTCTTTCTTGTGGGCTGTTGAGTATGTGCACGGCTCTCAATCCTGGCGCAGATTATAGCACTCTGTAAAGGTAAGGTCAATGTAACCTAATCTGAGCCAGGATTTACGCATTTGAGCTTTCTCTTGGGGTGAGGTGGTGATGGGGGAGGAAATTAGCCTCCTTTCAAATGATTGGTGGTTGTTCTTATTGTGTTTCTAGCTATGATCCTAGGATCAAAAGGAATATTGCAAACCGAGTATCCAGGTGAAATCATCTATCTTGATTCCCGGGGCTGGGTCGCTGTTTCGCTCCCAGATATTAGCGAGGCGCAACGCCCAACCGGATCCCAGGGGGGAAATCAAAGCCGCTTCATTCCGCAGGGTATATTCTCCACCATGCTCCAGATTGGGATAAACCAGTAAACGATCCGTGAAGCTAAGGAATTTGAAAATCTGGTACCGAAAGTCAGCACCGAGCCGGGCCGCGGCCGAGTTTTTGTCTTTCGTGTCGATGTGATCTTCCCATACATAAGAAACACCAGCTTCAAACTGGAGGGATTTCACCGAGTCATCCCAGACTTGATAACCAACGCCGGGACCAGCGGTAGCTCGTAAGTTCAAATCTTGAAATTTGTCATTGAGTAATTCCACCCCCAAATAGCCATAAAATTTCTGGGTGAAAAAATAGTCATACTTTAATGCCCCATACGTATTGCGGGCGCTTAAATCTCCTTTATCTTCGGCATAGTTATACAAAAAGCGCAGGCTGAATCGGTCGTCATCAGTTTTCCTCGCGGCTTCCGCCCCTACGGAGGCGCTTTTCCGATCGGTATTTCCCGTTTGGGAGCTAGCTCCGATATTGACATTGCCTTTCCATTGGGGGGGAATTTTGGGTGGAGGATTAATCGCTGCCACCTTCTTCCAATCAATAGTTGTTGTTTCTCTGTCCGGGCTTGTTTCTACGGCTAACCTACCTTCTTCTACGGTCTTGAGCTTACCCTTTATAACCTCCCCGCTGCTCAGATGAACCTCAGCGGGGTTTTCGGTTACCAATTTCTTGATCTTTTCTACCGGGATCTGAATCTCCCCGGCGTATTCCGTCTTCAGAGTTAATTTTCCTCCCTCCACCTTTACGACGGTTCCGGTCAATCTGTCACCGTTTTCCAGAAGGATCTCATCCGCAAGGAGCTGCCCAGTGCTGACCAGTAGGATAGCCAGAGCCAAACTCCAGGTGAGTAAAAAAAGCCCTTTTCTAAACATTTTCTGACCCCCTTTTCTTTATTGATATAACCTTCCCTTTCCTAAAAATTCAGAGTTTCACCTCTCAGAAAATATGCAGGAATTATGAACTGAATTTTTTCCAAAAGGTTCCCATATCATAGAAAATTCCGCAAGTAAATATGTATTTTCAGATGAAAATAGCTTCATTTTTCGGATCATTTTCATTATCTTTTCCGGCCTGCCAAATTGTAACAAGGGATTCCAAATAACCCGCTTGACACCCTTTCTCACACTGCTAAAATTCAAAAGGTTCTTTGCGCATTAAGACAAATGGTTCATAATTTATACTTTTACCCATCCTGAACTCAAACCTTCTGGAGGGCTTATGAAAAGGATTTTCCGGAAGATGGCCATACAAAGGCTTCAAGGAAATTCTTGTGCACCCTTGGGGGGCAGATGGCTCTAGAGGATTTCAGCCAGGGGGATTGCAAAGGGGATTAACACATCAAAAAAAGGGGGGGAAATATGCCACTTTGGAATCGGGCAGTAGCGGAATTCATCGGAACATTTTGGCTGGTCTTGGGAGGATGTGGAAGTGCGGTTATCGCGGCGGCGTTTCCCAATGTGGGGATCGGACTTTTAGGCGTTGCGTTCGCCTTTGGATTGACCGTCCTAACTATGGCATACGCCATCGGTCACATTTCCGGATGTCACCTGAACCCGGCCGTCACTTTTGGCTTAGTTACCGGCGGCCGTTTCAAGTCATCCGAGGCGATTCCCTACATGATTGCTCAGGTAATAGGGGCAATCGTTGCCGCGGGTTTGCTCTATATGATCGCCAGTGGTAAGTCCGGGTTTGATCTAAGCGGCGGTCTTGCTTCTAATGGTTTTGCCGATCATTCCCCCGGAAAATACTCATTGCTCGCCGGCTTCATAACCGAGGTAGTCATGACGTTCATGTTCTTGATGATCATCCTGGGCGCGACCGATGAGCGGGCACCGAAAGGATTTGCCCCGATCGCAATCGGGTTGGGGTTAACCCTGATTCATCTCATCAGCATTCCAGTGACTAATACCTCTGTAAATCCAGCGCGAAGCACCGGGCCAGCACTCATTGTTGGGGGTTGGGCGTTAGGTCAGCTTTGGCTTTTCTGGATTGCACCGATATTGGGCGCCGGACTCGCGGGTCTTGTTTATCGTTTCGTGGGTGGAAGCACAAATTCAAAATAAGCCGAAGGATCAGTCGCAGCCAAAGCTGATGATATGAGAACCATATTTGCAACATTCCTCTTCAAGGGGAGGGTTTCTTGAAGAGCTCCAGTTTTGAGAAGACAAAATCGTAATTAAGCAGAGGATAACCTGCAAATCTCCCGAACCCGCCAAGGGAGAGGGGTATGAGGAAATGAGAAGAAGAGTAGGTCGCAGGGGAAAAAAACGACTGCCCCGATAAAGGTTGCTTTACATCGTGATCGATAAACCTGTGACAAAAGGGAAGTGACCAGAATTCCCAAATTCTTAAATTACGGTCAGTTTTTCAATTTTTTCTTTGTCCGGCTTGACCATGATTGTTTTCTGGTGGGAGTAGGTCACGAAACCAGGCCTAGCTCCTTTCGGTCTATTTGTATTTTTGACAGCCGTGTAATCAACAGGAATCCGCCCCGAGTCCCGCCCGCGGCTGTAATGCGCTGCGATCATGGCCGCTTCTAGGATGGAATCGAACTTCGGCTCCTTCAGACCGACTTTTAAAAGAACGTGGGAGCCGGGCAACCCTTGGGCATGGAACCAGAGGTCGTTTCCCCTCGCCAGCCTGCGCAAGAGATAGTCATTCCCGATATTGTGTTTCCCGCAAAAAATTTCCAGACCCTCAGAGGAGCGGAACCGGCGGACTGGCAAGGATTTTTCCTTCTTTTCTTTAGCCAGCTTTCGCTTCTTGGTAATGGCCAGGATCTTTTCCTCTTCCAGCTCGCTTCGAATCTCCTCTAACTGCTCAGCATCCTCGGCTTCCTCCACCTGAAATAAAACGGATTCCAGGTAGGCCATTTCCCGCTCGGTGGCCGCCAGGCGCCCAGCGGTCATTTCGAGGCCTCGTTTGGCCTTCTTATACCTCCTAAAATATCGCTCCACGTTCCCCGCTGCGTCCAGAGCTTCGTCCAGGGGAATGAGAATGGATCGCGGCGGGTCCTGCTGGAAATCTAAGGCTTCGATTTGGCGCATTCCTTTTTTGAGCTTGGGATAATGCGCCACCAATATTTCTCCATAGGCCTTTAGCTCTATGTCTTTCTTGAATTTTTCCCGGTCCTCCAGGAGGTTTTCTTTTCTTCTTTGCAGGCGAGCTAAAAGTTGGCTCATCCTTCTGGCCATAGCCTTCTTCTGGTCGGCGATCTGCCGCCGCAGGACGGTTTCGAAATAATAGGCATCGGCTGCCTGATTCATCGAGACAAAGGCTTCTTCCGCAACCGGGCCCATACTCTTCAAAGAGAATGGGCCCAAAACCTTTTTTTCACTGAGCAACGTTAGAATGCGCGGTTCGAATGCGCACCGCGTATAGATCTCGAATAAGAGACTGAATTTTCTCCAAATATCGCAGCTCGTTCCGTTGCTCAAAAACTCAATTTCTTTGGCCAAAACCGGGCTGAGCCCAGAAATGCCTCCCACCAGCGCTCTCCAGCGTTCGCCCGTAGAGGGGGAAACAATTTCCCCCATTCTCTCTAAAGTCACCTCCGCTGGAGACCATCGAGCTGTTGGAACTGGAGGAGAATAATTCAATCCTGGCAGAGCCGCCCGGCCAGCCCCTTCTTCCGTTCTCCGGAAATGCAGGCAATCCAGAATTTTTTCTTGTTCGAGCAGCAACACGTTGCTCCCTTTGCCCGCCAGCTCGGCAACGAGAACGAGGGTTCGGACCACTCCGGCGTCCATCCTTTTCTCCAGTCCGATACGAACCACCCTTTCATAAGGATCTTGGGATAAACCCGTTACCCTCGCTCCCATGACGTGCTTACGGAGATAAGTGCAGAAGCGGGGCGGAGTCATGGGATTTGCGTATTTCTTTTCCGTCAGGTGCAGGCGATGGAATTCGGGATGGGTGGAGATGAGGAGCTGTTTCTCTCCTCCAGGACGGCGCAGCCGCAAAAGGAGATCGGTGCGGTTCATCTGGTAGATTTTGGTGATCGATGCACCCATGATCTGACCTTTTAGTTCCTCCGTAATGCCGTGGATGACGAAAAGGTCCATATTTCGCTCGTTATTCTTCGCTTTCGACCCTGATTAGATCGTAATCTCAAGGAAAAAATAACAGGTTAAGTCAAAGGAGAGTCAGGGAGTAGAAGCCCGACCTAATTTGATTCCCTTCTTCGGTAAGGCCATGATGCCCGAATGACAGTTCCCGATGATTTTGCAGATTCGATAGCCAAGGACCCGCCAGAAAGTTCTGTACGCGCTTTCATCCCGGTTAGCCCTAATCCTTTCCTTTTGAAAGGCATATCCTGGAGGTCAAATCCCTGCCCGTTATCTTCTATCGCCAAGCGGATTCTGTTCTCTTGTTTGATCAAAGAAATACGGACTCTATCGCCCCGGCTATGCTTGGCCATATTATTCAGAGCTTCTTGTAAAACTCTGAAAAGCACTATTTTTAAAAGTTCGGTGATCTCCTCTTCCTGGATGTCAATTTCCTTCTCCATCCGGATTCCAGGGTAAATATTTTGAAACTCCCGACAATACCAGTCAATCGTCGGCAATATCCCTAAATCATCCAGAACAGAGGGCCGGAGGTTCGTGAGGATTCTGCGAATCTTATGGGCACCTTTTTGAAAGGTGGCCATGATCTGCTCGGGTGGGATTTGAGCAGCGATGGGCCCTTCTTTCATCAGGCTGACGATATTTTCCAGCCCGTCTTTCAGCACCGATAGGATTGTCCCAATGCCGGCATGAAGCTCTTCCTTTTCCTTTTCCTGGGCCTCAAGAAACTCGGATGAAAAATTACGCAGCCGCTCTTCCAACTCTCTCAGGATTTGCTCGACTCGTTTCCGTTCCTCACCCTCCATCTTCAAAGATGCCTGGGCTGCGGCTAACTCAGCTTCCCGCTGTCTAATTTGGAGTTCCAGCTTGATGAACTCCTTTTGGAGTAAATTCTTCTTTACTAGGGTATCTATATATTTCTCTTTGAGTAAGGTATAGCGCTTCTTTAGCTTATCGCCAAAATCCTCCAACGCCTGACCGGGTCCAAAGTCTCTGGTCTCAGAAGGAGGCAGGGATGGTTCGCATTTTTCTCCATATGGATTCGAAACCGCACCTCGATCTTCATTTCCTTTTTCCAAGGGAGAGAGATATTCCTGCAGAAGATGAATATTCTTTTCCGAAGTGTTAACAAACTGAATACACGAGAAATTTACCAAATCGGGTTGGGTTTGGTTGAAAAGAAATCGTCCTTTTGACCAGATGGGTTTCTCTTCCAGAACCAGTTGGAGCAAGAACTCCTGGCCGGCAGGGATGGGTTGGTCGGCATGTATTTTCATCCCTCCTCGACCCAGATCTAAGGTGTGGGCGGCGACTCTTTTTTCGGAGAAGAATATGAAAACCGGAAGATGGATGGGATATCTTGGATGTCTTCTTCTTTCGGCCAGATAATCCATCGGACTCATCCCTCCAAAAACTGCTTACGAATATAAACGCAATAAGAAAAGTGTCATTGCGAGGAGTCCCGCGCTTCGCGGGACGACGAAGCAAGCCCAATAAATACGAGATTGCCGCGCCCTTCGGGCTCGCAATGACTTGTAACGATATTTATTGCCTGTATTAGCCATTGCGAGCCCGGAGGGCGAGCAAAATAATTGCTCTTGGGATGGTCTTGTCGGCCCGCTCCTCCTAAGGGACCTCTTCTTGAACCCGCACCAGCAGACCAACTCCCCATAGCGCAAAAATTTCCCTCTCCCCAAATAGCTTCGAAACCAGGATCAAGGATAAGTCTCCTCTCCCCGGTAGCGAGTAGAGGGTTCGACACCGCAGGTCCAAAGTCGAGGTTGAAGGAATTCAGGAAAAAGATTTAGAACGTTTCCTCAAAGATTTTAGTAACATTTTAGCATTGATCTCTTAGAAAAAAAAGCCCTGACTTGCAAGTCGCAATCATGGACGCTCACCTAATCATAGCCGGGGGAGGACACTCCGGGATGGCGGTAGCCAGAGCGGAAGTTAACCTTCGGGCCATGGAAGAACCGTGCCTTTTTTTCGAGCCAAGCCCTGCACCCCATGCTACACAGGGCGAAGCTCCATCCCCCCCTTCCACCCGGGGAACAATCAAAACTAGTGTTTAGTTGCAGAAATTCGCGTAATCAAATTCCTCCTGCGCGGCCCTTTTTGTGACTACCCCTGTTTTGGCCCTGGGGGCTAAGGCGGTTCGCGCCGACAGCCTCGGCTGGGATCAAAAGGGGGCCAAAAGATTCAGGTTTGCCTCCGCCGGAGGAGGCGGGGTGTTTCTTCCCGCCTAATCCACGGAGAGTTCACCGCCTCAGGATGTCAAGCGAAGCGGCTTGGTCCCCAGGGCCTGGGATGGTACTTCAATTTCGGCAACTAAGCACTAGATTCAAAAGTAAAGGGGGCAAGGGAAAAGGAGTCATTGCGTATCCCCGGGTCCGCTGCTAAAATAGATTTGGGCAAGAGGCAGGAATGAAGAAAACAAAACAACCTTCCAAAATTCGTCTCGGCATTGACTTTGGCACCACCAGAACCCTCGTAGCCAGAGTGGAGAGCGGGAATTACCCGCTCGTTACTTTTGAAACGAAGTGGGGCGAGGCGCAGGAGTGGTACCCTTCTCTGATTGCCGGCCGCGGCTCTCAGCGGGTTTTTGGATGGGAGGCCTGGTCGAAGCAGGCAGACGAGGATTGGCAAAAAATCCGTTCTTTAAAACGGTGTTTATCCCAGGCCAACCTTCAAACTTCCGCGGAAGTGGGGCCAGAGAAGGTTCCTCTTCTCGCGCTGTTGATTGAATATTTGAGCGCCTTGCGCAAGGATCTTTTGGAACACTCCAATTTACAAATGAAGGGCCCGGGGACATTCGAAGTGATGATCGGAGTGCCCGCGAATGCCAATAGCAATCAACGCTTTTTAACCTTGGAGGGATTTCGCCGGGCGGGGTTTGAAGTCCTAGGAATGATTAATGAGCCACTGGCTGCCGGGATTGAGTACGCTTTCCGCTACCGCCAGAGAGACACGGATCGCCGGCGGGAATACCTCTTAGTTTATGACCTTGGTGGGGGAACCTTCGATCTTTCGGTCATTCAAATCACTGAAATGAGCCACCGGGTGATGACCACCGCCGGAATCGAGTGTTTGGGGGGAGACGATTTTGATGCCCTCCTGGCTGGCCTGGCTCTCTCCCGAGCTGGCTTAGGACCAGAGCTGCGGTCCGATTTCTGGCTCCTCGAAGAATGCAGGCAGAAGAAGGAAAACCTAAATCCGAACACGAAGAAGATCCACATCGACCTCAGTCGGGCCCTCGGGAAAGATCTGGAAGTAACTGTAACGACCGCTGAATTCTATGAGCAATGCCTGCCCCTTGTGCAACAGACCGTGGCGGCGGTGGAATCGGCTATGGCTCAACCCTCCTCCCTCGGCGACGCTCCGTTGGGGTGGAATCAAGCCGCAGGCCTTTACCTGGTAGGGGGAGCTGCCGAGCTGCCCCTCATTTCCCGTGTTCTTCGGGAACATTATGGCCGGCGGATCCGCAAATCTCCCTATCCCAGGGCGGCTACAGCCATCGGGTTGGCGATCGCCGCTGATGAGATGGCTGGCTATACACTGGAAGATCAATTTACCCGCCACTTCGGAGTCTGGCGGGAAGCCGAAGGCGGTCAGCATATCTCCTTCGACCCAATCTTCAGCAAAGACACCCCCCTCCCTTCGTCGGGGGAACCTCCACTGGTCCGGTCGCGCCGATATCGGCCCGCCCACAATATCGGTCATTTCCGGTATATCGAGTGCAGCCAAATCGATAAGCATGGTTATCCCACCGGGGATATCACGGCTTGGGATGAAATCCGTTTTCCCTTCGATCCGGCACTATCACCGGAAAATGAATTGGAGAGAATTCCGATTCGGCGCTTGGAACCGGATGGGGGAACAATCGAGGCGGAAGAAACCTACACCTGCGACAGCCATGGAATTGTAAAAGTCACTCTCATTAATTATGCCACCGGGTTTGAGAGACCCTATCAGCTTCGGCGTGCTCCGTAGGTTCTCCCCTTAAAAACCGGTGACGGCACCTTTACCGCCTTCAGACCGAATGATTCTCAGGTTTTATCCCCCGGCGGCAGGTGAGAAAATAAATACCTCGTCGCCATCCGCCAGCTGCGTTGAATGATTTGCCTGGTGCCCATTGACCAGGACCATCTTCTCAACATCTGGGGGAATCTTTAATTTTGCCAAAAGCTGGCCGATGGTTGCATCCGCGTCCAGTTCCAGCTTGAAAGTCTCTCTCTCTACGGGGGAATACTTGGCCAGGTAGCCCAAAAGCTGAACATCGATCATCATGAGCCAGGCCCCCGTCGGATCACATTAATCCCAGTTCTTTGAGCTTGGATTCGGTGGGGATGCCATCCTTGCTCCAGCCGCGCTCCCGGTAATACTCTTCGAGCATCTCCTCGAGGTGGACGACTTTGCCCTGGGCCGGGCCCGCACTGTGAGGCTCGTTCGTGAGTCGGTAGGGTAAACTGTCATCTTTGCGGGAGAAACCAGCCTTGACCAAAAACATCCTTTCGGCGTTCAAGATCCGTTCGCCGGCTTTTACCAGCTCACCCAGTGAATATTCGGCGCCCGTGACCGCGTTGAGATAATCCAGGATGCGGTCGGGAAGAATCTCCAATTCCGGCCTCACCAGATTGCGCGCGGCGAAAAAGATGCATAGACCGGCAGCGTCAATTATGCTGAACACTTCCTGCCAGAGTTTGACCAGCCGGGCCTTGCCTTTCCATTCATGGGGATCAACGGGTTTGGGAATCCCCACCATTTCGCAATAAGCCATGTGGGCCCGGCAATGGGAGGCGCCAATGGGCGAAGTGGCGTAATTCAGGCCCTGCCCTTGAAGGCCCCGGGGATCATATCCCGGCATCTCGAGCCGTTTGGATACCATGGCCAGTTCCGGATGGCCGTAACGTTCCGCGAGGCGGTAGCTTCCCAAGGCCAATTCGTCGCCAAAACCTTCTCGCAACCCAGTCATCCGCACCAACTCAACGAGCTTTCTTCCATCGCCCCAATTAATCGGTCCGCCCGCCTGCTTCTCTGTCAGGTAACCGCGTTCAAAAAGCTCCATAGCGCAGGAGATGGTTCCCCCCATGCTTATGGTGTCGAGACCCAGTTCGTTGCACAAATAATTCGCTTTGGTTATGGCGGCAAGGTTGTCCACCATGCAAAGGGCGCCCAGGGCATAGCCGGT
>Ga0315295_10004592_pt1 | contig 11791 bp, 11 predicted proteins | sample YL17G14_0_MG_FD_204453 | JGI IMG/M metagenome (GOLD analysis project Ga0315295, IMG submission 204453) | Sediment microbial communities from Yellowstone Lake, YNP, Wyoming, USA - YL17G14_0 | ecosystem: Environmental > Aquatic > Freshwater > Lake > Sediment | place: USA: Wyoming | collected...
GAGGGTTCGCCCTCTGGTGCGGACTGGGTGTATCTGAGGTACGCGGCGTATTTACAGGATTTCGATTCGACGTCAAGGGACTACTTCGCGCCGTTCAACGAGTTCAACCACAAACTGCAGGCGCAGTTCAGCAAGTCGCGGGGGCGCAACTTCGTAAGTGGGGGATTGACCCTGGGGCACTCGCATTCCAGCAATTTCGGCGACATATTCTCAGCCGCAGTCTCAGGCTTCGCGTCACGAGCGATCACGCAGAGGTGGAAACTCTTCGCAGACGGCTCTCAGTCATACGACGACAACGATTACTCCGTGGGTTCTGTCAGGCTTGGGCTTGAGCTGATACTCTGAGGAAACTGCCAGTGATAATCCCTCTCTACATACTCTACTGGGTCTTCGTGATCCTCCTGTTCTTCGTGCTGGCCACGGTGCTGGCAGCGGGCATAAACAGGGTGGTTTCGAGCTCGCGCCAGGCCAGGGAGAAGGCATTCCGGGCGAAGGCCCGAGAGCTGCTGCTGTCTTTCTCGCGCGAGACAGGTGAAGGAAGAATCAACCTGCTGCGCGACATCACCGAGTTCCTCACTCCCGACACCGCGGAACACGTGGCCCTGGCTCTCCACAGGCTGGAGCCTCCTAGCAGACGGGAGGTCGTGGAGCTCTTCGAGACCGAAGGCCTGGTGTCACATTTCACGAGACTGCTCAAGGCCGGCTCAAAGTGGAACAGGGCAAAGGCAGCCAGAATCCTGGGTGAACTCAATCTGCCTGTGGCCTCCGCGGCACTGTACAAGGCGCTCGACGATTCCGATCCGGACGTGCGGAACGTGGCCGCAAGGTCTCTGAGCCGCCTGCGACACCCCATGGCTCAGTCCGTGTTGATCTCGGTTCTCGGCAAACACGAGGAACCCGTCTCTTCGCGCATTGCGGCCATTTTCATCGAGGCGGGCGCGGCGTCAGTTCCTCTGCTGATAAAGAACATGAGGAACGACAACTGGCGCGCGCGGTTCTGGTCGGCGGAGATACTCGGGCAGGTGGGCGACCAGCGCGCAGAGCGAGTGCTCATCTCGGCGCTCGGAGATTCTTCTGCGGACGTGAGGTCGGCCGCGACGAAGGCTCTGGGCAAGATAGGCACAGGCGCGTCGGTCGAACACATAGTGCCGCTCCTGAAAGACGAGGAGTGGTTCGTGCGCTGCCACGCGGCGTGGGCTCTCGGACAGCTCAAGGCCGTGGACGTGATAGGCGAACTGGCGGAGGGATTGCGCGACAGGTCGTGGTGGGTGCGCAAGAACGCCCTGGAGGCGCTGGCGAATCTGGGCGACAGCGCGATTCCAGCACTCATGCACGCTCTCGAGGGCGACGACAGGTTTGCCAGAGAAAGCGCGCTGGAGGCGCTGCAAAAGCTGGGAGTGGAAGTCCGGGGGTCCGGCAGAGAAGGGACGGTGCGCGCGAGATGACATACCTGCATCTCATGGCGCTTGAAGAAGCTCTCTACATCGCGAGCATCGTCATACTCATCTACTTCTCCGCACTCCAGGTGGTGCTCCTGGCTCTGACTTTGCTCTCCTTCATGGACATGAGGAGGAGACTGAGGCAGAACTACTACACCGACTTCGAGTGCATGGCGAGATCACATTTCACGATGCCCGTATCGATCGTCATCCCCGCCCACAACGAGGCGGACGTGATAGTGCAGTGCGTGGATTCTGTGCTCTCGCTGGACTACCCCGAGTTCGAGGTGATAGTCCTCAACGACGGCTCCACGGACGAGACCCTGTCGCTTCTGAAGAGGGCCTTTCGACTTGTAGAGCGTCGTTTCGTCTACAGGAAGAGCATTCCCACAGGGGAGATAAGCGCGATATACAAGTCCGCTTCCAGGCCCAACCTTACGGTGGTTGACAAGCAGCACTCGGGTAAGAGCGACACTCTGAACATAGGGATCAACCTGGCCCGGTACCATCTGTTCTGCAGCATCGACGCGGATTCTCTCTTCCAGTCAAACGCACTGCTCAGGATTGTGAGGCCCATACTCGAGAGCCCGGAAGAGGTCGTGGCAGTCGGGGGCCAGGTCCGGGTGGCAAACGGCTGCGTGGTGGAAGACAACCGCGTTGTGGAGCCGCGCCTCCCGCGGAGGACGCTGGCCGCCTTCCAGGTAGTCGAATACCTGCGGGCGTTCGTGGCGAGCAGGCTCGGGCTCAGCCGGATAAACAACCTGCTCATCCTGTCGGGCGTCTTCGCGTTGTTCAAGAAGGACATGGTGATACAGGCCGGGGGCTACAAGGCCAATACTGTGACGGAAGACATGGAGCTGGTGGTCCGGCTGCACAGGTTTATCAGAGAGACCCGGGAGAAGGGGCAGCGCTACCGCGTCGTGTTCCTGCCTGATCCCATCTGCTGGACGGAGGTTCCGGTCTCGCTGCGCAATCTGGCGCGCCAGAGGAACAGGTGGCACAGGGGGCTCATTCAGTCCATCTCACAGAACATCAAGATGCTCTTCAACCCCAGGTACGGAAGCGTCGGCTTCATGGGCATGCCGTATTACTTCTTCTTCGAGATGCTGGGTCCGATAGTGGAGTTCGTAGGATACTTGCTGATCCCGCTCGGCTATTTTCTGGGCATACTCTCCCTCACCTATCTAGTCACGTTTCTGCTACTTGCCATCGTGGCGGGCACGCTGCTTTCGACGCTTGCGGTGCTGCTCGAGGAAGCGAGCTTCGGCCTCTACAAGGGTTGGGGCGACTTCGCCCGGATGATGTCTCTCGCGCTCTTCGAGAACTTCGGTTACCGTCAGCTCACGGTTCTCTTCAGAGTGAAGGCCTCGGTCGATTTCCTCTTCGGCAGGAAGGACTGGGCCAAGACGAAGAGAGAATCCGACACCCGTTGACAACCATATTCTGGTCTGCTATCTTTCCGCTCAGCCAGCTGAATCTATCAGTTGGCCCGATTCACACTTGAGCTGGTAAAGGTAGTGCGTAGCACCAAGTCGATTCTGGTCCTCGCCGGGTTTCTTCTGCTGCTTGCCTGCGGTCACGTTCTGACCGCGCGTGCAGAGGACCCGGGTCCTGCCTCGGCTGCCGGGGCTTCCGGTCCCGCGGCCGCTTCAGTCAGCGCCTCCCCTTCAGCATCCGATTCTTCCGGCTCCGCAGCCGTGCTGTCCGGGGTCCTAGTCTCAGCGGACTCGGCGGGCGCCGAGGCCACTCCGGCTGAGGGCGCTGTCAGGTGGTTCGACCCCAAGAGAGCCAACATAGCCATCGTGGTCGCAGTTTTCTTCATGCTCGTGCTCGTTTTCATCAGGCAGGCGGGAAAGGGGGCGTCCTTCTTCATCCGGAAGATCGCCGGACTGGATGCCATCGAGGAAGCGATCGGCCGGGCCACCGAGATGGGAAAGCCCGTGCTCTACGTTCCGGGCATCGATGACGTCAACAACATCCAGACCATATACAGCATGGTGATCCTCGGCAACGTGGCGAAACTGGTGGCCAGGTACGAGACTCCTTTGATAGTCCCCGTCTGCAGGGCATTCGTGGTCCCGCTGGCGGAGGAGACCGTGAAGCAGGGTTACCTGGACGCAGGCCATCCCGAGGCTTACAATCCGAACAACATCCGTTATCTCTCGGACGAACAGTTCGCCTTCACCGCCGGGGTGGACGGAATAATGCTCCGCGAGCGACCTGCGGCGAACCTGTACCTGGGTTCATTCTTCGCCGAATCTCTGGTTTTGGCCGAGACCGGTTTCAGCACAGGTGCGATTCAGATCGCGGGTACCGCGAACATACATCAGCTCCCGTTTTTCGTGGTGGCGTGCGACTACACGCTGATAGGCGAGGAGTTCTTCGCGGCTACCGCTTATCTGTCAAAGGAGGCCAAGCTGGTCGGCACTCTGAAAGGCTCTGACTGGATGAAGATTCTTCTCATCGCTGCGCTGGTAATCGGGGCCGTTCTGGAGACCTTCGGTGTGACGGCATTCACGAGGTGGCTTATCGTTCAATGAAAAAAGAACTTCCTCTCCTCATAACCGCCATTTTCGGCTCGTTCATGGTCATTGATTACTTCGTGCCGCACCCCGCGGTGTCTGCCGTGGGCGAGACCCTCCAGCAATGGGCAATAATCGTCATCTCTTTCTCTTACGTGCTGGGCGTAGCGAACATCGCGCGCATCAACGGAGAAAAGATTTCCAAGCGGTCAAGAGACTGGCCTTTCGCACTGCCTCTTCTGGCCGGCCTGGCCTTCATGTTGGGCGTCGGCATCTTCGGCGGAATAGGGCAGGGGACCCTATTCAACGACTTCTACATCTATGCGTACACGCCCATGTCGGGAACCATGTTCTCGTTGCTGGCCTTCTTTATTGCCTCCGCGGCGTTCAGGTCCTTCCGCGTGAGAACTGTTGAGGCAGCGCTTCTCGCCGCGGCTGCGATCATCGTGATGTTGGGAAGGGTTCCGGTGGGGGCAGAGATATGGGACAAGATTCCTGCGATCTCGGACTGGATAAACAACGTGCCGCAGATGGCGGCGAAGCGCGCGATCCTGATCGGGGCGGCGCTGGGCGCCATCTCGACCGGTCTCAAAGTCATCCTGGGCCTGGAGAGGAACTACCTGGGCGGAGAGTAGGATGGAGAAGCTAGACAGACGCTACATATTTCTTGTGATATTGCTGGTGGTTCTCGTGCCGCTGATAGCGCCGGTCGGCCTGCCGGTGAGGGTGAGCAGGGAAGTCCAGTCCGCGTACGACGCGGTTGCCGGGGTCCCCGACGGTTCGAAGGTCTATTTCGCGGCGGACTACGACCCGTCCACGATGCCCGAGCTTCATCCGATGGCGCTGGCCACGCTCGACCATCTCTTTTCCAAGAACTGCAAGGTCATCGGCGCCTGCCTCTGGCCCGGCGGCCCTCCCCTCCTGGAAGACGCGCTCCGGAGAATCGGAGAGCTGAGGTTCGGGAAGAAGTACGGCGTGGACTTCGTCAATCTCGGTTACAAACCCGGCAACGAGGTCGTGATGGTGAGCGTGGGAAGGAGCATACCCGCGACTTTCCCGGCCGATTTCTACGGGACGCCGATCGAAAAGCTCGAGATAATGAAGGGCGTGGAGAATCTGGACGACGTGTCGATGATCGTGAACATCTCGGCGGGGTATCCCGGGACAAAGGAATGGGTCCAGCAGGTGCAGTCCAGGTATCACGTGAGCATAGCGTCGGGGTGTACGGCCGTCAGCGCGCCGGAGTACTATCCCTATTTTCAGTCGGGCCAGCTGGCCGGACTTCTGGGCGGACTCTCGGGGGCCGCGGAATACGAGAAGCTCGTGGGAAAACCGGGCACGGCCACGAGAGGGATGGACGCGCAGTCGCTGGGACACCTTGTTATCATCGCATTCATCATACTCGGCAACATATTCTATTTCGCTTCCAAGAAAAAAGCGCCCTAGGGAGGTAGTCCGTTGCTTCCTGCACCACTTCTGAACACGATGGCGGCCCTGCTGACGTTAGCCATCTTCAGTTTTCTCTACAAGGACAACGCGTTCTACAAATTCGCGGAGTACCTGTTCGTGGGTATCGCGGCCGGCTACGTCGTGGCACTGGAATATCACAACGTCATAATACCTAACCTCTGGAGGCCGCTGCTGGCGGGAGACTTCAAGCTCCTGGTGCCTTTCGTGCTCGGTGTGCTCCTCTTCTCGAGGTTCACGTCGAGCTTCGGCTGGCTGAGCAGGTGGGCCATAGGACTCATGGTGGGCACGTTTTCGGGGCTCGCCATCATCGGATTTGCCCAGGGAGACCTCGTGGCCCAGGTACAGGCGAACATGCTGCCGCTGAAGACAGAGACGCTTCTGGGCACTTTCAGCAACTGGGTAATCCTCATCGGGCTGCTCACCAGCCTGGTCTACTTCTTCTTTTCGAAGGAACACAAGGGAGTCCTGGGGGCTTCGGCCAAGCTGGGAATATGGTTCCTCATGGTCTCGTTTGGCGCTTCCTACGGCTTCACTGTCATGGCAAGATTTTCTCTCCTCATAGGAAGGTTGCTCTTCCTGCTGGTGGATTGGCCCGCCTCTTTCGGGTTTCATTGGTTGCACTAGCACTCCTTGGATCCGCATTCTCACATGCCTGACAAGACGATTTACCTTCCGCGGCTGTCCGCTGACGGCTTTCAGAACATGGCCACGGACGAATACCTTTTTGAGCTCTGCCGTGGAGAGGGCATCAGCGCGGCCTTGCGATTCTATGAGTGGAAGCCGCCCGCCGTCTCACTGGGCTACTCGCAGCCGTTTCACTTGCTGGATCTGGAGAAGTGCCGGGAGCGAGGCATCGATGTCGTGAGACGCATGACCGGGGGAGGCGCGATTCTTCACTGCGAAGAGCTCACTTACTGTTTCGTTATTCGCAGGGACTCAACGAGAGCAGGAGCCTGGCCCAAAGAAATGGCGAACGCGGTTTCGAGGTCACTTGTTCTGGGACTGTCAAGGCTTGGGGTCGAGTCATCGGCTCGCGGCGGAAAACGCCGGCGGGTGACCGTGGAGGAATCGTCCGGTTCGCGTGGGTGCGTGAAATGTGACCGCCGCGAAGAGCCGCGGGGGCGCCGGCCGGCTGACCCGGGCGCGTGCGCGCCGGGGGAAGCGCCTCATCGCCCGGACCAGAGGTTGACTGACATCTGTTTCATGTCCGGCGCGGAGAACGAGATCGAGGTTTCGGGAAGGAAGCTCGCCGGCTGCGCCCACAAGTTCACTCGGGAGGCCTTCTTTTCGCACGGGTCGGTCATGACAGGACCCGGCCACATCCAGATCGTGCAACTCGTCCGGTGCGCGGCAGGAACGCCGGCAGGCCCCGGGCAGGCGTCGGGAAGCAGCGCGCATTGCGGCGGTGGCGAGGGGCAGGCGTCTCATGGCACTGTGGAGAACGGGGACGGTGAACCTGCTCGGGCCGTCCTGGCCCAGGGCATGGCAGAGAGGTCCATCTCGCTCTCGGAGTTGTTGGCTCGACTGCCGGCGATGGATGAGATGGAACTGGCTTTCAGGAGTGCGTTCGAGAGCGTGTTTGAGCTTTCACTGAGGCCGGAAAGCCTGTCGCCGGCTGGCGCAGGACTCGTCGCAGAGCGAGCCGAGGAAAAGCGATTGACTCTGGCGGCGACCGCGTGTTGAACGACTGGGTTGATTGGAACGGAGGTGGGCCCTGAGACTGTTCCTTCTTGCAATGTTCGCCATCGCGATGGCGTTCCTGGAGGCCGCGATCGTAGTGTACCTGCGCGGGCTTTTCTATCCCAACGGGTTCACAACGACGCTGGGGACGTTTCCCATCTTCTACTACGGCACGGAGGTCTTCAGGGAAGCCGCGACCATAATAATGCTCGCGGCCGTGGCAGTTCTTTCTGCCCGGAGAGGTTGGTGGGAGAGGGCAGCCTACTTCCTGTTCTGTTTCGGGATGTGGGACATCTTCTACTACGTCTGGCTCTATGTTCTGCTTGACTGGCCGCCGTCACTCTTGACGAGCGACGTGCTCTTCCTTATCCCAGTTCCGTGGGTGGCACCGGTAATTGTGCCGGTTTCCGTGTCTGTTGTGATGATCGCCGCGTCCGTCTGGATTCTCGCCAGGAGGACCGGAAGTCTCTTCGAGGGAACTGAGTAGAAATGAGCAGCTACTTCCTCCGGCCCCTTGCTGCTGTGGGGATCGTGCTCGTCTGTTACGTGGCACTTCAAGTACTCGCGGTTTTCTTCTTTGCGCTCGTGGGGATCGGCTACGCCCTCTTGCCTTCGTTCGTTCTCGCGGTCATAGCACCCATCCTGCTTGTGACACGAATCCACAGCCCGTCGGTGAGGGTGACGCTCCGACTTCTTGCAGTCAGGCCGGCGCCGGTGATCTTTACGATAGGGGCGTCCTTCAGCTTCATTCTTCTTCAGTACAACGTAGCGGGACTCTTGGAGAGGCTCTTCCCCATGCCGGTCTGGATCCAGGATTTCCTGCTCGAGATGACTCGCATCAGGAATCTTGCCGAGTTTCTGCGAGTCGCCGGCGGGGTCGTCCTTGCCGCCTCGGTGGCCGAGGAGCTTCTGTTTAGAGGATTTCTCCAGGGCTCGCTCGAAGCGAAGCACGGGAGGTGGCCTGCCATCGTAGTCACCTCGCTTCTCTTCGCCGTGCTTCACGACCCGTGGCGGTTCGTGCCGGTGTTCTTCATCGGCGCGTTGCTCGGCTATCTCGCATCGCGGGGCGGAAGCATCTACTACGCCATGGTCGCACACGCGGTGACGAACTCGACCAGCGTTGCGGGCAGGAACATCTTCGGAATGGAGAGCGGCGCCGAGTTGGCTCTTCCTGCGGTCCTCATGCCGATTGCAGCGCTGGTGTTCGTGCTCTCTCTCCTGGGGTTCGTGCGAACTGCCGGAGCTGAGACCAGAGCGCCTTCTTCCCCTCCGGGATGATCTCAAAGCAGAGATAACCTCACCTTCGAGGTAATCTCACCGTTAGGTTAATCCCAGGAATAGCGGAATCCTGCCAATAATCTGGGGAATAGCACGCAGAGCCTCGTCCATTTCCGAGGTGTTGTCGCGTCCCCGAGAGCTGCGCAAAGCCACATGTGTGTTCCCGCGCAAAAACCCACTTTCAACCTATTGAGATTCTGCAAGTTATGTCGCGGAACAAGCTGCGTCCTGGTTCCCGCAGTTTCTCTGACCCCATGCTGTCGTGGCATGCCTGTTGCTCATATGTACTTGTAGAAAACAGAATAGGATCTAAGTTCCCTGCTATGGCCGTGCTTGTCCCGGTAGAGGGCTGATCCCCCAGACATAGAAGGTGCAGTTTCATCTTGACCGGCACACGCCATTACAGCGGGGAACTTTTTTTGCCCGGCGGCCGTGACTTGAAGGCGCTGGTGGTGGCCGTGAGGTGGGCGAGCGGACGTGGACGCGAAGGCAATCACGGTGGAGTGACGAAGGTCATGAAGTAAACAAGATCGCAGGGCGGCCTGGGAAATGGCGAGAAAACGTCGCTGAGTGACGGGATGGGCGAGCGTGCGGAAGCGGAGTCTACTCCTTGACGAAGAACTCGACTGCCGCAAACGAGATCACGACGATGCCGCCAGTTACGTAGATCACCGTTGCCAGGGTCAGAGCGCCGTCCGACATCGCTTCGCGGCTCAGTTGAAGGTAGCAAAGCCCTCTTCCGAGCGTGATGACGAGCAACGACATGGCCAGCAGGAACCACTTGCGCATTACGGCGAGTATCATCAAGAGTGCAGTGACGAGCACGACCTGCGGCGAATTCCAATCCACGCTTCGCAGAAAATCTACTGTCCAGTACATGCGACACCTCTTGAAAAGTGTGGGACTTTGCCATGCGCCCTGTCCGAGCGCTCTGCGCCTCGGATGCGACGCGCTTTCGGAGTGCAAGGCGCTTCCCGCGTGGCGCTCTCAGAGGGCTCCGCAGCTCCTCCGATGGGAATCGTCTGACGCGTTTCGGCAGTGCGCCAGGCTTTTTTGACCGGCAAACTCCGCCATCTACATTATCGGCATCTTCGGCCGGATCTCTTAGCACTTCCGGTGGCCTTTTCCCGCCCTCCTCGCGCCGTTCACCGCCGCCGGCCACGCCACCTGTAACGGCCTTTCTGCCTTGACCATACAAACCTACGGTGCTATCTTGCCTTTATTCGTGTAGAACGTCGCGCGCTGGAAAGAGCGGCCACGCGGCCGGACAAGGCGCGGGGGAGCTCTCAAGAAAACGCAGCCAGGAGCAGAGAAGTTGCGCGCGAAACACCCACGGCTAAAGCCGCTCCCGGGAAACGCGCGAGGGAGAGACGCGTTGCGAAGATTGCCGGACAAACAGCTCCAAGGGGAAAGGAAAAACGTGATGCAAAAAGGTGAGTTCCGCCCTTTCGTGGCAGCAGAGACCATAATGAAGGAGTGGACTTTCAAAGCCGTTTTCCTGGGAGCCGTGCTGGGGCTAATAATGGGTGCCGCGAACATGTACATGGGCCTCTATGCGGGCATGACAGTCTCGGCGAGCATTCCTGCCGCGGTCTTGTCAATGGGAATCCTGAGGGGGATCCTCAGGAAAGGCACGATTCTCGAGAACAACATGGTTCAGACGATCGCCTCCTCGGGCGAATCTCTGGCTGCAGGCATCATTTTCACGATTCCGGCTCTCGTGATCGCAGGGGCATGGACAGGCTTCAAGTACTGGCCTGTAACGCTGATTGCGATGTTCGGAGGAGTGCTGGGCATCGTTTTCATGATTCCCCTGAGGAGACCTCTCATCGTCGAGAGCCGTGAACTGACTTTTCCGGAAGGCGTGGCGTGCGCGGAAGTCCTGGAAGCTGGCGAGACAAAGGGTTCGGGTATCTGGTACGTGTTCTCGGCCCTGGGCTTCAGCGCCGTGTTCAAGTTCTTCGTGTCTGCGTACGCAGCCATCAAGGGAACCGCGGAGACTGCGTGGATGATGGGGCGAGCGCCGTTCTATTTCGGGGCAGACATGTCTCCTGCACTTCTCGGCGTGGGCTACATTGTGGGTCCCAACATCGCAACCTTGGTTTTCATGGGCGGCGCGATCTCCTGGGTCATCGGGATTCCGATTCTTGGAGCCACAAGAGGGGTCATCGCTCCCGACGGACTGGTTGATGCGCTGAACGGATTGTGGGGCAGTCAAATAAGATACATGGGTATCGGGGCTATGGTCGTTGGGGGCATTGCCTCGATAGTGAAAGTGAGGGAGGGCATCGTTCACGGAATTCGGAACACCGTACTGGGCTTCAGCGCCGCGGGCGACGCACACGAGAGGCCGCGGACTGACCAGGACCTCACTGCAAAGCCGCTCATCATTGCCGGTCTTGCGGCGATCATTCCCACGTTCTTTCTTTACGGATACCTCACCGGCAGCGCTGGCGACGCGATCATCGCAGGCCTCATCATGGTGGTGGCCGGGTTCTTCTTTGTGGCAGTCTCCAGCTACATCGTTGGGCTCGTGGGAAGCTCCAACAACCCCGTCTCGGGCATGACGATCTGCACGGTGCTCTTTGCGTCGGGACTTCTGCTTCTTCTTGGAATACGGGGAACGAACGGAATCGTGGCTTCTCTTGGCGTGGCCGGGGTGGTGTGCTGTGCGGTTTGCAGCGCGGGAGACATCTCACAGGACCTCAAAACGGGCTACCTCGTGGGCGCGACGCCTCGAAGACAGCAGATAGGGGAGATAGTGGGTGTGGTCATTCCCGCGTTCATGATGGCGCCGATCTTGACTGTGCTTCACAAGGCGTACGGGATTGGCGCACCTGCAAGGGAGGGCGTCGAGGCGCTGCGTGCTCCCCAGGCGACCCTCTTCGCCAGCATTGCGAAGGCGATGTTCGGAGGCGGTTCCATGCCGTGGACGATGGTCTTCATCGGCGTTGGGATTGGGCTGGGGCTTCTGATAGTAGACGCATTCCTCAGGCGGGCGAACTCGTCGTTCAGGGTGCACGTGATGCCCGTGGCCGTGGGTGTTTACCTGCCCTTCAGCCTCTCCACGACGATTCTAGTGGGTGGTCTCGCAAACTTTCTCGTGGGCCGTGCCCTGAGAAAGCACGGTGAGTCCCGGGTGAACGGCGCTTATCAGAGCGGGACACTGTTCGGGTCAGGCCTCATCGCCGGCGAGGCCATAACTGGGATAATGATCGCCGTGCTGATCGTGGCGGGCCTGAAGCTGCCGAAGACGCTGATCGAGAGCACTGTGCTTTCTCTCGCGGTGTTCGCTCTTGCCGTCGCCGGCATTAGCTACGCGGCCTGGAGAAAGAGGGAAAGCTAGGAGTCTTGTGGAGCAGGCCGCCGGACGTTCGGGTCATCGATTCGCTTCCGAACCGC
>Ga0315295_10004595_pt1 | contig 11788 bp, 14 predicted proteins | sample YL17G14_0_MG_FD_204453 | JGI IMG/M metagenome (GOLD analysis project Ga0315295, IMG submission 204453) | Sediment microbial communities from Yellowstone Lake, YNP, Wyoming, USA - YL17G14_0 | ecosystem: Environmental > Aquatic > Freshwater > Lake > Sediment | place: USA: Wyoming | collected...
TATTTACCTTACCCTTGCCTTAGATAGCAAATGGGATATGCCTCATCAAGATAATCTTCATTTTTCTTTTCCGCTATGATTAAATATATACCATAACAATCTTCAGTTTTACCAACGGGTTCATCTATAATTTTATAGACGTACCCATGCGGCAATGGATTCTTTTTTGCCGCTTTAAGAAATTTTTTTACCTGCCCAATCGAAAAGCAAGACTCAAGCTCATCGATAGCAAAAATCTCCATAATGTCTATTTTATTCATTATTTACCTCGTTTTTATTGATCTCACTTTCGGATTAACACCCGATTAATCTTACTTGCTGATGTATATATTATAGTATAACTTTTGATTTTTGTCAACAAAAAAATTTATTTTCTTAAAAGCCACTATATTAAAAGGTTTCCATGCGTCCCCTAAAATAAAAATAAAAATATAATAAAAAATATCCCGGTTTCCATCTAACGGACAAAATTGTCTCGTAGATGGAAAAATCCCATCTAAGTGACAAAACTGTCTCGTAGATAGGAAAATAAAAATATATATTGGCTATAATACACAATATACAGACTTTTTTCTCTATCTAACGGACAAATTTGTCGCTTAGATAGAAATAACACCCGGAAACGAAGTAACGCTTCTTCTAAAACGCGCATCCACACATAATCTTATCCTAACGGACAAAATTGTCTCTTAGATGTAGTGTTTTGTCTGGAAACCATTTACTATCGCACACCTTCTCTATCTAACGGACAAAACTGTCTCGTAGGTAAAATTTTGAGTGTACCCCCCCCCTGTAATAGCCTATTTATACTAGTGTATTTATACCAGTACTAGTAATAAAAATAAAATATAAAAATATAAAAAATAAAATAAAATATAAAGGTACTACTTTGAGTATACTACTAGTGTAAGTGTGTACTTCGTACACACTCTCCTGTTAAGACAAGAAATGATACGGAGCAGCGTATATATTACACCAGTGCTGGGAAAATATAAACGGAAAAGTGCTCGCTTCTTGTTCGCCTATTTTATCTGAAGACTCCTATCGTTAATAAAAATAAAAATCCACAATCGGTCATTCACATCCTGTCTTAAAAGGGAAGGTCCTTCTGTGTAGGACCTGGGCGATAAGGATAAATATTTTTATCCACATAATATTTTTTTATAGAATAAAATAAATTTATAACTGGAATACCCAGGAGAAATTAAAAATATTTATCGGCTGAGATTTTCATGAGCGCATTTAGTGTGTTCGCCTGTCGTTCGCTCCCGGAGGGTGAGGCCCTGGCGGGGCCGCCCATGGAGGATACCAAAATTTTATTTTTTATTTTTTTTTTCTGGTTGTTTTTTTTATTTTTTTTATTATAATATTAGAGGAGGTATATTATGACGGCAAAACAAAAGGATGCGATAAAGAAATTAGAGAGAGCATTTAAGGGATGTAGTAAGGCGAATGTTTATTTTTTTGGAGTAGATGATAGATTGAAATTTGGAACAAAGAATGTGGATGATGATGAGAATAGGGTAGGGGATTATGCTCCGTTTATGAAGAGATCACAATTAATGGAAAACAGTGATGATTTTGGAGATGTGAATACTCATGGAACGTATTTGGAATCTGGGGGATTTTAAATTTTATTTTTTTTTATTGAAAATAAAAGTGAATTATGTTATAATATTTGCAGCGGGATAGAGCAGTAGGTAGCTCAGTGGGTTCATATCCCATGTGTCACAGGTTCAAATCCTGTTCCCGCTATTTGTATCCCGGCGGGTAGTCGGCATGGCTGGCCGTAATATTAACCATGTTCCGGTTAAACAAATGGACTATTATTGAACCGGGGACCGGGACCCTTTTCACGTTAAAATTATTTTCCCTGTTGATTTTTTTTATTTTTATGTTATAATTTATTTATCCCCATTTACCATCGGTAGGTTTTTGGGAGTAGGCGTGGCCTTCAATCTTCATTCTCATGATTGAGGTCCTGGTCCTGGCAAGATCGGGGAACATGAGATCGCGCCGTGCCACCTTCATGAAGCACAGGGAAGGGGCTTTTTAAGTCTGTGCGTACAAGGAATCCGGGATTACTGTTAGGCGCCACGGTTAACCGAAATGATATCTAAAGGTTATGAGGCCAAAAGACACAGTAGCCCCGGATGGTGGCCTGCGGCCAACCAGTTGCTTGGCTAAATCGTACGGACGGGTTGGCCGCAGGCTTTTTTTCAAGGAGTTGAAAATGGATTATGATGTAGTTCTTGTAAGAGAAAAAGTTGTTACAGCGGTAGCGGCCCTGGTTTCTGCTTTTAATATTAAACCCCAGGAATTATTTGGTTCGCAGAAATTATTAATGGAGGTCCATGGCCTGGATTGCAGGGATATACCATACAGGTATAGTGGTAGTGGCGGAATTGCAGATCAGAAGAAGGCTGCGTTATCTCATGGTCCGGTGGTCTTATGATTTGTTTTTTTTTAAATAAAAGTTGACAAAAAACAAAATTTGTACTATATTATTGTTTCTGTAATCGTTAATGATGGTTCGCTCCATGTTATGCAGGTGAGGGACCCGGTCGGGCACAACGTAATGTTGTCGGGCAATAAGCCGTCCGCGATACCGGGTCCCTTCTTGCAGTTGATTATTGATCGGTAATTGGTGATTAATGACAGTGAAGAAAAGAGTTAAATTGGATACCGGTAATGTTGACGGGACAAAAGGTGAGCAAGGGTCCAGTGGCGGAAGCCTGAAAGGGAAAAGATTGTATTGTCAGTATGTTCTCGAAAGTAATCATAATTGCAGTTCTCCGTTTGCAAAAACAATCTGGGGTGGAAGTACTGCCCCTTATCCGGTATGTCGTTCTCATGCTGTAAAACTTGGGTTGGTTGATGACACCAGAAAAAAGAGAAACAGCAGGTCTATTGAGAAGGAGGAGCTTGAAAAATCATGGAAGTCGGGGACGGTAGATGAGTTATTTAATCGCATCGTAAATGGGAACAATGAAATTTTTAATGCTTACCGGGCGTACCCACCTCTTGAGAAGATGAGACCAATTCCCGGGGATGAACAGGGGGCAAAAAAATATCTTTTTGGTTTGTGGGTTCTTGCTTCAAAGAGGAAGCCGAAGAGGGCCAGGGAATTGGCGGAGTTACTGGGGGTATCGGAGTACACGTTGGACCAGTGGTATCATTCCCCCTGGTTTGCTGGATTTTTGAGTATTGAGCTTGACAGGAGTATGGTGGTGTACAGGAAGTTTGTCGATCAGGTGGTATTGGAGGCAGCAAAGAAGGGGGACCTGAAAGCTCAGCGTTTATTTTATGACCGGTCGGATAAGGCTGCTGCTAATTTGAAAGTAATGGCAGATTTAGTATTGAAGAGTAGTGGTTCCAGTGAGAAGGAAAATAGTGACCCGGACAGGGTGGATATTTTTGATTTAACGAACGAAGGTGAAGGATGTGGGGTTCCAGGTCGGGCAGAAAAGGAATTTATAAAAGCTGCCGAGAAAGAAGTTGTTCCTTTGCCTACGGAGAATGTAGGCCAGGATGTAATTAATTCTATGAAAGATTTTTTTATCCATGATAGTGTTTTTGGTGGGTCTTATCCGAATGAGGAAGCATAATATGGATCCAGTGAGAATGGTTTATGAGTACGTAATTGATGATATCGATTTTAATAATAATCCTGAAAAGAAGAAAATGGATGAACTTGCCACTGAAATAAATAAATTAGTGGAAGATTGGGAGTAATTTGGTGAATTGATGAAAAATAAACATGAAATAACCGGTCCCGGAATACCTCGGGAGCATGTTGAGTTTTTTAAAGAGGTGGCGGATTGGCCATTAAAATTAGCCAGGTTATTTCCAAAACATTTTTATGTCCCGTTTGCAAGAATGCACCAGGAGATATCTATATCTTTTACCCGGGGAAAAAAATTAATTACGCTCGTGGAAATACCCAGGGGTGCGGGGAAGACGACTTTGGCGCTATATATTTTTGTTCTTTTTCTTGGTATCTGGATGAAGGTGGATTACATTGTTGTCCTTGAAGAGGTGAAAGAAAAAGCAAATATGTCTGCGATGAGTTTTCGCGATGCTCTTACTGAAACGCCGGAATTTTTAAAAGTATTCGGAAATGTCAGGGGTAAACCCTGGTCCAATGAATACGTTAATGTAAAATCTGAGAAATTTGGATTTAATTTTATCGTTGGGTTTAAATCTATTGATGGGGCGTTAAGGGGATTGCTTTTTAAACACGCCCGGCCACAATTTATACTTCTGAATGATATCGAGGATATCGAGAATAAAGATTTCCCGGATCCCGATAAGATAAAAATGAAAGTTGACAAAATACAAAATATTGTTATTCCCGCCCTTCAGATAAAAGATAATCGTGGTAGGCCCGGTAGGATCGGATGGTTGGCCACAACTGTCGGCAGCGATTGTGTCTGTATGAGAGCAGAAAGATGGGAAAATGTCCATGTTATTAAATATCCCGCATTGGTTGAGGTGGATGGTCTGAACGGAAAAGAAGAAAAATCGACCTGGGAAGAAATGATGAGTACTTCCTTTTTAAAGAAAAAAAGGGAATGGTTTTTTTCACAAAATAATCCTGCCGGGTGGTTTTCTGAATACCAGAATGATCCGAGGACCGCTAATAGATTAAATTTTAAATCGGTAAGTTGTTTCAATATTGAAGATTTAAAGGTAAAAACAATAAAAATAAAAATGGCGATCGACGCATCGTACAGTGTCAAAAAAAGTGCGGACAGTACCGGGGTAACAGTTGGGGGGTATGCATCGGATGGTCATTTTTATATTTTAAAAAGCATTGAAGGTAAGTTCGAGCCGGAAGTCCTGTACAAATTAATGAATGAAATTATTTTATATTGTGCGGGAATTGGGTTCCCGGTGGATTCTATTTATATCGAGGCCACAGCGTTTGGTTTCGTGGAATACGGGTGGAGGCATTCCGGTTATGGAGATGTTTTTAATGGGTTGATATCTCAAGCTGTTCATCCCCGGTCAGCGAAAGCGGATAGGGTAATAAAACATCTCATTAAGCTTGATGGATCGAATAAACTTCATATCCTACCAGGTGAATGCGAAACATTAAAGACGCAAATGGAAAGATTTCCGTACAATATGTCTTCATGGGGATGTATCGACTCTGCTGCGCAATTGGTGTCGGTATGTTTTGCTCCCGTTCAACCATTACCTGACAGGGAGATGGTTATCCCGGGATCTCCCATGATGTATATTCGTAAGGCAGAGAGGAGCCATCTGATGGATATGCAGCCTGTTGAGGAAATGTATTCTATTTTAGATTCGTTTTGTGACGTAGCCGGAGGGATAGCCCAATGATAAATGTTGTTCTTTTCTTATTGTTTGGCTCACTATTTATCCTGGTGTGGGTATTGATTATTTGTGGAAAATTGCACGCTGAAAAATTAGAGATGGAAATATACGAAATGAGGAAAAAAGAAGAACTTGAAAAAGACGTAATGAGGGAATTCAATATTTTCAGAGATGCCATGGAGCTTGGGAAATAAAATGGTAAATAAATCTGCAACCGGATATGGGAATAAAGTATATAAACTCGATGATTTTATCGATAACGTGGAAAAGGTTCATCCGATAGCGGTATATACTTTTCCCAGGTGGATGTGGTTGTATAGGATGTTTCGTAATGTCGAGGGAACGAGTCCCGAGTATGTTAATTACGCTTCCGATTCTATTAAATTGACAAAAAAAATGAGTTCAGGTCCAGGTTCTTCTTCCAGCGATATGTTCAGGTACGAGAATAATCTTTCTCCATATGTCGAAATGATCGTTGGGAAATTCCTGGGTGGGAATCCGATTCCGTTTGTTTTTCCATCCACGGATGCGGTTGATGATTTTTATTCTTCACAGTTAGCAACTGCCGCATTGCGGAGTTACTGGGAATCCCAGGAAGTTATATTGAAATGGTCGCAGGCAATCGTGTGGGCTGCGGTAGTCGGGAATGTATATTTTAAGCAATCATATGATGCAAGTGGGGGAAAACTTGTCGATCTTATTACGGAAAAGAAAAAAGAGGGGGAGGTTACTTTTAGTGTAAAATCTCCATTTCTCGTTTTCCCGGATTACCGCGTAAATAATCCAAAAGAAAGAGAGTGGTATGTTGAGATTTATGTTGTGCCGAAAGAAAAGCTAGGTAGGTATTTCTCGAAGAAAGAAATCGATGGCCTGGTTGAAGATGGGACTGATTTTCTTCCGATTAATACAAGTTCTTTTGGTGTCGATACGGGACATCAACACGGGTATAGGGTTGATGTCGCGACAGAACCATCGTACCTTGTCAGGGAATATTGGAAAAAACCAATATACGGAGTCGATGAGGGGTTTGGCGATGGGGAGGGAAGGTACATGCTTCGGGCCGGTGGGAAAACCTTGCATGATGGTCCGAATCCGTTCCCTGATTTACCGTATACTCAATTCAGTTTAAAGCAGCCCCCCGGTTCAATGTTCGGGGATGGCGTTATTGAGAGGTTGATACCGGGGAATTTAAAGATAAATAGTTTAACCAAAACAGCAATGAGTAATTTCAAGAATATCGGAAATACGATTCCGCTTATTCCTGAAGGGTCCAGTTTTAAAAGATCAAAAGATATATCCGGGCCGGAAGGTCTGTACGGACTTATTTATAATCCAAATTTTCCTCCCCCGGGAGTTCTCAATGTATCGCCGTTACCGGCAAACACCTTGCAGTTTATTCAGTACTTGACAGAAAGGATGAATATGCTTATCGGTATGACCGATATTTCGTTTGGTCAATTGCCGACAGGTGCCCATGGGTTAAGTAAGCTTGGAATGGACAGCCTGATGGACTCGGAACGTTCCAGGTTCACCCAGGACTCTATTTCTTTAAAAAGCGCTATGGCGGCACAGGCGCTGCTCGCTTTAAAATTAATACAAAAATTTTATACCAGTGAGCGGAAAGCAAAGATAACCGGTCCGTTCGGTATGCAGGAAGTGTATAGTTTTATAGGGAGTGAACTCAGTACTGAAAGTGATATAATTATTGAACTCAGGGATAATCTTGGTGCCACGAAAGCGATGTCTGCCGATAGAATGATCCAATTTTTTGACCGGGGTATTATTGGTCCTGAAGAATTAATTGAATTTTCCGATTTAAAGTTTACCAATATGTCGCAAAAAATAAGCGTTATTATGAATGCGAAATTACATTTGCAACTTATAATCGAAAAAGATGTGATGCCCCCGGTATCGAAGTATGATGACCACCAGGTAAGCATGGCGGTTTTTAAACAGTTTATCAGGTCTGGAAACGCTGCGTATCTTACCCAGGAAAAAATGATGAAAATCGATGCGTACCTGGATGCGCACGAACAAATGTTACGTAATGAAATGATGATGGCTGCCCAGCAGCAAAGACCACCTCAAGCTCCACAGGGGGTTCCCGGAGGTCAGCAGGCTCCTGGGATGACACAGACACAGATGTCAGCGAGTATGAGCCAGGGTGCACCTGTTGGACCGGAGGCCCAGCCGGGTCCCGGGTACGGGCAGGCCCCTGTCGGTACTTAGATATAGATAAAGGAGGCATATTATGGCCCCAGAAAAAAAAGTCGATAGCACCCCGGTTAGTCGGCAAAGTGTAATCGATAAGGCGTTTGGTGCCCTGAGTAATGTAGGGCAAAATTCTCCGGTGCAAACCGAAGGGGAACCTCAAGGTGGAATCGAGAAAATTCCCGGAAGCAGCGCAGGGGAAAGCGGTAATGGTGGATTACCTGGAAAAAACAAAGGAATAACCGATGAGGATATTATATTTGGAAGGATTGAAAAACCAGCTATAGAAGATGAGTCGTTAATCGAAGCACATAAAAACATGCAGCGGGATTATACTAAGAAGTCGGAGATAAACAAGAGGTTAAAAGAAGAATTGGATGAGAAGCTCATGGTTGTTAATCAAAAAATAGCTGAGTTGCAGGCGCTGCAAAGTGCTATTAATTTCCAGGGTAATTCTCCGGGTGGAAGAACCCCCGTTCCGGCTTTGCCGGATAAGGATGAAATTTCCCGGGCGTTGGGACTGGATAGTCTGGCGCTTGATGACGTCAAGACTATTGCGCAGGCATTATACCAGGTAAGGCAAGAGTTTGGTAATGAGATAGGTACTATACGATCCATGATTAGTGGTGTAGCGGGTAGTACATTGAAACAGAGGTACGATATGCTTGCGTCCCGTAATGGGCTGGAAGGAAACCCGAGTGCAGAAAGACTTGTGCTCTCATTGTTATCAACGTATCCGGGTATAACGATGGAGTCCGCTATAAAGGAAGTATCTTCTGTTTTGTCCGGGAAAAATGAATCATTGCAAAAGGAGGCTGGTGGTAATGGTAAAGATATTGATGGTAGTTCCGGTATGTTGCCCGGAGATTTTACCAGTATTGCCGATATGTTTACAAAGAATCCGAATATAATAGAAGAGGCGATTAAATTCAGGAGAAAACAACTGGAAGCTCGTCCGTCTGTTCCACCCATACCTTCATCCAGTGGGAGTTCACCGATTCCTCCGGTTGGCGTCAAAAAAGAGATATCCTTTGAAGGGTTGTCAAGCAGGAATGCCGTTCTGGATCGTGCCGGAAGTATCCTGGTTGAGAACCTCAAAAGAGAGGTTGAGCAAATAGGTTTATGATAATGGCTGTTTTATCTGGTATATATACCGGATAAAAGCGATTAAGTAGACCGGGAGTATAAAAATGGCAGTAAATTTATTGGCGGTATTTGATTTGATAAGGAAGCCGGAATATCAAGAATTTATAACTGAAATCTTCAAGGTTCTGGTTCCTTTGTACGGGAAGATTAAGAAAGTAACCCCGGAGAACATAATGGGTAGTCCGGGTTCACTTAAAATATACACCAGCTATGAGGTGTCGGCAATAGGCCGTGGCGTTGGTCCCCGTCTTGAAACCGATGAATGGCCAATACCCGGAGAACTTGCCTTTGAGCAGAGTTGGGCTTCACCTAAGCGGTTTTTAGGAAAAGCATCTCTGGGCATGTTCACTGCGGCAGAGGTGAAGGGTCCTGGTTCCCTGGTGAATGCAGTGGAAAAGATACTTCGGAGACTGATAGAGTCTGCGACGGTATCGATGGGTAGGATGTTCATGGGTGACGGCACCGGGAAAATCTCGGTAGTTACCAGTGTTGCCGGTGATGTATTGACGGTGGCTTCTGGTGGAACAGTATTTTTGAGACCGGGTGATTGTTTATGGGCGTTTTACCTGGCGGGAACTGTTCCCCATTACCACAGGAGAGAACAAACCACTGACCTGGATCATGTTTACGCATTTAAGATCCTGGATATTGACCACGCGGCCAACCAAATTATCGTTGAGGATGCAGGGGATATTGCGGCAGACGATGAGCTTTACCTGGAAGATTGCGTATCTTTTTCCAATGGTGCGATTACGTCTAAGGAGTGGACCGGTATTCAGAAAATCATCTCCAATAGCGGTGTACTTCAGAATCTTGACAGAGACACTCATCGGTGGTGGCGGAGTTATGTCAACACTGCGCAATCCGGAAGGGATTTAACGACAACCTTACTCAATACGATTATCGAAGAGGCGTATTGGGGCCGCGGCGTTGACAGTATTCCCGAAGAGTTCGTTTGTTCACCGGGAGTTTTTATTGCCTGGGCAAATGAATTAATATCAAAGAGTGTTCCTACCCAGAGTGTTCCTGCGACATTGGGGTTCGCTAAGGCGATTTCCTATACATTTATGGGCAGTGAGATAAGATTCTGGCCCGACCGGGGTACCCCTACCGGTACAATGTATGGTTTGATAGGGGATACGCTCAGGTGCGGGGAAACCGTTCCATTCAGGATCGATACCACCGGGAGTGCATTGAAGGTATCGGATACTCACCCCAGGTTTGATATTGTGGCGACAGCTGCAGGAGAAACGATTGCAGAGCAACCATGGTTGTTATTAAAGGTGGATGAACTTAACGAAGAATAAGGGAACTGAGTAAAATAGATTTCCCTGTTTTGTGATATAAAGATAGTCCTGTCAGGTAATGTCAGGATAAGGAGGTTACTATGGCTGGTATAGATACGTTGTATGAGAGAATAAAGGAATCGGTGGCCGGAAAAACTGTAGCTCAGGCATTTTTGTTTTTTATTGCCAATAAGGGGATGAACTTTCCCGACACGAATGACCAGAGGAAAAAAACTGTGCTCAGGGTGCTCTGTGACATGTCGTTAGCTGAAACGGGTTATGGAGATACCGGTGCTCATTCCGAATCTGCTCCGGCTGTTTCGGATGTAAGGAGTGTGCCTGTGAATAAACCTGGTATTGATGCCAATATGGTCAAGCAGATGATAGCTGATGCTTTAGCCGAGATCAGGAAGTCGGGTGATGGGTCCGTAAAAAAAGATGATCCAGCAGGATGGCCCACCGCGGAGAAAAGTAAGGGGTAAATATGCCGTTTGATCCGAAGTTACGTCTTCATTATAGCCCTGAAGGTAAGTTGACGAAACGATTGCGGTCAGTTGGCCTTGATGGCGAAATATGGAGAATGCTCCACCGTAGGTGGTATGTATTGTTCTATCATGGTCATCCGGTACTTGAATTAGGAAATGATTCACTTAGTGGTAGGTCTATCGAGAAAATAAGAAGGTATTTCGTGGATGTACGCCGTGGTAAATTCGTTAAGCCAATAAAGGATCCGTTTCGTGAGAAGGACAAGGAGGATGTTATTGCAGAAAAAGTGAATGTGGTTGGCGAAATGGTAGGAAATAGTATTTTTCACGATAGTATTCATGAACCGAATCCGGTTTATTTTTATGGAGAAGAAAAAAAATGACGAAGGCGGGTATGCGGAATATTATGCTGCGAATACTTGATGAAAGATTATCCAATACCGGTCTGGAAACGCATTATACTGCAACTGATATTGATGATTATATGGAACAGGCGTTCGAGTGGGCTATTGGTTTAATTCTCAGGAAGAACCCAAAAAAGTTTTGCAGGAGAACCAATGGATCGACTTATTCGCATCTTCCTGTTGTTGGTGGAGAAGATATGGTGGATCTGCCTGGTGATTTTATTGGACCGTTGTATTCGATTGAGCTTATTTCCGGTGGGGATGTTCAATTTCGCCCATTAAGTTTCAGGGATTACAGTGACTGTCTGAAGGAAGACAATACACTGGAAGGGGAGCCGTTGTGTTTTGATATCCTGGGAAGCCAGATATTTTTATGGCCGAAGCCTTCCGGTAGTAGTTATTCCCTCCGGGTAGCATACGCATATAGCCCGTCCTTCCCTGTATCTGATTCTGTAGAGGTCGAGTTCCCGAAAGCCTATCAAATGCTGATTGTTTACAAGGCCCTGTGTTTTGCTATTCCTAATTGGGGAATAAGCGATACGATCCTGGCAAAAATATCCGCTGATTGTGACTCGCATGAGATGGGATTTATTGAGTATTTAAATAAACCATCCCAGGTGTATGAATCTGAGATTATCTTTAAGGGAAATGAATGATAAACACGAATACATTGTTTATATTTACTCCGGTTAGAAAGGATTTTCTTTCACGTGTAATTCCATATGGGTGGGGGTATGGGGGAAACGGAAAAGCAATTGGGGTTCCCAAAAGAAAGGGTAGGAATATGGTTAGCACAACGAGAGCGGATATTCCCGTTCAGTCCAGGATAAGGAGGGCTTAGTGCCTGCCATTCAATACAGTCAATTTCCCTGGCAGAAATATTCTGTTCCTTTGACCGGTCTTACCCTGGATG
>Ga0315295_10004596_pt1 | contig 11786 bp, 9 predicted proteins | sample YL17G14_0_MG_FD_204453 | JGI IMG/M metagenome (GOLD analysis project Ga0315295, IMG submission 204453) | Sediment microbial communities from Yellowstone Lake, YNP, Wyoming, USA - YL17G14_0 | ecosystem: Environmental > Aquatic > Freshwater > Lake > Sediment | place: USA: Wyoming | collected...
GACTTGCTCTTCACCTTCATCGGCGCTGCGGCTCCGGCACTTGGAGTGTACGCGAAGAAGTTCAACGGCATCGCCGGGAAGGCGTTCACGAACGACATCTATGCAGCCTTCGGAACGGCCCCCTACACCTACGCCGTGAAGAACGGGAGCACGCTCCCGGCCGGGCTGGCGCTTTCCGCAGCCGGAGCACTCACCGGCACGCCGACCGTCGCGGGGACGGAAACGTTCTACGTGGTCGCGACGGATGCGAACTCGGTCACTGGCGAGTTGCTGTTTTCCTTCATCTGCGCGGCGGCACTGCCGTCGGACTCGCGCGCCGTGGTCGCGCCCGTGGTTCACAGCGCCGCGAGCCTCGCCTCCCCGGTGGTCGGAAGCGGGGTCCAACTCGTCAGCAGGGATGGACTCGACTCGGTGATCGTCATGTCGGTCGGTGACAACGTGGCGCTGGCCGACCTCTTGGCCGACGTCTTGATCGAGAAGAGCACGGCCGGGGTGTCGTGGTCCACGGTGGCGACGGTTCGGATCGATGCCACGGCGTCCGCCAACGCGGTGGTTCGCAGCGTCGATGCCAACTATCTCCGCGCCACGGTCACGCTCGTCTCCGGAACCATCGGCACCATCAACCTCGCGGTCGCCGCGGGATTCAACGCAGTCGTCGTCTAGGAGGGCACATGAAGGTCAAGTACGTGGGACCGCAGCCGGTGTTCGGTCACTACCACCCGGACGGGAAGAAATACGCCTCGTTCCCGAACGAGGAGCCGGTCGAGGTCGACGGGGCGTTCGCCGGCGTGCTCCTGAGCCGGAGCGACTTCAAGGCCGTCGAACCGGGCACCGAGGCGCCGGGCAAGCCGGGGCCGGGCATCGTCTCGCCGGTTCCGGGCGGGCCGGCCGCGGTGTCGTTCGAGGGCGCTACGGTGGCTCCGGAGAAGCCGAAGAAGTAGCCGATGCCTCAATTCAACATCACGCCGACTGCAGGGGCTAACGGCACGATCTCTCCGGCCGCGGTGATCGCCGTCGAGTCCGGGCAGTCGGCCGGGTTCTACGTCGCTCCCTCCGCGTTCTACAAGGTCGCTACGTTCCTGGTGGACGGCGTGAGTCAGGTCTCGCACGCCTCATTCAACGCGGCCGGGTTCTTCTGGCTGTTCACGAACGTTACCGCCATCCACACGATCGCGGCGACGTTCTCGGCTTCCGGGGCCGTTCTCTCGACGCCGCTGGTCGGGTTGACGCAGGTCAAGTCGTACCTCAAGCGCCTGTCGGCGCCGGATACGACCTACGACGACATGCTGAACCGGATGATCGACTACGCCACCGGGCAGATCGAGAAATACTGCGCGCGGCGGTTCGTCAGCCGCGTCTACGCGACCACGGCGGCGCTCCTCCACGACGGCGACGGAACGCAGCGGCTCCGGGTGCGCGAGTGGCCGGTGACGACGCTGACCGCCGTCCGTGAGCGGTACCAGGACGGCGTGACGGCCACGCGCACGCTCAACATCACCGGGGCAGAGATCGAACGGAACGGGCGCGTCATCTACCTGCCGCTCGACGGATTCCCCGAAGGCGACCAAAACATCGAGGTCGATTGCACCGCCGGCTACCTTGCCGGGAAGCACGATGCCGAGATCAAGGCGCTGGAAGCGGCGGCGCTGCGGTGGATCCAGGTGATGTGGCAGGACCAGGAGCATGGGATCGGGCGCGGCACCGGGATCTCCGCTGGCGGCGAGAGTATCAGCTTCATCGACCAGCCGATGCCCAAGGATGTCGAGCGGGCGCTGCTACCATTCGTGAGGCTCTGCTGATGGCCTCCCGTGGCGGGTTCCTGACCGTGAATCAGGTGGGATTGGGGCTCGTGAGCTCCAAGCTCGGACGCGTCAAGGCCGCGATCCCGGTTGAGACCCGGGCCGCGATGCACCGCGTTGTCTTCGGCGTGCAGGTTGACGTGGTCAGGAACGGGCTCACGGGCGCCAAGGGATCCGACCCGTTCTGGGGCGTGACCGGGGCGTCAGGCAACACGCTCGGCGCCCGCACGGGCCACACGCGGCGGAGCGTGGTCGCGCGCGTGCTCGACGTCGGCCGCGGCGTCATGGGCATCGTCGGCTCGCCGCTCCGGCAGATGAAGCTCCACGAACTGGGCGGCACGATCACGGGCAAGCCGTGGCTCAGAATCCCGACCCGCGCGAGTCAGACCGCGGCGGGAGTCGACCGGCTCGCGGGGGTCTCCGCGCGCACGATCGCGGGCGGGTTCATCTTCCGCTCCAAGGCCGCCAACCTGTGGATTGCGGCTCGGCAGGGGGCGAACCTCGTGCTCCTCTACCTGCTCCGGCGCTCGGTCACGCTCCGCGCCCGGCACATCTTCAGAGACAGCCTCCGGCGCATGACGCCCTTCATCCGGGCGGAGTTCAAGAGCGCCGTCGGCCGGATCGTGAGTTCCTGATGGCCCGGCTCGCGGCGCTCTCGAACCGGATCGCCGATGCGGTCGTGACGGCCCTGCAGACGATCAACGCGGGCTCGGACGCCAATACCTGGCTCACCACTCCCAAGACGGTGCGGCGCGGCCTGCTCGCGAACGTGGTCACGCTGCCGAACGATCCCTCGCTCTGCGTCGAGGTCGGCAACTGGAGGTCGGTCCCGAAGGCGGGCGGCGGTCCCCACCGGCTCAACATTACGATCAACGTCCACATGAAGGTCTCGGGGCTCGACCTCGCGGAGCAGCAGCTCAACAGCCTGGCGGGGGATGTCGCCTACGCGCTCGCTCAGGCGGAGAGCTTCGCCGGGCTCCCGATCGTCCAGACCGGGGAGATCACCTACGAGCCACAGACCGACCTGATGCTCCGAAACGGGCTCGCGATTGCCACTCTCGCTGCGGATTTCGAGTTCGAGTACGACCACGGTCTAACCACGCCGCCATAGGGCGGAGGAGAGAGCCATGTCCATCCCCGCTCTGGGCCACAAGAGCACGCTCCAGATCTGCAAGGAGGCATCCTACGGGGTGGCTCCCGCCGCTGCGATCGCCCGCTACGACATCGCCAACTTCAAGTGGTCCGCGAACCAGTCGGCGATCGAGTGCCCGAACATGAACTCGGCCGGGGCCTCGACGCGGGGAATCATCCCGGGGCCGATGTCCATCACCGGCTCGTTCGACCTCTGCCTCGGCTTCGGCGGCACCGCCGCGATCATGGGCGACGAGGAACTATGGCGCTGGCTCATGTCCACCTACACGTCGGCGCTCGCGGGCGGAGAGACGCTGGTCACCGATCACACCTACAAGGAAGCGAATCAGCAGCTCTCCTACACCTTCGACCTCTCGCTCGGGAACATCCCGACCGGCAAGGTGACGCAGTTCAACGGCGTCTACTGCACCGGCTGGAACTTCTCGGTTGAGTCCGGCCTGATCATCCTCTCCGCCTCGTTCGCGGCGTCGGCCGTCACCGAGAACAAGACGCCGATGACGGGATCCCTCACGTCGGGAAACACGGCCGTGATCTCCCACCACGGGCACCTGTTGATCACCACCGGCAACATCAAGGACGGCTCCGGGCTCGACACCGCGATCGTGCTCCGGAGGCTCGCGGTCAAGGTCGAGTACCCGCACGACACCGGCCGCAACTACGCCGGGACCGTCTGGAACGACTCGCCCGTGCGGAACGGTCCGATGACCGCCCGGATCGAGGGCCAGCTCCAGTGGGACGCGGCGAGCTACATCATGCAGGCGAAGCTCCTGACCAATGCCCCGGTCGCGGGCGGGCTCAAGTTCCTGTGGCAGCACCCGACCACGATTGGCTCTACCTCCAAGCGCGAGTTCGAGATTATCGCCCTGAGCCCGGTCGCGGGCGGCTTCGACGTGGCGATGGATGGCCCCGGTGTCATCGTCCAGAACTTCGCATGGGCGCTGGCCTACGACACCACGGACACGAGTTGCATGACGATTCGCAAGCGCACTCTTCACGCGGCGCTCGCGTAGGTAGCACTTCCTCGGGAGGTCCATATGGAGTCGATCGAGGTCGGGGGCGTCTCCATCGCGCTCCCGCCAACGTCCGCTGATATCGAACTGGAGCACCTGAAGACCACGGACGGGAAGCCCGTAACGGTTCGCTGCGGGCGGGTCCCGGCCGAGATGATCTTGGAGGCGCTCCGGGGCCTGCCGGGCGATTCCCCGAAGACCGCTCTGGCCGAGGAGCCGGACGAGGTGGAACGCGCGACTCAGGTCGCCCAGCTCGTCAGTCGCTGCGGCCAGGTAATCGAGGCGGGCACTTCACTCGTCGGTCCCGATGGGAAGCCGGTATTCCCCGCCTTCGGCCCCGGCCTGATCCCGGTTTCGGTACTCCGCATCGCCGACAGCGCCGAGATCATCGGGGCGATCTCCCAGTTGAGCGGGGTCGGGACCCAGGCGTCCCAGCGGGCGCGATTTCGTTACGAGCACGGAGACCGGCTGGTCGATGGCGCTGGAGCTGGACGATCTGGCGGCGAGGTACGGGAGGAGGCCGTCGGAGCTGCTGGAGAACCTGGAGACGCTGGCGGTTGACCTGACGATCCGACGCACCGCCCGTGCGGCCTTGAGGCTCGAGCTTCAGGGCGCCGCCCCTGCCGGTGACGATCTCGGAATGGGGCGAATCATCATGCTCCTGCAACTGATCGCGGAGAGGTAGATGCCACAGGAAAACTCGGTCGAGATCCTCATCGCCGCGCGCGATCAGGCGAGCGCCGTGCTCCAGAACGTCGTCGGGGAACTCGGCGGCCTCGGCTCGGCGATCTCCCAGCTCGGCACCGCGGGCGGCATCCTCGGCGCCGTCGCGGCCGGAGTGGTCGCCGTCGGTGCTGCTGCGGTCGTGCTCGGCAAGCGGCTCTCGGACGATGTCGAGCAGCTCGGCCGGATGAGTGTCCAAACCGGCGCTACGATCGAACAGCTCCAGGTCGCGCGGCAGATCATCGAGGAGAGCGGTGGCAACGTCTCGAACCTCACCACCTCGCTCATCTACCTGAACCAGCGGATCGGCGAGGGCCACCCGCTCCTGAAGAAGCTCGGGCTCGAAGGCAAGGACGCCTTCTCCGCCTTCATGGCGCTGTCGCAGATGTTCGTGCGCTCGAGCGACACCGCCTCGCAGGCGCGGATCGCGCAGCAGCTCCTCGGTGGACGGCTCCGAGACCTCCGGGCCGAAATGGGCGCGATCGCGAAGCAGTTCCCCGAGATGGACGCCTCGATGCGGGCCTCCGGGCAGCTCATCACCGAGGACATGGTCCCGGCCGCGATGAAGCTCGATTCGGAACTGGACAAGATGCAGCGCGACTGGAAGGCCGCGTGGGTCAACATGGAGAAGGCGGCGCTCCCCGCTGCGACCAAGATCGTCGGCGCGCTGGCGTGGATCATCGACAAGATGCGCGAGGCCGCCGTCGAGAAGGCGCGCTGGGAGCGGATGGGCATGGGCGCCCCGACCGTCAGCGGAATGACTGTCACTCCGGGTGCCGGTGGAATGCTCCCGGCGCACGGATGGGGAGCGGGCCCCGATCTCGCCGGAGCACTCGCCAAGGAAGGCAAGCCGCACCAGATGTCGCTCGCAGATCAACTCCGGTTCGCCCTGGGTGGCGTGGGCCAGGGCTGGGCCGGGGGCAAGGGTGCCACGCGCGGCTTCGTCCCGGGCAAGGCGATCAAGGTCTCCGACCTGATCGAGGTCCCGCCCGCGTCCTTCGACCCCTTCCGGATCGTGGTGGACCGCTGGAGTGATGCGGTCGGCGAGATCACGTCCACCGCCGGAGAACTCGACATCATGCTCGGCGGGCTCTGGAACGGGCTCCAGGCTGGATTCCAGACGGTCTTCGCCTACCTCACGAACGCCTCCCAGACCTTCGGCAGCGCCATGCGGACGATCTTCAAGTCGCTCGTGGACGGGATCCTGGCGGAACTGGGGCGGATCCTCGCGGCCAAGGTCTTCCAGCTGCTCCTCAAGATCGTCGGCATTGCGATCGGAGTGCCAGTCCCCACCGTGGGCGGTGGCGGAGGCGGAGGCGGCGTGCCCAGCCCCATCCCCGGCGGAGCACTATCCATGTCGCCCGCTCGTCCCGGCCTTGAAGGCGGCAACACCTACGTGATCCAGACGCTCGACGCCCGGGACGCGATCATGAGCCTCAGAAGCTCCTCCGGCGGGATGAGGCGCGCGAACGAGATCCTGTCGTTTCAGGGGGCGATGTGACCCTCAAGACCACGCGGTTCATGCGCGCCTCCGGTAACCGGACTCTCTCTTCGACCGTCCTGATCAATGGCGGCAGCGCCGTCACCTACCCGGGCCGTCCGGACAAGAGCGAGGACACCCAGTATCCGATGACCAACCTCGCCCTGAACGACCGCTATTCGCCCTGGAGGGCCGCTTCCTCGCTCACTGGCAACTACGACGTCGAGTGGGACCTCGGGGCCGACGTGGTGGTGGATGTGATCGGTCTCCACGGCTTCAGGTGGGCCTCCGGGCAGATCTCCCCGACCTCCTTCTCGGTGACCTACCGGACGGCTGCCCTCGGCTATTCCCAGGCGGGGACATGGGCTGCGCTCAAGACCGGGGCCTTGATCGAGGCGCAGGCGAACGGTGAGGCCACCCGGGACATCGGCTGGCAACTGGACAGCCCGAAGCGACTCCGCTACCTCCGCTTCCGTTTCGGCGCCGGCGCCACCGGGGGCGGCTTCTCGGTCGGGAACTTCGTCATCGGGCAGGTGACGGACGACCTTGGGGTGCTCTACTCGCCCGGGGCGATCTTCCGGCCTCAGCGGGCGGTGGCGCGCGCCCAGACCATGACCGGGGGAACCACCCGCCGCATCCTGGGCGATGAGCGCTCGGTGATCGAGTTGCCCTACCAGAACGTCCAGAGCGAGCTGCTGGAGATCCTGAAGAACATCTCCCGGCAGACGGAGCCATTCACCTATCTCTCCCCGGAGGATGAGTTCCGGCAGGCGATCCCGGCGGCTGACGAGTTCGAGTACGAGCACGTGTTCGGCTCGGCCGCCCCGATCTGGAACCTGACCCTCCGGCTCGAGCTGCTCGGCTGATGGCGACCGCGGCCTTCCTCGCGCGCTGGCGGATGATGGCCTCCGGGCAGGGGGCGATCCTCCTCAAGATCGACCTCACGACGAGGGACGGGCTCTCCTCGGTCTCGATCTTCGCCTCCCAGGGGGAGATCCAGACGCCCGCGGGGACCGGGATCGCCACCCGGCTCTGGGAAGACCTGATCGTGGACGCGCCGTCGATCCAGGACGATGGCGACTTCCTCACGAACGACGTCCCGCTGACCTCCGCCCGCTTCACGCTCGCGCGCCGGAAACTCGGATTTCAGGCCGCCGGGAAGACGATCGCCGACGCCCTCCGGGACTACCGCTGGGACCAGAGCGCCGCGGTCACGGTCTACCTGTGGGAGCGGGGTCTCGCGTCATTCGACGATGCGATGCAGCGGTTCAAGGGCACGATTCTGACCTTCGACCTGGACGCCTCCGGGGTCACGCTCTACTGCCGCCAGCGGGCGGACTGGAACAAGACCATCGCCGCGACCGTGGTGACGCGCGGGAAGTACGTCCGGGCACCCGATTCCAGCGTCGGGCTCGCAATCCCCAAGATCTACGGGGCCAAGCGCGGGCTCCCGATGCGGCCGCCGTTCACGGGCCAGTACGGGGTCGAGCAGCGGGTCCGGGAGTTGATCGCGGGAGGGAGCCGGGTCACGCAGGCGATCCTGGTGGACAACGGGCGGGGGGTCGGATCCTCGGTTCCCGACGCCCGCGTGCTGGTGGCGAGCCATGCGGTAACACAGTTGGGCGTGAGCTCGCCGGAATACATGAACCCGAGCCATTACGGGACCTCGCCCTTCATCAGGGCCGACGATGGCAGGCTCCATCCGCTGTTTCCGCTGACCGCGGACATCTTCCTCTCCGGGGCGGACGGGGCCGGGTTCGAGATCCCGGACGGATTCCACGTCGCCTACTACCCGATCATGCCCACGAGCATGGAGCTCGTGACGGACTGCACCATTGACGCGATCGCGGTGCTGGACGGGATGAACGAGACCTCGTTCGCGCACATTGACGCAGGCGCCAGCCAACACCTGATCCAGGCCCGACTTCCTTCGCTCTCGGACGCGGGGGCGCTCTGGAGCGGGTCGGCGTTCATCATCTACCGCAGCAGCGCGGGAGCAACCGGGCTCACGTTCGACTTCGGGAACACGATCAAGGCCTCCGGGTCCCCGCACACCCTGCCGGTCTCCGTCACGCCCAGGTCCTATAACTTCGACATCGTCTCGGGCCTGAATTGGGGCGGTGGCGACCTGCCCGATCTCTCGTGGTGCTTCGCGGACTGCGTTTTGAAGGCGTACTTCCTCGCCGGCTCCGGGACGTTCGACGTCTTCATGATGGGGCTCTCGATCGGCTACCTCGTGAACAAGAACGTGATCCAGAGCGAGCGCGTGACTGGACGCATGATCCGGCGCAAGCGCAGCGTCCCCACCTGGGGCGTCAACGGGAAGCGCGCGATCTACAAGACCTACAGCGAGCCCGAGATCCTGCCGCCGATCACCGAATTGCAGGGCACGTTCTTCACGAACGTGGACGGCTACCCGGACGACGGCTCCGGCACCTACACCGGGAGCGCCAGCGCCCTGATCGAGCGGGCGCCCGACATCGCGACCCACCTGCTCGTGAATCAGGCCGGACAGACCATCGCCCAGATCGAGCGCGGGGCGTCGGTCTTCGGCTCGCTTGTGGACGCGCGGGCCAAGCTCAAGACCTGGCGCGGCGCCGACATGAAGTTCACGATCGGATTCGGTGACGACGAGGACGTGGCGACGGCGCTCATGGACCTGGCGCACTCCTCCGCCTCGTGGTTCTACCTCTCACCCTACGACGACAAGTGGAAGTGCGTGGTCTGGGACCCGGATGCGGTTGTGGACTACGCCTGGGCGTTCTCCAAGCACGACATCCTGGAGCCCGCGGGGCCACTCTGCACCCGGAGGCCCGCGACCGAACTCCCGGCCGGTATCCGCGTCACCTACGGCTACGACGCCGCGACCAAGTCATTCCTCCACGAGAGCAGTGTCGCCCAGGGCAAGAGCGTAGCCGGGCACTTCTACCGGAACCTCCGGGACGGCAACACGACGATCGTCTCAAGCGAGAGCGATCGCGTGGACTTCATCCCGACCGGAATCGCGGCCAAGGTCGCGAGCCTGACACCGGGGGCCTACACGCCCGCGCTCCTGGCCGCTCACGTTCAGACACAGATGAAGGCCGCGGACACCTCCCGCGACTACGTCTGGGCCTACGGCGCCGAAGTGGTCTCCGGGGTGAACGACAGCCTCGACTTCCTCTCCGGCGCCACGTCCTACATCGCCCAGTTGAACCCCGGCGACTACGGCACGATGGCGGCGCTCGCGGTCGAAGCGGCGCGGGCGCTGAACGCAGTGCTTGCCGGCTGGACCGCGACCTACAGCGCCACCACGGGAAAGTTCACGCTGACCCCGCCATCGAGTGTGACACTCAAGTCCAACACCGGCACCGCGCGCTATCGCTCGGCCTACCCGCTCCTGGGCTTCTCGATCTCGGCCAACTACACCGGGACGAGCTTCGTCTCCGACATCGAGCGCCGGCTCCAGTTCATGACCTTCTCGGGCAGCGTGCTCACCGACCTGCCGTGGAAGACCGGGACCAACGCGGCGAGGAACGCCGCGGAGTTGCTCGGGTTCGATCGCAACGAGGACACGCTCCACGGCGGCGCCACCCGGATCTGGAACTCGATCTCTCCCAAGCTCAATATCGAGGAGCAGATCGCGAGCGACATTGACCGGATCGGCCCCAAGCGCGACCTCTCGATCGAGGCGCGGGCCGTGGACGATACCGACACGGCGCGCGAGATCCGGAACCGGATCGCCACGCTCTCGCGCCGGCAATCGCTCCAGGTCATCTTCACGACCGAGAAGGCGCCCGATATCCAGCGCGGGAACGTGATCGCGTTTCAGGCCGACATGGACACGGTGCTGCCGTTCCCGGACCCGGACTCGGACGGCTCCTGGGTGGGCAAGCGCTTTGTCGTAACCGAGATCGAGCAGCTCCTGGGGCCGCTGTCGTTCAAGACGCGCATCTCGGCGACCTGTCTCTCGCGCGTGGAGACGACGGCCAGTGTCGCTATCCCGGAGAGTGGCGCACTCGCGGTCTGGCGTGATGGCCGGGTCTTGAACCAGATCTACGCGCAGAAGCTGGACGATGACGGGGCACCGCTCTGGCCGGTGAACGGGGTCGTGGTCGGGGCCAACGATTCCGCCACCGGCTCGGCGGTGCTCAGTGCTGCCGTGCTCGCGACTTCGGACGGCGGCGCGATCGTCGCCTACCACGAGAATCGAGGGGCCACCAATGACCTCTACGTCCAGCGGTTCCGCTCCGATGGCTCCAAACTCTGGGACCCCTCCGGGATCAACCTGTGCAACAACGCCTACACCCCGGACGATATCCGCATCTGCACCGACGGGGCGGACGGAGCGATTGTCGCGTGGGTGGATAGCCGGGACGGGGTCTACCGGCTCTATCTCCAGCGCGTGAACTCTATCGGGGCGGCACAGTGGACCGCGAACGGGGTCGCCATCACGAGCGGGGCGTCAAGCGGGGACGACTTTGGTGATCGCTACCCGCGACTGTTCCCGCTCGCGGCGGGCGGTTGCTACGTGACGTGGATGAAGGACGAATACTACTCCGGCGTCGATCCCTACATCTGGGCTCAGAAGGTGAACGGCTCCGGGGTGATCCAGTGGGCCGCGGGCGGAGTCGAGATCGGGCACGGGACCCAGGCATTCTTCGAGAACCCGGCGATTCAGGACTCCGAAGGGACGCTCATCACCGGGCACCAGGATCGGCTGCAGCATGAGTTCTATGCGCGCAAGGTCTCGGCGGCCGGGATGATCGTCTTCGACTCCGTCATCGAGGCCAACTCATCCAACTACGTCGAGCAACAGGAACTTGTCTCGGACGGAGCGGGCGGAGCCTTCGCAATCTGGTTCGGCTGCGGTGCGACCTACGGTTACGACTGGAAACTCTCTTGCCGACGGATCGACACCTACGGGGCACTGATCGGCGCGGCGGCCACCACTATCTACACGAACTCGGGGTACGCCTCGCTCTCGAATCGCTACTACCAGGTTCCGATCCCGGACGGAGAGGGCGGGTTCTTCGTCGTCTTCCGCCAGACCACCGGCACGAACCCGTCGATCTACGCGGCGCGGGTGAACGCCTCGTGTGCGCTCGTGTGGGGACCGACGTTGCTCGCGAGCGGGCAGATCAACGACTACCCGAAGGCAGCGTCGGACAATGTCGGCGGGCTGATCGCGGCATGGCGGCGGCAGTTGGGCGGCGACTGGTACGCGCAGCGGGTGAGTGCTTCCGGCGCCCTGCTCTGGGCCGCGGGCGGAGTGCCGATCGTGGCGGCGGCGGGCACGGCTGACGAGATGATGGTCGCTTCTGTCTGAGTGGAGGGTCTGATGGGACTGCAAGTCTATAACGAAGCCAAGCTACGGATCGCGAGCCGCGCGGCCGGGACGATCGACCTTGAGAACGACACCCTCAAGATCATGCTGCTGTCGGCCTCCTACACGCCGGATCTTGACCACGACTTCGTCGATGACGTGGTCGCGGCGGAGTTGTCCTGCACCGGCTACGTCGGCGGCTGGGGCGGCGCGGGCCGGAAGACGCTCGCGGGCAACGTGCTGTCCAAAGACAACGCGAACGATCGCGTCGTCTTGGCCGGGACCGACCTCACGTGGACGGCCGTGAACGGGGCGAC
>Ga0315295_10004600_pt1 | contig 11780 bp, 28 predicted proteins | sample YL17G14_0_MG_FD_204453 | JGI IMG/M metagenome (GOLD analysis project Ga0315295, IMG submission 204453) | Sediment microbial communities from Yellowstone Lake, YNP, Wyoming, USA - YL17G14_0 | ecosystem: Environmental > Aquatic > Freshwater > Lake > Sediment | place: USA: Wyoming | collected...
GAACTTTAGCCTTGTAGATATAGCGGATAAACTTGATAAGCTTTATAATGGATGGTAATATCATTTTTACCGTCCTCTCGGCGTTAGTAATAACTCTCGTTGCCAGCTTGACAACTTCTACTTTTCCCTTTACCATCAACTTAACAGCCTTCTTCCAAGAAATTACTCCCAACGGGGAATAGTCACTGTTAAGAAGTAAAACACCATCAGTCATTTTCCAATCTCCTTTCTTTAAATTTTAATAAGTGTAATATAAAATGCCGCAACAATGGCAGAAACCAACATTCGTGTTGTACTATCCATATAGATACCCCATATAAAACTAAATGCTGGTGTTAGTATTGTTGACCATATATAATGCACATCAAACCACCAAGTAATAAAATCCATTTTTAATCTTCTTTCTTTGTTAGACTTGCTAATTTGTCTAGTTCTTCTTTGGTTCTATATTCGATGTTTATAACATCACCCTTTACCTCTGGTGCTTCATAAAAAGTAGTGCACCTTCGTCCTTGGTCATCCCTCCATATCACTTGTAAGACTATCATCTTTTATCCTATCAATTTTTCCGGTAATACTGAAGTATCACCCTTTATGAGTTTATTCCTCGCCTCTGTTTTTTCTTTTACCATTCCCAGAAACATCGCATATTCTTTCACAAGCTCACCTTTGGTTGCTTTCTTCTCACCATGTTGACCATAGGATATAGTAATTAGATTATCCTTACAGAATAAGCACGTTCCCTCATCTACAAAGTTTGGTGCTAACATAGCTTTACATTTTCGACATTGTGGCATAAAATTGCCTCCTTAAATTTCATTTAATTATATATTTATACCCATTTGCACCGCATCAACATAGTTCAAGATAATCTTTTGAATAGTATCAAATTTCTTATGGTAATCCTTTCCACCGAGGAAACGAAACTCTACATAGGGATTATCAGTATCAAGATGCTCAAGATTAACTGCACCATCGTGACCAAAGCTATTAGGCTTTGCGTGGTCACATTTCTTTCTATTAGGGAAGTGAGTATAGATATATCGTTTATTTATACTGGATATCATCTTATCGACATCCAATTTTTTCATTTTTCTTTTACTTGAATCACTGATAGACACATGGAAACCACAATCATTTGTTGTTTCCGCATGATCATCTATGTAAGAAAACATTGTATCACAATAATCAAGAGCCTTATTAAGAGGCATAACATGTGTAGACACTTCCAGCCCTAAAGGCCCTAATGAATGGTCTGGCTTCAATACACTATATTCAATTGACTTCTTATCATCCTTAACAGATATTATATAATCTGTAAACGGGAAGTTTTTAACAAACTCATGTCTCCTTATATAAGTGTTGAAAACCTCTTTTATAACATTCCTTTCTGCTTTCAGAACTTGACACGGGTCTGGTATATCATCACCAGATTTATATCCCAGTTTCTTAGCATATTTCGGTAAAGGTATTCTCTTTATCTTCTTTTCGTCTGAACATTCATCTAATACATCTGTGTACTGGGTATATTCCCAATTAGCATTAGCAAATTCTACCCATCCTTTTAATTTCTTCTTATTAACAAATTTTTCCATATCTGGAAACATTAACTCAAATTCCATTCCCATCCTTATCATATGGACTCCTTATAACAAAGTTATTATCCCATTATTTCAATACCATATTATACCATATTAATTCCCTCCTGTCAATACCTATTTTTATCTATTATTACACCATCTTACACTGGTCTTTTCTGTGGTTTCATCTTCCCAGAGAGCATATCTGTATATTTCGACCATGCAATAATTGGAGTGTGAATTAATCTTGCCTTGCTCACTTTCGATGAAGGCCAACGGGTACCTTCATCACCATAATAGGTAATAAGATAATCTGTCTTTTCAGAAAGTGGTCCAACATAACCACCATAATATTCTATCTCTTCCATCACGGTGTTTCTATCACGTCCCATATGACCATCAAGGGTAAATCTTATACCGGAAAATATTTGATCAACGGGGGCGGTAAACATCAATCCCTTACCAAGCAAGAAATTATATAATTCTTTATATGATCCTATCTTTGTAATAAACGATTCGGCAACGTTCTTTTGTTTTATACCAACATCCTCTGGTTTAGTAATGGTAAACAATTTGCTAAAATCTCCTTTCACATTTGCTATAATTTCAGATGCAATTTTTTCATTAACACCTTTTATACCTAACGCTAAGAGAAGTTTTGCTGGCCGTGTTTTAATAATATTATAAATCTTTCTCCTTATTTTATTATATAAAGGCCTGCTATATGGAGAAGCATAACATCTCGTTAGAGATGTAAAGTGATCATACACATCCTCTATAGTAAACGGATTTATTCTTTTAATCGTAGACTCTGGAACGTGCTTCAATCCCAGCTTCTTGAGGAAGTACATAATCTTTTTTATTCCTATATCTACACAATTAATGCTTTCACAATATAAATCACCTGTTCTTTTCACCAACTTCTTATAACATGAAGGACATTTCTCTGGAATAGAAACATTAGATGATTCTATTATACTCATTATATGAACATCGTTTCCTATTTTTATAATATCTAATAAAGCACCTACACCAAGACACCTACTGGTAATAACTTCAGTATCAAGAGACGTTGACTCAACATAAATATCTGCTGATGGACGACCTACCAAAGACATCACAACAATTGGATGCAACCTGCCTTCTCTGGTAATCCTCCACTCAATATTCTTGATAGTTACCTTCACTGTTTCTGATGAGATGTTATATGTAATCCTATCCCTCAATGCTGCGGTGTTTTCCCTCATTCCTAAATTCTTATTCAGTATAACACCTTCGACTCTATGGGTATTATCCCTATTCAAAAGAGTAACAATGGGTAATATAAAATCATCAACGGAACTGAACAACATAAATTCAGGTGTCTTCAATCCTAACATTCTAATGTATATTAACCTTTCATAGTACTCCTTGATGTTCACCGGACACTCAATTATCTCATTAAAGAATATGGAAAAATCCAAGGGGTTTTTACTTTTCATTTTATCTACAATTTCCCCTTTTAGTATAATTATTCCCGGTTCATCAATTGTAGGTAATATAGGTATAACCACTTCAGATACATCTATACCCCTATCAGGATAGATAACCTGAATGGCAGATTTGGGTTCACCCGCAACCCACGTACAAATAACAGGCCTGGTATAGAAAAACTTCTCCGTTGCAACTATGTATTCTTTATACTGCACCCATTTTTTAAGGGTATCAGTATCGACCTTCATCTCATTCCCTATGATATAAGGAATCACAAAATCGGCGGGGAGTTTCTGTGATTTTTCATATATATTCTTTTTCATCATATCCTCTCTTTCATTTGGATTATAATTTACATAGTTATTTTACTATATACACTCTCAATTGTCAACTTATTTTGTTTTCCTAATAAAACCCACTGGTTAAGGTGGTATTTTTATTGATTGACATTTCAAGTATTATGTGATAAAATACATACATAATATAATATCTAAGGAAGATGGAAAAATCGTAAACGTTAAATTAGACCAAACCAGAGTTCTTCAATTGAGGGTTGTTAATATAGACGATAAAAAACTACCTCTGGATAACCCCATCAATCATATTACTACAAACATAGAAGGCCTAAAAAAGTTGTTTCCTCGGGAAGTTGATTTGTTCATCTTGAAGGCTGTTGCTTCTCGAATGGAAATAAATAGTTATATCTTTTATAGACCTCATCATCTACTTTTTGAAGTTGAAATGAGAAGAATTAGATAAATTTCATACTAACTAATCGAAATTACAAAAGAAAATAGAACTTGACATTACCATCAAAATATGGTAAAATATGGTATATTTCACAATAAAGAAGGAGAAACAAATGAGAAGATTAATAATGTTGGGAGTAGTATTATCATTGATGATGGGATGTGCAATATACAGACCGAATGATTATTGTCATCATAATGATGTAATGATAATAGATGTCGGTGATGATGCGTTTCAGGTAACGTGTGAGAAGAAGGCAGTAGAGAAAGCTAGAATAAGGATTGAGAACAAGGTAATGGAAAGATGCCCCTCGGGCACACGTACTGTAATCCATATACTAAAAGATGATGAGATGGTTTATAAAATGGAATGTAGAAAAATAGAATAAGGAGAAATAATTATGGCAAGATCATTGAAGTTCAAGGCATCATATTGTAATGAGGAGTGTCGTCAGCTTTATGGTAATTCCACCAATGATGGTAATTTCTGTATGGCTGGATATAAACAAAATCCCGCTACATTGGAAGGTATAAATAACCTTCTCAAAAATAACGGCTCGGTCTGCTCCCGCGGCCGTTTCTTCAAGAGAACGGAAGAAGCGAAAGCTGACAGAAAGGGAAAGAAATAATGAAGAAAGTATATTGTAGTGAATGTGAGTATATTTCCGATTGGAGTGCAGAAGATATGTCACATCATTATAGATGTTACGCTCCGATAAAACAAGTGGTATCTATTATAAAGGAAAACTTTTTCGCGCGTCGCGACGAAAAGATGATAATTATACCTCAAGACCCAAAAATATTAAATATAGATAACGATTGTAAATATTTTAGATGGCGCAGTTTAGGTATATAGGGGAAGAAATAATGAAGATACGATACACACAGACAAAGATACCATACATAGAGTTCGATAGAAATAACAGAATAGCCTTCTCAAGCCTAACAGCTACCGATGAAGGCTACTCACACCTTATAGTATCTGGAATGGGCCAGGCTCGATTCTCGAAGGTTAAGGGAGGTAAGAAAGCTAAGACCCCCGAACAGCTCCAGTCAAAGGAAAGAATATCTGTTATATCAGATATCAAGTTCAATGGCACCGGCGTTCTAAATAAACTAAAGAAGATGTTCATCTATAAGTATATTCCTACAATAAAAGAAAAGATTGGTGAGCTTACGGAGAATGGTATCTTTCCAAAAAAGAATATTACTAAACTGGAAAAGATAATAGCTAATATTGATGAAAACATTACTGTTGAAGAGCCTAAGAAGGTTGTAAAAAAGAGAGTCGCAAAGACTAAGATTGCTAAGAAGAAAATATCTAAAAAGAGAAAAGGGAGTATTAAGAAATGAGAGAAGAATCTGAGACCATAGTGAATATAGTAACGAATAAGGGAGAACATGTAACTACATTGACCCTTAATGAGAGTCAACTTACATTCCTATTGGAATATGCAGTTAATGGTATTTTAAGAAAAGAAATAAGAAGCAAGAAAAGAAAATCAAGTAAGATTGTTGATGAAGGGACAATATAATTATTCCCTCGGGCTCAAGTAATCCCATTTTATCATATGAAGGTCAGATTGTCAAATAAAAATCCGTTTTAGAAGGCCGGAAAAGGAAAAACGATGAAAACAATTTTGTTATATGATTTGAATCTTATGAATCGTGTTCTCAATGAGATTTCTCCCTATTTCTTCTGGGGATTGATTCTATGGGGTGTTGGGTATATTTTATGGTTCTGGTTTACGGAAGATAAATGGTTTCCTTGGCAAATATAAATTATAAAAGGAGAAACAAAAATGAATTGTAACACTGTAAAGGATGGTCTATTCTGTATGTATATGTCACAGGATGGCGTCTGCAAGCATCATAAGGGCGGTTGCCAAAAGGTTGTTGACAAATGCAAAGGCTGTGATAGAATAACAGAGTATAATGGTGAGAATTATTGCTTCACATACCCAGAGCCAGATATAAGATGGGCTTATGGTAGATGTCCTCTTTGCTCAACTACAGAGAGGCTTGTAAAGGTGGAAAAATTCCAGAATCCGTTAAAAGCCTCAAAAAAGAAATCAAGAAAGAAGGTATAAAATATGTCAAGTAGTTCAAGAAGCGGCGGGATAGGTTTTGTAGGTTTATTGACTATATTGTTTATAGGATTAAAGCTATTAAACTATATCGATTGGTCGTGGTGGTGGGTAGTGAGCCCTCTATGGATATCAGCCAGTGTATGGCTGTTTGTATTATTTATAGTATTATTCATTGCTTTCGCGCTGGATAGATAATATGGAAAGTATTAACATTCTAATAGTTAGTGACCCGTCAAGGAAAGAGGATTCGGATATTGAGAATGCTTATAACGCATTCAAGAAGTATCTGGTCGATGATATCAAACCCCACCTTCGTGCCATATCAGGCTATAATAGGGTGGCGTGGGTATTGTATGATAAATATTCCGAAGAAGCTATGACAAATCCCCCGATGTTCATATTTATAATGGAATATACATCTAATGAGGCTATTATCAAGCGTAGCGACCTTCTTATTCTCTTACCAGCACTTGACAGGACAGGCTTCTGTGAAGACGTAGAAAGGAAATGGCTAAAGATTAAGGGTGATGTAAATATAGAGGTGATGTAATGGAAGTAACAACAAATGGTCGGTACCTTATTACTAATAAAAGTTGGGGAAGTAGAATATTCGAGATATACATTGATGAAGTTTCACCGAGCGGAGATTGGATAAAAATATCTGAATCGGATTTGGACTCAAAGGGTAAGAAGAAACTTTCACGATGGTATAAAAGGAGCGAAATTATTTTTCTTGAAGAACTAAATGCAATATCGACGGCCGTAAATGAATCCAATGTAATAGGAGAGATAGAGGAACAATTACAATGATGTTAAAAACCATAAAAACGATGCTTTTAATACCATTCTGGTTAACACCGTGGGGAAAGGCTCTGGTTCAGATGGCGTGGGAGATATACAGAGAAAGTCCGCTTTTCCAGTTGCGGGCCGAGTCATTCGGCACATCATGTGCAGCAACATTACTTACTCATGATGAAATCAGACATTTCTTGGATAAAACCATAAAAAAGAATCGGTTTAACCTCAAACTTATTTTTACACCATATTCTATATTCGATAAATTAAAGGATAAAGATAGGTATCTAAAGAGTATGGTAAATTTGGACAAGGATAATGGATTTTAGAGAGAAGTTTACAGATGAACAAAGAGCACTCCTGTGGAAGGTTCTTATATTATCTTTTTGGGCCACACTCTTAATAAGGTGCGCTCACGATGTTATTGTGGGATAGGAATGAAAGAAGTATTAGATTTTAGATTTTCTGGAAGAGGAGAAAAAAGAATGAAGGATCATGAAGCTGTGGATTTTAACCATAGAGCGCATCAACTAATCAAGGATAAGGTAAATACATCATCATTCGGCCTTTGCTGTACATGTGACTATTTTCATTACCAAAGAACTACACACAAGACCATAAAAAGTTGGTGCTCTTATTGGATGGATATGGCTGGGGTATCCTACCCCGCTATGGTGCCTAATACAGTCGACCCTATAATCAATTGTACAACCTATAAGGATAAGCACTCTATGGATATACACGAAATGAAAATGCTCGCCTGGCATATAGACATAATAAAGAAGCCAAGAATAGCCACTGGATTTCAGATGGGAAAGAAAGAAGATAATGGTGTAGAAGAAACAGAAATTATTATAGAAAAGCCCGAATCCAGGGGTAACGAAGATTAATATTTACAATTGGCGTATACTATGAGAAAATGGGTTAAATGGTCTTTTTTGGGTAAAGAAGTATTATTCTTTGTAGAAAATGATATTACCAAAGGTAATTATAAAATATTAGATTGTATAGATGATAACGAAAAGTACAATATAAATGGTACTTGTAGTAAATGTAACTGCACTGACATAGAAGAACTTAATGCGATGATGCTATCCGATGAACTATTTAACTGGGAGTAAAGATGAAAGAAATACCACCACCAACTAATGAAGAAAGAATGAAGGAAATAAAGGAATATATTCGATATCTTATAGAAAAAGTAAAAAGAAAGGATATAAAACCTATTAGTCCTACAATCTATATTTCCGATGTAGAGTTCCTTTTAGACTTGATGGATGATAAAGGTAAAAGGGAAGACAAACCACTTTTATTGGGGCCGGCAGTTCCAATGTCCGGTGAAGATATTGACGCATTAATAGAAAGAGAGAAAGGAAAGTTAAGATGACAGAAGAAAGAAAAACAGTGGAGAGAAAAGTTTATACAGACCCGTACGCAGTTGCGGAGAAGTTGAGAACTAACTCGGGTGTTTCAATAACAGATAAGAACATCACCATAGCCGTGCCCAGCCTTGGTATTAAGGCGTGGGGCCTTGTAGATTTCTTAGTGAACTATTCGGGTTATAAATTGACAATAGTGCATCAAAGATCGGATAAAAAATAATGTAAACTTTATAAATACTAATAGAAGGTAAGCTTGGTATTACAAGTACACAAGCAACAGAGGGAGTTACTTCTCTGCTGTCCCTTCCTATCATATTTATAGGAGTTACGTCAATGATTATTTTTAAGACCGTTAATACTATCAATGGAATGTTTTACATAGGGCAACATAACCGCGACGATGACAACTACCTCGGCTCTGGGAAAGACATAGAGAAAGCCTTAAAGAAGGATGGTAGAAAAAACTTCACAAGGGAAATTCTCGAGGTGTGTTCTATTAAAGATGTCAATGTGAGAGAACAGTATTGGATTAAGGAGACTCGCGCTGTAGAGTTGGGGTATAACAAGACACCATATGCCAGAGGCGGTCGTCCGGGTCAGTTGACCATTCCAGAAGCAATTAAAAAAGGCGTCGAAACGAGAAAAAGAAACAATAATTATATACCTTGGAATAAAGGAAAAACTGGAATATATACAGAAGAAACCCTGGAGAAAATGCGGAAGTCACATACGGATAAACCTCTGAGTGAGGAACATAAACAGAAAATGAGAGGTAAAACCCCTTGGAATAAAGGAAAAACAGGTGTTTATTCAGAAAATACCTTACAGAAAATGAGAGGTAAAACCCCTTGGAATAAAGGAAAAATCGGGTAGAAGGTAATGAGAAAGAGAAAAAAAATAGCGAAGCTGTGGTTGGATGATTACATCTATAACCACTCTGAAAAGAGGAATCACCGAGAGATAATATTACTCGTATACAAAGTAAATCAGCTCGTTGACATTGTTAATGAAGGTATAAAAGAAGAGACCATCAGTCTATGGACCCGAATAAAGCCAATCCTTAAAAAGATTGGCTTAGTATTAATATGGTGCTTTATTGCTTTAGGTGTTTTTTGTGCATGGATGAATACCTATCAATGAGAAATAAAAATATGTTTATAAAATATACATTTGCCAATAAGAAAAATTACGATGCGCAGGGAATCAGTGGGTTATGGATAGATGTATGCGAGGCTAATAATTATATTTTCAAAGTGGTAGGAGAGAACGAAGATAAATACCAACTACGCATTGAAAAAAGGCCTGCCAGTTATTATCAAGAGCTTGTTTGGATAAAAAAGTATCGATGTGAAAAATATTATTCGGAATATTGTGAAGTTATTCTACCGAAGGAATTATTTGAGATATGACAGAACTTGGTGACAAAGTAAAGATAGTTAGAGTGTGTAACCACTTTGATGATGAAGATGAGAACGACCAATATGGCTGGGCCCATGATCTCGTCGGTGTCGTTAAAATCATATCCTCTGACAGCAGGAGTAATTATGGCCAACAACCTTATTATGTAGAATTTGAAAATCCACAGAAAGATTGGGCAAGGGAAGGCCTTTGGTGTTCAGATGTAGAAGGGGTATTTGATAAAGTTATTCTACCGAAGGAGCTGTTTGAGATATAAACTATGTCTTTAACTGATACACTTTGTAGAGCTCCCTCATATTAATTAAAACACATTTATCCTGTGTCCATACTTCTTTAGCGGTACCGCTAGTAAAGCGACTACCAGACTTCATCAACTTAAAACCATTGTCTTCGGGATCAAGGATGGTCTCTATAATATCTATCAGTTTAATTTTGGGATTATTTATATATTTTTCTGCAAGTATATATGGGAGAAATTCAGAAGCTTCTTTCTTCATTATCCCTCTTGATGGCTTTCTCTTTTTCCAATTATCGATCTCATTGAGGTGGTTCAATAGAACATTATAGGTCTTCGGCTCACCGACACGTATTACTGCACCAGTAAGCTTTTCTATAGCACGAGCCAGCTGGCCATTGAAACTATTGAGACCACCCGCATAGCTACCAACAAATGAATCCCATATATCATAATCAGGACACACACCTATTTTAGCATTGTCGATAGGTAGAACAACAAAGATATCTAAACCATAATGACTTGCACTATCAGCATCCGTAGTTCCAACTAATGATAGATTTCTTTTCGGATATTTTTTCCAGCTCGGAAGATTGCTCAGTAAAAGATTGTATATATTATTATCGGCGTACGGGCTGGTTCTTTCTGAACCCGCTTCCCACATATAATAATACTTACCAAGGTATGAATTTCCCCTAAAGATCCTTGAAGTACCTTTTATATATCCATTAAGTGCATTAGAACAATAATCGTTTGCAAAGGCATATGCTTCACTTTCGGATATTTTTTTGCTTCTTGTTTCCGTTATAAGAAAGTTATCTAATCTCATTACAACAAATCCCTGTATTTCATCATAAGAGTATTTATATTTTTACCGATATAAAGTAGCACATTTCGTTACTTTAGTCGTGTGAAATATGACCTTATAAAATATGTAATGATTCCAATGGGATAACCCCCACCTCGCACTTCGTTGATAGGTAAATGATTTCAGATAGTTACATCACCATATTTCTTCAACATACCCAAATTTTTCTTCATAATCCAACTATATCAATAACTTATAAGTACTGAATGATTTCAACTATATACAAAATTAGAGGGGTTAACTATATGATATTATACTGAAAAATAATTCTTGACATCGTTAGGAAAAAATGGTATAATTTACCTAACAAATGACGAGATCATTGAGAGATATCGATATTCGATATCTCTTTTATATTAAGGAGAAAGAAATGACACAAGTGGAAAGAATAGAAAATTTAGGCAATTTATTACTCACGAGAAATATTATGACAATAAACACGATGGCCACTATTTCAGTAATTGAAGATGTGTACCATATAATAAGAACAGAAACACCGGCCGATATGTTATATACCATTCAATCTAATTTAGATTGTTTGGTAGCCGCTGCACGACTGTTGTTAGCGATGACACCGGATCAAGAATCGTTTGATAGAACAATTCCGGTTGTTTTAGAAAATCTTGATGGATTTTTACGAAATTAATCCTCTAAAGATAAAAGGAGAAGAGTTATGGATAAAAGATTTTTAAATGGTACCGTATCAAGACAGTGGCAAGAAACATTGCCAAGGCAAGGTTACTGGTATTTTAAATGTAACAGTTGTGGATTTTCTGCAATAGGTATGAATGTTATTATAAATCATCTTGACGAGAAACATCCCGAAACTAAAAAGGATACAGTATGAAAGCAAGCGATTATTTAAAGGGATATCAGGAAATGTTTGAACGGTATAAAAAAGACGTCAGTGGCAAGAGCGAAACATACAAACAAATCGTATGGGATACAAGTTATAAGCCTGTTCTTGATAGATGGTTCAGTGATGTTGAAGATAAAGATAATCTATTTAGATACTAACCCGAAATGTGGTGTAAGTATTCAATATCTGAGGAGAATAAAAAATGTATAATGTAAGATTAAAAAAATTGGGAAACAATGTTCACGAACTCACTATACACGACACAGTGATTCTGTTTTCGTATGATATGCCCGTGGCATCGAATGAGGATGGTCAGTTCTTTGTGACCGA
>Ga0315295_10004602_pt1 | contig 11778 bp, 9 predicted proteins | sample YL17G14_0_MG_FD_204453 | JGI IMG/M metagenome (GOLD analysis project Ga0315295, IMG submission 204453) | Sediment microbial communities from Yellowstone Lake, YNP, Wyoming, USA - YL17G14_0 | ecosystem: Environmental > Aquatic > Freshwater > Lake > Sediment | place: USA: Wyoming | collected...
GCTTCCTCAGCTCTCGTTTCAGAATTTTTCCTTGCGCATCTTTCGGGAGCTGCTTGACAACAAATATCTTCTTCGGAACTTTATAAGCCGCCATCTTTTCCTTGCAGAACTTCTTGATCGCTTCTTCCTTAACCTCCGTTCCAGGCCTCGGTACAACAGCCGCAACGATGATCTCCGACCAATAGGGATCCTGCAATCCTACAACCGCAACTTCAGCCAAATCCGGATACCGGTAAAGCACATCTTCAACCTCGAAGGAGGAAACATTTATGCCACCGGTTTTAATCATGTCTTTTTTGCGATCAAAAAAGAAGAGATTCCCATCGGCATCGATTCGTACAAGATCTCCCGTATGCACCCACCCATCCCGGAATACGTCCTCCGTTCTTTGAGGATCTTTGTAGTAGCCGAGCATAGTGGAGGGACTGCGGCAAATTAACTCCCCGACCTCACCCGGCGCCACATCCTTCCCATGATCATCCACAACTCGAATCTCCAAGGTCGTGACCGGCTTACCAATCCAAGACGGATCCCCATTGGGTATCTCTTCGAGGGTTTTAAACCAACCAACCGTCCCCAACTGGCTAAGCTCGGCCTGCCCCCAATACGTCCCCCAGACGATATCGGGGGCCTTCTTATTCCAGGTTTCCAGAACCTGACGGGACATCAACCCCCCATAGGTATTACAGGTACGAATGGATGAAAGGTTCGCTTTTTCAAAGTTGGGCTCCTGCATCAATTTCAAGAAAAATGTCGGAGTTTGAGAACACATCGTCACTTTCTCATTTTCTAATATTTTCAGGGCCAAAGGGGCATCTACTTGATAGGGCAAAACAAGAGTGGAGCCAGCTAATGTCAAAGCAGTGAAGGTGCCGATCCCCGCAATCGCATAGAATGGTATCATAAAGAGCGAAATTTCCTCACGCCTCATCCGAACATCCAAAATGAATGAAAGAGCTGTAGAAGAGAAATAATTGCGGTGGGGTATAAGAACACCTTTCGGTCTAGCCTCTGTGCCACTCGTATAAACCAAAAAGGCTACATCTTCGTCAATGATCTCCACCTCCGGCTCTTGATCAGGTTGATTCGCCGAAATAAGCTCGTCAAAATCTATCCACCCGGCAGGGGTCCGAGTGCCAGTTATATTACTACAAACATAATGTTTGGTGTGGGTTAAATTATTCTTGATACTCCCAAATCGATCGGTGAGATTGCCTTCTACGACGATCAGCTTCGCTTCGCTATGATTGACCTGGTATTCTATCTCTTCCCCTCTGTACATGAAATTGATGCCGGTCATGATCGCCCCGATCTTACAGCAGCCAAACCACGTCATCGCATAATGGGGGCTATTATGAGACATCACCGCCACTACATCCCCTTTCTTTATACCTAACTTGGTGAGCGCATTAGCGACCCGACAGCTCATTTGGTTCATCTGTTTGTAGCTATACTCCGTTCTCTTTCCGGTAATATCATAACTAATGATGTGGGATTTCTCGCCCATTTTTCTGGCATGTCTTCTAAGTTGATCGCCAAAAGTTGCCCGCCTCATCAGATTCTTCTGTAATGCCTGTTCGTCTGCCATGGTTCATCCTCCCTCTAAATGTCGTCCTTAAAATCAGCCGAAAATCATGGTTTCATCCAAGGAACCCGAGTAAGGACCCCTGTAAATTTGCCCGAACGGATCTTTCCTTCTCTGATTCTCCCGTCCCTTGACGCCTACCGATTCCGTTCTCGGTTTCAGTCATAATCTTCATAGGCCCGGATTTAATCCTATTGCCCGTAACCCACCCAGCCCCCACTCGCAATGACCCCAGCGTCGACAGGTAAAGTAATCCCCGTAATAAAGCGAGCTTTCTTCGAACACAAAAACAGAACTGCTTCGGCAATGTCCTCGGGCATGATAAATTCATGCATGGGAATAAATTTCAAGAAGGTTTCCCTATCTCGCCATCCCGCTTTGATAGCATTTTCTACCAGCGGCGTCATGACGACCCCCGGGGCAATGGCGTTGACACGGATTCCTTTATCTGCCCAGCCTCGGGCAACGATTTGAGTAAAGTGAATGACGGCAGCTTTAGCCGGGGCGTAGGCCACCAGGGGAACCGAAATGATGCCCGCTCCCGAAGCAATATTAACGATGCCCCCCGACCTCTGTTTAAGCATGATCTTGCCGGCTGCGCGAGTACAATTATAGACACCCTTGAAATCTACATCGACTACCCGATTCCATATATCGGGGTCCAATTCGGTCACATCCACGGCTGGTTGAGTTATTCCAGCATTATTGATTAGAACGTCAATCCGGCCTAAATCATTGAGGATTTGGTCAAATGCTTTATCGACAGCCAAGCGGTCACATACATCTACCTGGATGACTAAGACCCTTCTGCCTCGATCGGTGATTCTCTTTCCTACATTTTGGGCCGCTTTCAGGTCAATATCCAATAGAACAAGATCAGCGCCATGGTCGGCGAATTTTAAAGCTATGCCTTCCCCTATGCCCATTCCCCCGCCGGTAACTACAACATTTTTCCCCTGAAAATCCACCTCGTGCCCCCTTGTTTCATGTTCCTTTAGCGATCAAAAAAGCTGAATCGAAAGCGGCGATAGGATCGGTAAATGCAAGTTTAATAAGACATCCAATATTGTGATGGCCCAAATTCTGCTTTGCCGGCGCATAGCGGATATCTCAAATGTCACCCGGTTTCGTGGAATACGGCCCGGCAAGATTATTTCCCCATTTTTTCCATGTATTCTGTATAGGACTGGATATAATCCTTTATGCCTTCCGTTAGAGAATATTTCGGTTCATATCCAAATTCACTCCGGGCGCGCTCAATGCTCAATTTTCCTCTGCTTTTTACCTGTTTTTCTTCGATTTCATCTAACCCATTTCCTATTTCTATTGAAGCCTTGGGCAAAATTTGCTTTATAATATTAGCTAATTGGGAGGCCTTTACGGGCGGCTGCCCGCTTGACAGATTGAAGATGCGATGCTGAAATAGTTTTTGATTATCCAAGGCCAGGAGTATTCCCGTCACGACGTCCTTAACATACGTGTAATCACGACTCATGTCACCGCCCGTTGGAAATTTGGACGGCCTGCCGCTTAAAGCGTCTTCCACCATGGGCTTGATGTACATTGGATATTGCATCCCGAACCCGTAAACTGCCGATAGGCGAAAAGCCAAGAAGTCTAGGCCATGGTACCCCCAGTAACATAAACCAAAAGACTCTGCGGCCAATTTCGACGAACTGTAAGCAGCTAAGGGAGGTGGTTGATCAGATCTTAAAACGGGATGATCCTCATCCATAGGCTCATATTCAACTGAGGAATAGACTGCAATCGAACTGATATAAATCACCCGCTTAAGATTCAATATTCTTGCGGTTTCAAATATATTCAAAGATCCACCTACGATGGATTTCATTGTCAAAAGAGGCTGATTGAGGATGACCTCTGAATCTGTCATTGCCGAAGCATGGATGATTTTCCCAACCTGATGATCGCGGGTGGCCCGAAGCAAACCGGCCAGATCGGTCGTGTCCAATTTCAAAAGCATGATTTTATTTTTGACCGGTTCAAGAAACCAATTTAACTGGGGATTGACCTCGATGGGTTTTATATCGGCACAGATAACAGATTCTCCCCGCTGCGCCAAGGCCTTACAGATATGAGCCCCGATAAACCCGGTTCCTCCAGTCACCAAAATGCTTTTCTTCATCACGGGATACCCCTACCCACCGAGATAGGCTCGCTTGACGAGGTCATTTTCTTTTAATTCATCCGCAGGTCCTTCAAGGACGATCCGTCCCGTCTCTAAAACAAAGGCGATATTTGCCAAATCCAACGCCATATTTGCATTTTGTTCTACGAGGATGATCCCGACCTTCCTCTGATTGATTGAGACAATGATTTTTGCAATCTCGTCCACCAGCAGAGGGGATAGGCCCAGTGAAGGCTCATCCAGTAGGAAGAGCTTGGGTCTGGACATCAAGGTTCGGCCAATCGCGAGCATCTGCTGTTCGCCGCCGCTCAGAGTGCCGGCAAGCTGATTTTTTCTCTCTCGCAAGATGGCAAATCTTTGAAGTATATCCTCCCGAACCTGGGCAATCGCTTTCTTATCGTTCTGTAAATAGGCTCCGAGATTCAAATTTTCGATGACCGTCATCCTCGGGAATATTCGCCTTCCCTCGGGACAATGGGCAACCCCTAATTTTATGATTTCGGGGGTTTCCAAATTATCAATGCGGTGATCGAAGAAACGAATTTCACCGCAATGAGGAGGTGTAAGACCCGAGATTCCCCTTAAAATGGTTGTCTTGCCTGCGCCATTGGAACCAATCAGGGTGGCGATGATCCCGGTATCAATCCTCAGCGAAATGCCTTTTATCGCCTCGACAATGCCATAGCGAATCTTCACGTTGGTTAATTCAATCAAAATTTTTTGCTCCCCAGGTATGCTTTAATGACCTCTTCATTGTTCCGAACTTCTTCCGGGTTTCCTTCGGTCAATTTTTTCCCAAAACTAATGGCCACAATCCGGTCGCAAATTCCCATAACCATTTTCATGTCGTGTTCTACTAACAAAACCGTTATCCCTTCTTCCCTGATCCGCTGAATTAATTTCATCATATGGGCGGTTTCTTCGGGATTCATGCCCGTAACGGGTTCGTCGAGCAAAAGTAGAGCAGGTTTGGTTGCGAGGGCGACTGCGACCCCAAGAGTCCGCTGATGACCATAAGGGAGACTAGTAGGCATTTCATCCATAAACTTATCCAGACCCAACGTTGTAAGAATCTTCATACTCTGTTCCATCTGCTTTTCCATTTTGGTTTTTAGAGCTCTTGACTGGGCGACGGTTTCAAAGATACCGATCCCCGACTTGAAATGGCCCCCTAGCGCAACATTCTCAAGAACGGTCATCCCCTGGAATAAAGAGGTCTGTTGGAATGTGCGTACAATATCCATTTGAGCTATTTTATGGGGCTTCAGCCCTGAAATTACGGTTCCTTTGTATTTAATTTCACCGCTGGTGGGAGCGTATACCCCGCTAATCAAGTTGAAAACGGTGGTCTTCCCTGCGCCGTTTGGACCGATGAGGCCTAATATCTCCCCTTCATTGATATGGAAGAAGAGTCGATCCACCGCGCGCAGCCCACCAAAATCTTTTGTAAGGTTAAGCACTTCCAGAAGTGGCATCTTATTATAATCCTTGTTGGGGCAAACATCTAAAACGCTACCGATTCGAACTTAAATTAAGAAGCTGAATCAAATTTTTCACATTTGACCACGTCTCGACAACCTTAATTTCTTCAATTAGCCCTCGAGTGATTGAGGGCGGGACCTTCATTTCATTGTGGACCCCCTCAATCACCCGGATAACCTTTTCCATATCAAAAAAATAGAATTCGGGGGTAATGTCCATGACTTCTACCAGTTCTTTCCCGTTTCTTAGCCATACCGATAAACGGCAGCCCAGAGGGGCGACGGCTTTATCGTCTATAACCGTAGTCTTTTTGCAGAGAGATAAAATATTGGGGTCATCGAAGCGGTATACATCCGAATAATAATGTTTCCTATCCACCAATATGACTCCCATCGCAAAGGCTGTGCTCATTCCACATTGCACGGCATTATAGAATGGTCCAGTGTGCTTAATTCCCGGATAGTTTGCCTCGTATGGATTCATGTGGATCTGAATCCTCTCGACCTCTTCCGGCTGAATATTATACTTGGTAATCAGATTGAACATGGCCGTAATGGGTGTCTGATTAAAGGCACATGAGGGATAGGGCTTGAAAGTAACATTTAGGATCTCATAGGTTTTGCCCAGCCCGGCTGTAATCTTGTCTAAATCCTCCCGAGTTCCAGCAAAGGCCTGACAGAATCCGGCCAGACCATCGAGCGACCCCCGGGCGCCGACCATACCATATTGCGGCAGGAAGGCCGCCATCATCCCGTTGCGGGCCGCCATGCCGTTTTCAAAATTCCATTCAGTCCCTCCGCCATAAAATGTCTCCGTCGTGCCTCCGGCAAAGGCCGCCGCCATTGCCAATGAGTCTTTGATTTGATCGGCCCTGTATCCAAAAATTTTTGAAACTCCGGAGGCCACTCCCAAAATTCCATAGATTGAACTGGCTCTGAATCCTCGGGCTGTGCTAAGGGCAGTCAGTTCCCTCCCCAAAGCGGCTGCGACTTCGTAGCCGATAATAACCGATAGAAGGAAATCCTTCCCACTAGTCCCCGCATATTCCGATACGGCCAAGACGGAGGGGATCACCATAGTCCCCAGATGAGAGGTCCCGTGGGTGTCTTCCTGCCCTCGGGCATGGAACAGGGCTCCATTGGCGAAAGCTGCTCCCATCAAGGAAACCTTCTGATCCTCCCCGATCAGTGTCGCATCATTTCCCGGTTCGTATTGTCTTATTAGCTCACGGGCTGCTTTCGGATTGGGTAGATTATAGTTTGCAATCCCTATGCTAATCCCATTTAACAGGACCGTTTTGGCCTTTTGGATGACCCCCTTCGGTATATCCGACCATTTTAGGTCATATACAAATCGGCTAAGCTTTTCCACCATGGTTTCCATAACATCCTCTCCGTTTTTTCAGAGCATCCAATAAGTCCTACATCGAGTTCTTCCTTCTTTTAAGCTCGATTGTTCCAGCGATTCCCCTCGGCACGAAGAACAACACTAGAATAAGTGATATGGCATATATGATCAGTTCATATTCTTTTGCAAAGCGGAATATTTCGGGCATTCCGATTAGGAATAACGCGCCGAATATGGGGCCGCTTAAGGTCCCGACTCCACCAACTACATTTATAATGATAAAGTCAATCGACTCGATAAAAGTGAATGAATGGGGACTAATATAGGTAAAATAAGGAGCGTAAAGTCCCCCAATCATTCCTGCCCATACGGATGCGAGAACGAAAGCGAATAATTTATATTTCATAATGTTAATGCCACAGCACTGCGCGAGAAGGTCGGCTTCGCTTATAGATTTCAAAACTTTTCCAATCTGCGATTTTGTGAGGCGAAAATAGATCGTCATGCATATAAGGCTGAAGACCAAAACGAGATAATAAAAATAGGTTTTATTCTCAAAACTGACGCGAAACAATCCGGGAATATTTATTGGGGTGGGGGGAGGAATTCCCATAATGCCGCTAACTCCGCCGAGATATTTCACATTTACAAAAATCATCCTTACAATCTCCCCGAAAGCAAAAGTAAGGATGGCAAAAAATACCCCCTTAATACGTAAGGTGATTCGGCCCAAAATCCACGCCATTATGCCTGAAAGGCTGCCGGCGGCCACCCAGCCAAGCCAAAAAGACCATTGGTATTTCATTACCAACGTGACGCAGGTGTATGCGCCGATGCCCATAAAAGCCGCATGGCCGATGGACAATTGCCCGGTGGTCATGATTAGGTTCAATCCCGCCCCCAGGACCATAAAAAATAGGAAGTAAATCATTGTGTGCAAGAAAAAGGAATCCTGATTAACGATAAATGGGTAGGCGAATAGGGAGGCCAATAATATTGAAAAAATAATGGGTCTCTTCATTTTATTCATAACCAAATAGGCCCGCGGGTTTGAACAGTATGAATAGAATAAGAATTATGAAACCAGTTATATCTCCCAGGGTCCCAAGGAAAAACAGGCAAATACTGTCTATAACTCCCAACAGAATTCCTCCTACAAAGGCCCCCGGGATACTCCCCAGTCCCCCCAACACAATCACAATGAAGGCTTTAAGAACTGGCATTCCGCCAATATAGGGTGAGACATAAAAAATCGGGGCCAACAAAGCTCCAGCCAATCCGGCCAGCGCGCACCCTATGGAAAAGCTCAATAAACTGATGTTATTGATTCTTATGCCCTGAAGGGCGGCTGCTTCGCTGTCCTGGGCTACCGCTTGCATCGCCTGCCCAATTTTCGTGCGCTTAATAAAATAGTAGACCACTATTAACATCAAGATCGATAAACCCATGGCCACGACTCGTTCCACCGGAATGGATGCCCCCAAGAAGCTTAAGGATTGGCCGCGAAATGGAGAAGCAAAGGATCGATCGTCACCCCCCCAAATGAGTAAGGCTACGTTCTGGAGTAAAATGGAAAGGCCAAGGGATAATACTAGACCGTTCAAATGCTCTCCTCGAAATCGGCGAAAGAGAACCCTCTCAAAGATCATTCCGAATGTACCGACGACCAGGAGAGCGATCAACAGTCCAAGTAGAAAGTTAATATGTAGGCTGGTTACCACGACATAAACGACAAAGGCTCCGAGCATGTAAATTTCACCGTGAGCAAAATTGACGATTCCCATAATTGAAAAAATAATCGTCAGCCCAAGCGCGACAAGCACGTACGTTAACCCAAGGGTCATTGCGTTAATTGCAAGCTGGATGATGATCTCCATCTCATTGTGTCCCTAAATGTATCTCGAATCTCATTTGGACTCACTGGAAAGGGGACCGACTTGCATCCTGTCCGGCAAGTTTCTTCGGTCCCCCCCTTCCGGGAGAGGAATTGAATCGCCAGGATAGAATCATAAACGGCTGCGTCCTATTTAAGTCTAATCTGTTTCACGACCTTTTCTTTACCATCCTTTACGGTACAAATGTACCAGGGATGCATAATTAAGGTTTTTGGGTAAACCACTGGTTTTACCAGTGCGACTTGAAAAGGTTTGACCGTTGAGGCATAACATCCTCCTGTGGCTTGATGAGAAAGGGGAGAAGCACAGGAGGATGCTATGGCAGAGGTTAATCAAGGCTATCAGAGTTTATCCCATTCCAAATGGGATTGCAAATACCATGTTGTGTTTATCCTCAAAAAGCGGTGAAGAGTTTTGTTTCAGCAAGCTCGACGGTTCTTGGGGGCGATTTTCCATGCGTTGGCTCGGCAAAAAGAATGCCAGATTCTGGAAGGTCATGTGATGCCCGATCATGTGCCTATGTGTATTTCCATTCCTCCCAAGTATCCCGTTGCCTCGGTGATTGGTTTTCTGAAGGGGAAGAGTGCCATTGCCGTTGCGCGAGAGCTTTGTGGTCGGGAGCGCAATTTCACCGGAGAACATCTTCGGGCTCGGGGATATACGGTATCCTCCGTTGGGTTTGAGTTGGAGCAGGTGCGCCAATCCATCCGCGCCCAGGTCCAAGCGGATGGATCGAAAGAGCCGTTTTAAATTTAAGAACGAAGACGCGCTTAAGCGCCACGTTTAAGTAATGTGGTCAACTTCCTTTGAGGCAGCCCCACTCATCAAGCCACCCGCTCTGCGGGGGGTGTCTGACTTTGACCTTTTGAATTCCTCCCCACCCCGTGTACCTGTCATCGTAGGGAATCACTTCGATGCCGTATTTTTCACCCTTGATTTTGAGGCAGCCATCTTTTTCCACATCGTCAATGGCCATTTCGACGCCCTCGACAAGGGCTTTTCTCCAAGGGGCTCCCGCACCGGATAATGGAGCGATAATACCTATTTCTAAAGTTGCAGCTTTCGCCGAATTATCCAGAAATAAAATCATCGGGATTAGGATTATGATATATATCCATGGACTATTTTTGGAAATTCTCAATTTCGTGATCCCCTCCCCTCCGTGAAGGTTCTACACACCCCCTGCTTCACCGGCTTATCATAAACCGATGGTGAAAAATGTCAGACCAACAGAGTCAGGCCATCTTATTCTGTGATCTTCTCCAAAATCTCCTCCTTTCCGTTTTTGATTACACATATCCAGATTGGCCCCATGATTTGATGGTCAATTCCATATACTTCTTTCCCACCAAAATGCATCGTGCCGACTAGGAATTCGAATTTGCGCAGATTTTCGAAAGCTTTTTTGAGAACAGTAGAATCGGCGCTATTATTTTTTTGAATTAAATCAAATAACAGCAGAGCGGTACTGTAGTAAAGGGGAGTCGCCCACTGATTGCATTCTTTCCCATAACGGGCTTTATACTTTTTCATAAACGCGACCATATTGGGGTCTTTAGAAGCCAAATCAGCTTGAATGGCGTAATAGAAATCGTCTGCACTTTTCCCGGCCACCGCCACGACGGGATCAGGGTACAATCCGGAAGGGGTCACGAAAGGTCCTTTAAAGCCTAAGTCGCGAGCTTGTTTCGCCAAAAGGCCAGTCGTACCTGGAGATGAGGCAGACGTGTCCATTAGATCCGGCTTCAGGCTCATTATCTTAGTCATCTGTGGATAAAAATCCTTTTGGTCCCTTTCGTAAAATTCATTGTAAACCACCTCTACACCGGCTTTTCTATATTCTTCATAGTCCGTAGCCGAAAGATCTTGGCCGCTTTCGTCGTTGGGAGCTATGAGCGCTACTGTTTTTATTTTGTGTTTCTTTACCACGTAGGGAATCAGCAATTTGGCCGTTTCGGTGCTGGTCTGGACTACCCGGAACAAATATTGGGTTTGGGCATTGAGCGCCCTTTTTGAATAGCTATTGGCCAACACCAGCACTTTAGCCTGCTCCGTTATTGGCGAAACAGCCATAACGACAGCTGAACTGGTCGATCCGAAAATAATTTTTACCCTATCGACTGAAATCAATCGATTGGCTGCTTTAACCCCCTCGGCCCCTGCATATTTATCATCATAGGGAATTACCTTCACATCATATTTTTCTCCTTTGATTTTAAGATCCCCGGCCTTTTCCAGATCATCAATCGCAAGTTCTAATCCCTCGGGCCATGATTTACCCCAGGGAGCACCAGGGCCCGATAATGGGGCAATAATGCCGATCTTCAAGGTTCCGGCAACTGCGGAATGATGGGAACTAAAAAGTATCCCGACCGAAAGGAACAACACTAAAAATGCTATCTTATCCAATCCCTTGATTCTCATGCCGTCCTCCTTTTTTTAGTTAGTAGATGGTGCCAAAGCCAAGGAAAATAAATATCCGCTCCTGCATCGGAACGGAGCGAAAATCTGGAAAAGGGACAACCTTTAGCTTAACATTTGAAACTAGAACTGTTTAACGCCTTCGCGATAAGTGAAAAAGCAAATCTCATTGTGCCCTCTAAATGGTCTTTTTGGGTAGACCAGAATTTGCTCTCCTCTAGTTGCATGATTCCGATAAATAACCCCCAAATCACATCTATGAATTGGTTGATTTTCTGTCTGTTTCGCGGAGTAAATTTTTTGGTTTTGGGAATAATCCTTCGAACAATTTGACGGTTTTTTCTTGCTTGTCCTATAAGTCGTTCTCTCGTTTCCTCAGGGATGCTGGGAAAGAGATCACTTAGTTGAAATGCCTGAAGAATTCTTAGCCCGCCTGGGTCATACTTATAAACCTGATAATAAACGTCAAAAAGACCCATAATTATTTCATTCACTGTTGGAAATCGTTTGTTATTTAGATTATTTTCAAACTCTTGGAGTCTTCTTCCAAGCTCTTCAGTAACAGGCACCATCAAGGAGATGTATAAATCATATTTGCTTTCGAAGTATAAATAAATAGTTCCCTTACTAAGGCCCGCGCTTTTCGCAATTTCTTCAATCGGAGGACCCTCGAATCCCCTCTGAAAAAATAATTTTTTGGCGGCAGCTTGTATTTCTCCAATGCGGGTTTTTTTATCTTTGAACCGCGGGGATTTGATAACCATATAGATTTCCTTATTTCCTACATCGCCATTGCACTTCCGGTATCGAGGGGTCGGCCTTTCACTTGACAGCCAGAAATGATAAGGGGAGAAAAGAATTCGGAAATGGGGATTTGAAAAGGGCTGAAGAAATCCCGG
>Ga0315295_10004603_pt1 | contig 11776 bp, 12 predicted proteins | sample YL17G14_0_MG_FD_204453 | JGI IMG/M metagenome (GOLD analysis project Ga0315295, IMG submission 204453) | Sediment microbial communities from Yellowstone Lake, YNP, Wyoming, USA - YL17G14_0 | ecosystem: Environmental > Aquatic > Freshwater > Lake > Sediment | place: USA: Wyoming | collected...
AGGCGCCGCAAATGTCGCGAATAATATTTGCTCGCTCGGCGCTAAGGCGTATCTTGCCGGTATCGTAGGCAAAGACGAAAGAGCGGCCATATTAAAGGGCGCACTCGCGCATAAAGGAATAGAAACAGAAGGGATATTGACAGATTCATCGAGGCCGACTATTTTAAAAACAAGGGTAATAGCGCACCATCAGCAGGTTGTAAGGATAGACAGGGAGAGTGTCGAGCCGGTTAAAGACAGGCTATTGGCTAAAATGATTGCTTATGTTGACAGGGTGATAGGAGAGATTGACGCTATAATTATAGAGGATTACGGCAAAGGGCTTATAACGCCTAAATTATTGAAGCCTGTCATGAAAATAGCGAAAAAACATAAGAAAATTGTTTCCGTAGACCCGAAGGAAGAGCATTTTTCTTATTATAAAGGTGTTACGGTGATAACCCCCAATAACAAAGAAGCGTCCATAGCCGCCGGCTTTAAGATTCGAGATAAGGCGTCATTGAAAAAAGCGGGCCAAATTTTACTGAATAAATTCAATTTGAAAACCGTGATAATTACTTTAGGCGAAGAGGGTATGGCTGTGTTTGAAACAGGCAGGGCAATGCGGAAAATACCTACTATTGCTCAAGAGGTTTTCGATGTCTCAGGCGCGGGAGACACCGTTATAAGCGCTTTCACGCTGTCGCTTGCTTCCGGAGCAACATCGATACAGGCAGCGCATATTTCCAACTGCGCGGCAGGTATAGTTGTCGGTAAAGTCGGGACTTCTGTTGTGGACCCGGATACGCTGATAAACAGGATAAGAGAGGAAACTGTAAAGATATGAATGCGGTGGGCATAATACCCGCGCGATGGGCTTCAAGCCGTTTTGAAGGAAAAGTAATTACCGAAATAGGAGATAAAAGCCTGATTCAGCTTGTATGGGAAGGGGCAAGACAGTCGAAGAAATTGGATGATCTTATAATAGCGGTTGATGACAAAAGAGTAGAGGATGTAGTAAAGAAATTTTCCGGGAAGGCCCAATTTACCTCTCCCAAGCATTCTTCGGGAACGGACAGAATAAGCGAAGTCGCAAGGTCATTAAACGCAAAAATCATTGTCAATATTCAGGGCGATGAGCCGTTAGTAAAAGGTGAAATGATAGACGGCCTTGTCGACGCTCTCATTAAGGATAAAAAAGCCGTAATGGCAACGATTATTAAAAGGATTGAAGATATTCGCGAGGTATTGGACCCGAATGTTGTCAAGGTTGTTATTGATAAAGAAGGTTATGCCCTTTATTTTTCAAGAAGTCCGATTCCTCACATAAGAAGTGAGTTGCACCATAAAGCGGCGTTTGATTTCAGGAATTGGCTGGTGCAGGAAAAATTCAAACTTCAAAATCTGAATAATATCTATTATAAACACATAGGGTTATATGCGTATAGGAAAGACTTTTTGTTGGAATTCAGCGGTCTTACGATTTCCAATCTGGAAAAAGCGGAAAAACTTGAACAATTGAGGGCGCTTGAAAACGGTTTTAAAATAAAAACTGTCCAAACATGGTTCGAAACTGTCGGCGTTGATACGCCTTCCGATTTGGAAAAGGTAAAAAAGATATTAAGAGTTTAACAAGCAAAAGTTTGCATGACGAATAAGATGACCAAAGTTATTAAAATAGGAAACGTAGAAGTAGGAGGCGGAAATCCGTTCGTCCTTATTGCAGGACCTTGTGTAATCGAGTCCGAAGAAAGCGCGCTTCGTCATGCAGAAATGCTTAAAAGCATCGCAAAAAAAATAGAGATACCCTTTATTTTTAAATCAAGTTATGACAAGGCGAATAGAAGTTCTATCGATTCGTTTAGAGGCCCCGGCTTAATCGATGGATTGAGGATATTAAATAAAGTAAAAAATAAAATAGGAGTGCCCGTAACAAGCGATGTTCACTGTAAGCACGAAGCCAAAGAGGCAGCGCGTGTTTTAGATTTGATTCAGATACCGGCTTTTCTTTGCCGCCAGACGGATTTATTAATTGCCTGCGCAAAAACAAAAAGGCCGGTCAACCTTAAAAAAGGGCAGTTTCTTTCGCCGTGGGATATCAGCAATCTGATAAAGAAAATAGAATCTTGTGGAAATAGAAGCATAATGATTACAGAGCGCGGAGTCAGTTTCGGATATAATAATCTGGTAAGTGACTTTAGGTCCATTTTGATAATGAAAAAATACGGATATCCGATTTGCTTTGACGCGTCGCACTCTGTCCAGAAACCCGGCGGTTTAGGCGATAAATCGGGAGGCGATAAGGAATTTATTCCGGCATTATCAAAAGCTGCTGTGGCCTGCGGCATAAATGCTTTATTCATAGAAGCCCATGAAAATCCCGGGAAGGCCCTTTCCGACGGGCCGAATATGCTTAAGATAAGCGAGTTAAGCGGATTGCTGAAAAAATTAAAATCCATAGATAAGGTTGTACGTGCACAGATTATCGCGGATGGGAGACACAGATGATCGCAGATATTGTCTTCGTCTGTGATTATCTGTGAAAAAGAACCGTTTGTTTTGCAATCTGTGATCATCTGCGCTTTGAAAAAGTGAAGTAATGGATATCGAAAATATTACATAGGATAGTGAGATCAAGATGAGCGTTGTAAGGGCGAGGCAAGTGTTTGATATAGAGGCTAGGGCCATACTGGCTTTAAAGAAAAAAATTAATAAGGATTTTGACAAGGTTATAGACATAATATCGAAGATTAAAGGCCGCGTTATCGTTACAGGTATGGGCAAACCCGGTTTTATTGCCCAGAAGATTTCTGCGACGCTTTCGTCTACAGGCACGCCTTCGCTGTATCTGCATCCTGCCGAAGCGCTGCACGGCGATTTGGGCCGCGTAACAAAGGATGACTGTATTATAGCGCTTTCAAATAGCGGCGAGACGGAAGAAATTAGTAAATTACTGCCTCTAATTAAAAAGATAGGGGCGCTTCTTATTTCCATAGTCGGCAATCGCCGTTCAACGCTTGCAAATAATTCCGATTATGTATTGGACGCGTCCGTTCAAAAAGAAGCATGTTCGCTCGGGCTGGCGCCGACATCATCCACGACTGCAATGTTGGCCATGGGAGATGCGCTGGCTGTTGCGCTCGTCGATAAGAAAAAATTTAAAGAGAACGATTTCGCATTCTATCATCCCGGGGGCACATTAGGTAAAAGATTGCTTTTAGAAGTGAGCGATATTATGAGGGTAGGGCATGGGAATCCGATAGTCAAAGAAAATACGCTTGTAAAAGACGTGCTTCTAAAGATTACGGAAGCGCGGGCCGGCAGCGCAACAATCGTAGACAATAAAGGCATGATTAAAGGCATATTTACCGATGGCGATTTGAGAAGGCATATGTCAAGTAAAACAAATATAGCTAATAAGAAAGTTAAAGATGTAATGACGCAAAATCCCATAACGATAAAAAAAGACAAGCTTGCCGCAGAGGCCTTCCGGATACTCCGTTCTAAGAAAATAGATGAGATACCCGTAGTTGACGACAGCGGCAAACCCATTGGGTTAGTGGATGTGCAGGATTTGCTGAAGGCAGGACTCGTGTAAAAATCAAAAATCAAATATCAAAAATCAAAAATGGATGTGACAGAACGCGCTAAGAAAATAAAATTGTTGCTTTTGGATGTTGACGGTGTAATGACCGACGGAAGAATTGTATACGGTGACTACGGCGATGAACTAAAAAATTTCAACGTAAACGATGGTATGGGTATTCTTTTGATTAAAAGGGCAGGAATGAAATGCGTGATAATTACCGCAAAGGGTTCGAGAATCGTAAAAAAAAGGGCAAAGGTGCTTAAGATTGACAAGGTGTACAGCGATTTTCATTATAAAATTAAAGCCTTAGAGCACATATGCAGGAAATTTAATGTAAGAGAAGAAGAAATTTGTTTTATGGGCGACGATATAATCGATATTCCTATTCTTAAGAGAGTAGGGTTTGCCGTTGCAGTGCCAAATGCGGTAGATGAAGTAAAGAAAATCGTGCACTATACGACCGAGAAAAAAGGCGGGAAGGGCGCTGTTCGCGAAGTCTGCGATATGCTGCTTAAGGCGCAGGGTAAGTGGGAAGAAGTGACGAAGGCGTACTTTGTATAGGTAATAAAAGTCAAAAGTAAAAAGTCACCTGCCTGCCGGCAGGCAGGAAAGTCAAAAGTACCCTCCTACGCCAAGGCTTCGGAGGGCGGGCAAGTAAAAAGTAAAAAGTTGTCGATAGCCGTGCTTTTCCGAGAACCGATAACCGAGAACCTAAATAAATGTATACCATTAAAATCAGTGATGAATTCTGCGGGGCGCATAATTTAAGAGGTTACGAAGGCAAGTGCGAAAACCTGCACGGACATAACTGGAAAGTCGAGGTTGAATTAGTAAAAGATAAACTCGATAATATAGGTATGGTCCTGGATTTTAAAGAGGTAAAGGAGCGCTTAAAAAAAATATTAGTCAATCTCGACCATAAATATTTAAATGACATTGCCTATTTCAAAAAGAATAATCCCACCTCGGAAATCATCGCAAAATACATATACGATTTGCTTAAAGAAAAGCTTATTGGTATAAACAAAGTCACCATCTGGGAGACGGATACGTCTTCGGCAAGTTATTCTGATAAGAGCTAATCTTTTTTGTTTATCGGAACTACGACTATCGAAACCGACCAACAACTAACGATACGCAACCGAAACCCAAACCGACTAACGAAAAACTTAAATAATGCTTAAAAAAGCAGTAGTATTGTTATCGGGCGGGATCGATTCTTCAACGGCACTTTATATAGCAAAGAAAAAAGGATATAAGTGTTTCCCGCTCATTTTTGATTATGGCCAAAGACAGAACCGCGAAATAAGTTCTGCCAAGACCATTTCGAGAAGAGCAGGTTTGCCTTATACTTTATTAAAAATAAATTTACCCTGGAAGGGCAGCTCCTTGATAGATGAGTGCATTGATATTCCTCGAAAAAGAAAAAAAGGCATACCCTCGACGTATGTCCCGGCAAGAAATACTATTATGTTATCTTTTGCGCTTTCTTTTGCAGAGTCAACAAAAGCATCCGGCATTTTTATAGGCGCTCATACAGAGGATTATTCAGGTTATCCCGACTGCAAACCAAATTATTTTAAGGCATTTGAAAAAGTAAAAAATCTTGGCACAAAAGATGGAAAAAAAATAAAAATTGTCACACCCTTGATTAATAAAACCAAGGCGGAAATAATCAAAATCGGAAAAGAATTAGGCGTTCCGTATGATTTGACCTGGAGTTGCTACAAGGGCGGTAAAAAACCTTGTGGAGTATGCGACAGTTGCTATTATCGAGCAAGAGGATTCAGAGATGCAGGATTGAAGGATCCATTAACATACAAATATCAATAACCAATAACCAAGATACAAACAAATTCCGACCGAAGGAAGTCCCGAGCGCAAGCGAGGGATAAGTTCGAATTTTCAAAATTGGTTATTGTTTGTATCTTGCCTGCCTGCCGGCAGGCAGGTTTCTTGTATCTTGGTTATTTTCGTCAATATGACATTAATATGAGTATCGCACGCATATCAGATATATTCCTTTCCTATCAGGGCGAGGGGCCGTATGGAGGCGTAAAACAGCTGTTTATCCGTTTTTACGGCTGCTCTTTTAATTGCGATTATTGCGATACCAATCTTTCATCTTATGAAAATATAGCGGAAGAAGAACTTGAGAAAAGAATATCCGAATATAAAGAAACATACCATTCTTTGTCGCTTACAGGCGGGGAGCCGTTGGAACAGGTTGAATTTTTAGAAGGATTTTTACCTCTTTACAGAATTAATTCCAAAAAGATAGTATATCTTGAAACGAACGGTATTTATTTCAGTAATTTTGAAAAAATAAAGGATTGTGTGGATATAGTCGCTATGGATTTCAAGCTTCCGTCGTCAACAGGAAAAGGGGCGTGCTGGGATGAGCATAAAAAGTTTCTTGAAATCGCAAGATATAAAGATGTTTTTGTGAAAATTGTCATAACGGAAAATACGGTAATCGATGATGTAATTATCACGAAAAATATTATAAAAAACATCGATTATAAGATACCTATAATATTACAACCGGTTGATCCTGTCCGCGGTATCGGCGAGCCATCGGTTGATATGCTAACAGATTTCAGAATCGAACTGGAAAAGGAGCTCATAGCGGTTAAGACGATTCCGCAATATCATAAAATCCTGGGGATTAAATGAACGGAGAGGTCGCATGATATACACAAATGATCACAGCGTATAACCCATTGTTTCGCTATGCGCTATGTGCTTTGCGCTTTTAGCTCATAGCCCATAGTAGTTGCCCAATTTACCTGTACCCCGAAGGGGTATTGGGCTAATCGGCATTTTTGCCTGATAAGTCAGGCAACTACATTGTTCATAGTTCATGGTGCATCTGTGCAAATATATATATAGTGTAACGGAACATTAAAAATATTACAGATTAATCGGAGAATATATTTATGAAGAAAAAGAATTCTTATGAAAATTTGCAGGAGCATATACGCGAATTAAAGACGCCTAAAATTGATGTCTGGGAAAATAAGTATAAAGATAAGGATTATGTTATTAAAATCGAAACGCCGGAGTTCACATGCCTTTGCCCGAAGACAGGCCTGCCCGATTTTGCGGCAATCTATATAGAATATAACCCGGATAAATTCTGCATCGAATTAAAGTCATTCAAGGAATATTTGGTTTTCTTTAGGCCTATCGGAATATTCCATGAGCACGTCACAAACCGCATTCTCGACGATTTTGTCCGCGCCTCAAAGCCGAAGTGGGCAAAAATCCGGACGGAATTCAATATCCGCGGCGGCATGACAACAACCGTCGAAGCGGAGTACAAGCGATAGCATATGCCCAACCGTTATTCCGCCCCATTTATTATAACAATATGCCCTACAGAAATCCGAAGGATTTCTATAGGACTGTCCTGTAAAAATCGAAGATTTTTATAGGGCAACCCGGTATGCATTAGCAAGGTGCACAGCTCATAGCCCACAGCCCAATGCATTTTTTGCCTGATAAATCAGGCAACTACGTTGCCTACAAGGTACAATGTAGTTGCCCAATTCATTGGGCAATACAGCAATTTTCCCACAACCCACAATGTTGTTGCCCAATTTACTTGTGCCCCGAATGGGTATTGGGCAATGCATTTTTTGCCTGATAAATCAGGCAACTACACAGCTACGCAGCCCACCCTACCGCAACTTGACAATAACCTCATTCTCAAGTAAACTCTAATATTACCATTATAATAATTAAGGGAGGAGTATGTCTCCGTTAGACACAAGGAAATTCAAAAGGTACGAAGTCCACATACCCGTTGAATTTGAATTTAAAGACGAAACATTACGGACGCGTTTCGGCCATGGTAAAGACAGGCTAAGGGGCAATTTATTCGATATAAGCCAGGGAGGAATGTCAATAATAACAAAACATTTTATGCCGAAGGGCATTATAATCAAAATTTATGTAAAATTACCGATGAAAGACGGGGAGGAATCGGATGAGGTTAAGATGGAAGGGGATATTCGTTCTGTTGTGCCGTGGAAGATAGGGGATAACAGATTAGGTATAAAATTTACCAATATAAGCGAGGAAAATTTAAATACTATAAAAAATTTTATAAAGATAAACGAAAGGCGGTCCGAGCCCCGTTTTAACATTAGAGATATGGAAGAGAAATAACGGTATGCCTAAGAAAAATACGGTTATAGAAGTACTTTTAAAGTTTGGCCTCATAAATCAAGACCAGCTTAAGAGAGCGGAAAACGAAACTAAGAAAACAGGATTGTCTGTGGAAAGGGCCTTAGCGAAGCTTGGATTCATGACCGAAGAAGACATCGCCGACGCGATGGCCAGGGACACCGGCATACCGTATATGGATTTGACGAATTACCTGGTAGATCCGGCGGTGCTTAAATATGTTCCTGAGTCGATAGCAAAAAAATATAAAATAGTCCCTCTTTTTAAAATCGGGGACACGCTTACCTGCGCAATGACAAACCCGCGCGATATTGTAGCCATAGATGAAGTTCGGATGGCGAGCAAACTTCCGAATATCGAACCTGTCCTTGCCACGGAGACGGGCATACAAAAAATAGTAGATTCCTATTACGGCGTGATGGGTTCCGTCGACGATGTTATAAAACAAATAGACAAAGAAAAGTATATCAACGTGGGCATAGACGCCAAAGAAAACGAATTGATTGAGATTGCCGAAGACGCCCCAATCGTTAAATTAGTAAATCTATTTATTACCCAAGCTGTAAAAGACAGGGCAAGCGATATTCACATAGAGCCGGATGAGAATCTGCTTAGAGTAAGATACAGAATAGACGGCGTTCTGCACGAGGTAAAAACCTCGCCTAAACATCTCCAAAGCGCTATTATCTCAAGAATAAAGATTCTGGCAAAGGTTGATATAGCCGAATCTAGAAAGCCGCAGGACGGGAAAATAAATTTGCGCATGGAAGGAAAAGACCTGGATCTGAGGGTGTCGACCTTTCCCACCGTTTACGGCGAAAATGTGGTAATAAGAATACTTGATAAATCAAACGTTATTTTAGGGCTTGAAGAGCTCGGTTTTTCAAAAGATACATTGAAAATATACGAAAAACTCATAAAAAAACCATACGGCATAATTTTAGTAACCGGACCCACGGGAAGCGGGAAAACAACTACTCTTTACGCGTCTTTATCTACGATAAATACAATGGAGAAAAATATAATTACTATAGAAGACCCCGTTGAGTACCAGATTCCGCTGATAAGACAGACGCATATTGACCCTAAGAAGGACCTTACTTTCGCTACGGGCTTAAGGACGATTTTAAGGCAGGACCCTGATATAATAATGGTAGGAGAGATAAGGGATAGCGAAACCGCAGAGATATCAATTCAGGCGGCTCTTACCGGCCATCTTGTTTTTTCGACTCTGCATACAAACGATTCGACCAGTGCGGTTACGAGATTGATAGATATGGGTATCGAGCCCTTTTTAATATCAAGTTCTGTGATTGGCGTATTGGCACAGAGGCTTGTAAGGTTGATATGCCCTCGATGCAAAGAAAACTACACTCCATCGCAGGAATTGTTGAATGATTTAGGTATTAAAGACCGCGTTTCTTTATATAAAGGCAAAGGATGCAGCGATTGTAAGCAGGCGGGGTATCTTGGAAGGATAGGCATATTCGAACTTTTTATTCCGGACGATAAATCAAAAAAACTTATTATAAGTAAAGCTTCCTCAGACGAGATCCGGGAAATTGCCGTTAAAGAAGGTATGGCGACACTTTATCAGGACGGCCTTGAGAAAGTGAAAAAGGGGCTTGTGACGCCCGAAGAATTAAAGCGCGTAATAGAAGAAATGTGAAGGTTGCTTTAAAGTGACTAGATACACAGATTAGCACAGATGAAATACTCACAGATTATCACAGATATTGTCGAAAAAAAATCTGGTAATAGCTCAGCTATTAAAAGTGCCTCGACGAAATCGTAGCTCAATCGCTGAACTACGCAGAACATTGCGCTGAACAACGCGGAATAACTTTTTTCAGCGTTGTTCCGCGTTTTGTTCCGCATTAGTTCAGCGATGAAAATGTTTACGACGAGAACCCTTCTGATATCTGAACTGTTACAAAATCTGCGATCATCTGTTGCTTTTAATCTGTGATCATCTGTGGTAAGCGGCTTAATCCCTATGAGAAAATAGTTTTCAAGCAAACCACAAGCTAAATAAGGAGGGGGTAGTATGATATTAATTTTATGGATTGTCGCAATCGTAACGTTATTTTTCAGTGTAGTTCTTTTTTTCCCGAAATTATCTTCCACTGTGTCCAGTGCAATGAATAAAATTGTTTTCACGATAAACTCAATGCAAAAACACAGATTGGGTTTTGCGGTCAGCCTTTTGTTTATATCCATAAGTTCGTTTTTTCTTATCTTATATTATTCACGATAGAAACATATGCCCACATATAAATATAAAGTACGCGATAAATTCGGAAAGCTTATTACAGGCGTCATAGGTAGTGATTCAAAGGAAAGCGCCGCGAAACACCTTGAGAAAATGGGGTACGCGCCGATATTTATAAGCGAACAGAAGGAATTGCAATTTGCAAAAATATTTGAAAGATTTACCAGGGCAAGCCGTGAAGACCTGAACCTGTTTACAAGGCAAATGTCTACGCTTATCAAGGCGGGCGTTCCCATTACGACAAGCCTACAGTCCGTAGAGAAGCAGACAAAATCAAGGAAATTAAAAAGAGTAATAGATGAATTGATAAAAGATATTCAGGCAGGAAACACCTTTTCGGAAACTTTAACAAGACACCCGCAGACATTTGATACATTGTACGTTAATACTGTACGCGCAGGCGAAATAAGCGGCATGATGGATGAGGTGCTGGATAGGCTTGCGAGTTTAGGCGAGTACGAAGCCGATACAATCGCAAAAATAAAGACAGCGACGAGATACCCCTTATTGGCTTTTTGCGTTCTTATTATAGGATTTTTCTTTATAGTTACGATTATACTGCCGCGTTTTGTAAACCTATTTTCAATATTGGATACGGAACTGCCGCTAATTACATTGATACTGATAAAGTTCAATAATATGATACAGAAGTACTGGTTTTTCGCGCTTGTGATTGTCGGTATTAGCATTTACGTTTTTTCAAGATTTCTAAAAACAGATAAAGGTAAATATGCGTGGTCTAAATTCCAGATTAATGTGCCGATTTTCGGGCCGCTTTTACACATGCTCATTATGTCCAGATTTGCCAGAATCATGGCAATAATGGTTAAAAGCGGTGTTCCCATAATTGAAGTGCTTGATACGGCTTCAAGGACCATAGATAATGCCGTGCTTTCCAATGCTATTATAGATGTTAAAGACGGCGTTAAAGAAGGTAAATCCATCGCAGAGCCTATGCGGATAAGCGGCGCATTTTCCCCTATCGTGCTTCAGATGGTTTCCGTCGGAGAAGAAACAGGAAAACTCGATGAGCTTTTATTTATGGTATCAGAATATTACGATAAACAAACCGATTATATGATCAAGAATTTAGCTACTTTGATAGAGCCCATATTCATTACAGTCCTTGCCGCAGGCGTATTAGTTCTGGCGTTATCCGTATTTTTACCTATGTGGAATATGTTCCACGCTTTCACCAGAGGCTGATGTAATATTTTAACGGTCAGTTACGGCGTATATATATTAGCACAGATGATCGCAGATTGCCTGCCTTGCCCTCGGCTTCCCTCGGCTTCGCCGAGAGGCGAGCGCCGAGAGGCGAGCCGGCAGGCAGGCGTGTCCTGCGGTTCTCTTTCACAGATGATCACAGATGCGCCATGCGCTGTGAGCTATGGGCTATGAGTTGCGCTAATATGTGGTCCCATCTGCGGCTAGTCTTGCGTGCCTGCCTGCAAGGCAGGCAATCTGCGATAATTTGCGTTAAGAAAAAGATATACTTATATCATTCAAAAGCGTAACGCAACTATTAAAATAACACAATCTATACTTGAGGCGAAGCATTTAATGCATTCGGCGGCGCCAAGCCCCGTCTTTTAGGGCGGGGATAATCAGCGACTGGTTACGAGAAAAGTTGGAGAAGATGGAATGATGAAGCGGTTATTGGCAATTATCGTGCTGGTAACAATCTTTACACAAACAGCGAGAGCAGAGACCATCGGACCGATTACCATCGCTAATACAACGGA
>Ga0315295_10004604_pt1 | contig 11776 bp, 11 predicted proteins | sample YL17G14_0_MG_FD_204453 | JGI IMG/M metagenome (GOLD analysis project Ga0315295, IMG submission 204453) | Sediment microbial communities from Yellowstone Lake, YNP, Wyoming, USA - YL17G14_0 | ecosystem: Environmental > Aquatic > Freshwater > Lake > Sediment | place: USA: Wyoming | collected...
CTGCGATTACACCATTTTTCTCAAGCAGTGCAATCCGCCTGACTACGCTTTTTGGGACGAGTCCTACCTTGCGCGCAATCTCCACCGTGGGTATTCGTGCATTAGCCGCAAGCAGCCGCATTATGTCCCAGTCCACTTCGTCAGTTTCCTGCACTTCACCTGTGGAGATGAACGTGACTCCTTTCCCTTCCCGTTCACGCCCGACGAAGTAATCACGGTGATAGTAGTCTACCGATGTGAAGATGGAGAGGTGGTGGCCACCGATATTGTTGCCATAGTGCACGAAAAACTCCTCCCAAAGGCGTGCGAACCGGTTCATTTCCCTACAGGCAATCCACACAAAAAGGTCGTAATCCCCTTCAGCCCTGAACACGGCCTGCACGATGCCGCTGGCCATGAAAAACTCCACCACTTCTTTCTCCACCAGCGGCGAGGTGCCCCTGAACTTGATGAGGAGGCGGTAGGAGACATACCCCAGGGCGCCCACATTGAAAACCGTGTGGAACTGCTTTATCACGCCGCTTGCCACGAGGCGTTTCATCCGGTAATTCGTCACTTCCTTGCTCAGCCCTACCCGTTTTGCGAGCCTGCTGACGCTTAGCCTCGAGTTCCTGTCCAGTTCAAGCAGGATTTTCCTATCTTTGAGGTCTAAATCTTCTAATTTTTTAATAGTAATATCCTCGTTTTTGGCTTTTTCTTCTAACATAATTGATAACAAAGGACATTAAGGTTTAAAAAAAGTCTTTTTTGGTAAAAACAAAGGTAAGCCAGTTATTATACGTCTTTTACCACAATTAAAGATGGTGATGGAATCATGGCAGAAACTTATCACGCTGAAAAGGAGAGGAAAATGGACATTGCTTCATCGCAAGCGCAGAAGCTGATTGGCGATGCTAGAGGCGCATTCGCATCTTTTGCTGCCCAGCATTCCGGACTTTTCGACCTTGCAGATGAAGGGAAAATCAAGGCTGCATATCAACTTGCTGAAAAAGAAGGCATTTTCGAAAAGGCGAAGGATGCGCGGGAGCAATTCTTCGGCAAGGATGTGACCATCTACGGAGTAGACTATATTTCTGACAAATGCATCTCTGGATGCAAGTACTGTTCGGGTGCTTCCTGCCACAAGTTCGAGCGCAGGTCGCTTTCACTGCAGGAATTCGAAAAAGACGTCGGTTATGTGATTATGGATGGACACAAGCACATATGCCTCCTTGCGGGAGACCACCCCGAATGGGGAGCTGAGACGATTGCAGCCTACGTTTCACTGCTTGCACGGATGGGCGTCAAGGAGATAATACTTAACATCGCGCCTCAGACGGTTACCGGTTTTCGCATCCTGAGGGATGCTGCACCCGATACTAGCATGCAGTTCAGGGTTTTTCAGGAAACCTACAATCGTGCAACATACGAAGAGATGCACCCCTGGGGGCCAAAAAAGGACTTCGATTTCAGATTTTTCTCCCAGGCGCGCGCCCTAGAAGCCGGATTCGACAATGTCGGCCTTGGCTTTCTTACCGGACTGCAACAGTATCCCATAGGGGAACTGGAGGCGATAGCTGCACACGCGGACCTTATCCACGCCCAGTTTGGCAGATGGCCGGCAAGGGTAGCGCTTCCGGCAGCCAACCAATACGGGGATGACAAACTCGAGATTCCATACCTGATGCCCAGATGGAACGATTCCGAGGAGCGGAGCAAGGGTGTTTATGGGGCCTATGCCATGGCCACAAATCTCCTGTACGCGCTTGCCCGCCTGGCGCTTCCGCACATCTCGATTGTTGCGAGCGAACGTGACCCACCGGAGCTCCTGAAGGACCTCTTCAGGTTTGCGACCAACTGCACCATGAATGTGCAGGCAGGGGTTGGAAAGAACACCGATGCCAAGGAGGGGAAAGTCAACTGCTGCCCCCACTTCGAGCAGGCCACCACGTTCCCGCAGGAACCGGAGGAAATGAAGAAACTAGTGGAAACCGCTGGCTACAACCTGGTCGGTTGAAGCGCCAACCATCGATACGCTCCGACGCGGTTTCCGTCAGTATTATATCCAACCTCCGCCCCATATCATAACACATATGCAGAGCGTAGCGGAGCTTGTCAGGGAACGGTTCGGCGAGCTTACACCCATACAAAAACTCGCCATCCCCAAGGTGCTTTCAGGGCAGAATGTCCTCATCCTTTCGCCCACCGGAAGCGGGAAGACCGAGAGCGCGCTCCTTCCGATACTGGAAAAGATAAAGGAAAAGGATGCGACGGAGCAGATAGTCGGCATCCGGGCGCTTTACATCACCCCGTTGCGGGCCCTCTCCCGCGACCTGAAGCAGAGGTTCGAATGGTGGTGCGAGCGCCTTGACATAAGCCATGATATCCGCACCGGAGACACCACCCAGGCCGAACGCGCAAAACACCGAGCCAAGCCGCCAAAGATACTTCTCACCACGGTGGAATCGCTGCAAGCCCTCCTCATGGGCAGGATAATGCGTAAGCACCTCTCCACCATAGAATTCGTCATAGTGGATGAAATCCACGACATCCTGGACAACAAGCGCGGCGCCCAGCTTTCCCTAGGCCTGGAGCGATTGAACGCATTTGCGAAATTCCAGAGAATCGGCCTCACCGCAACCGTGGCGAACGAGGGCGAGGCCGCGAAGCTGCTTTTCGGCGACCGGGAATACGCGGTCTGCGAAACCGGCAAGAACCGCCAGACGGACCTCACAGTAGAGGACATCACCCAGCAGGAGAAGAGGCAGGAGCGCATCAAGGCGCTCGTGGAGAAGCACCGCTCGCTGGTTTTCGTGAACACCCGGAGCACGGCCGAGGAATTGGGTGCATCGCTGAAGAAAATCAACGCCCCAATCGCAGTGCATCACGGTTCATTGGCAAAGGAGGTGCGCCTGTCCACCGAGGACGATTTCAAGAGCGGAAAAGTAAACTCCATCATGTGCACATCATCGCTCGAGCTCGGTATAGATGTGGGCGACGTCTCACTGGTCATCCAGTACGGTTCGCCGCATCAGGTATTCCGCCTCATTCAGCGCGTCGGGCGCGCGGGCCACAGCCTCGAAAAAACACCCAAGGGCATAACAATCAGTACGGATTTCGACGACATGCTGGAAAGCGAGGTGATATCCGCGTTCGCACGCAACGGCTGGATGGAGGACAAGCGCGTGGAGCGCGGCGCGTTCGACGTCATCGCGCACCAGGTGGTCGGCGTCCTACTGGATTTCGGCAGGATGGAGCTGGCCAAGGTGCACGAGATGCTGACGCATTCGTATGCCTACGGTATAGACTACGAACAATTGCGCAAGGTGGCACTCCAGCTATACGCCGAAGGCCTGATTTACTACGATGAGTCCGGTCACGACGTGTTCGTCCGCACCCGGCCCCGCGCCCGAGCGTACTATTCCTCTTACCTGAGCACAATTCCGAAGGCCAAGCGCTTCCTGATGAAGGACATCTCCGCGAACCGGATAATCTCCTCACTGGACGAGGAGTTCGTGGTGAACCTGGAGCCGGGCGCGAGCTTCCTCTCCCACGGCACGCCCTGGCGGGTGGTGGACATCACGGACAAGGAGGTCCTCGCGGAGCAGACGTCAGGCACCGACATCATGGTGCCATCGTGGACCGGTGAGGACATACCAGTCTCCTTCGAGGTCGCCCAAGGCGTAGCTAAGATGCGCTCGGTGAAAAAGGACGTATCACCGCTTCCGGACGACAAAACCGTAGTGATGGAGATTGTCGAGGACCTGATAATCATACACGCACCGTTTGGCAGCCAGGTGAACAATGCGCTCTCGAGAATCTATCCGAAAAAGCTATCCGGCCTTATCGGCGAGTCCGTGCTCGCGGTGTCGGACCCATACCGCGTCATAATCAAGCTCCCGTTTCCCATGTCCGAGGAGCACATCGTGAAATCGTTCACCGAGCTGAAGGGCGTCCGCTCCAAGCTTGAAGAGGCATTGGAGAACTCGCCGCTCCTCAAGTTCAGGTTCATCCACGTGGGCAGGATGTTCGGCCTGCTCAGCGAGGATGCGACCGTGACATCGCGGTTCATCTCGGCCATGCGCTATTCCGCGGTCTACGAGGAGACCATGCGCTCCATATTCTTCAGGTACTTCGACGTGGAGAAGACCGAGGAGGTGCTGGACCAGGTGCGAAAGGGGAAGATCAAGCTGGTCGTGGACAAGCGAAAAAAACCGAGCTTCTTCGCAGCCATCGGCCTGGACCGGCTCTCGGGTGGGGAGGCCATGGGCGCGTTCGAGCCGCGGGAGCGCATAATCCTGGCGTTCAAGGAGAACGTGCTATCGAAGACCGCGCATCTCAAGTGCCTCAACTGCGGCGCGACCCGGTTCCTCCACCTTGCCGGTGCTCCGGAGAGCATAAAGTGCCACAAGTGCGGCCAGGCGTCATTCGCGCCCCTGGGCAAAAAGGGCGAACTGGAGGCGGAGTCGGAACATGCGGCCGCGCTCATCCGCACATACGGGAAGCGGGGGCTCATCGCACTCATGACCTACGGCATCGGCCCTTCCACCGCGGACCGCGTGCTCCGCAAGCTCCACAAGGATGAGGACACGTTCTACCTGGGTTTGATTGAGGCGCAGAAGAACTTCATAAAGAACAAGAAATATTGGAAGCTCTGACTATTCTTCCTCGAGTTTGGCATCAGTCAGCTGTTTTTTGGAGAACAGCACCAGCATAATCAGTACGGCTGCGACCAGGGTTTCGAACCACATGCCCAGGCCCGTAAGCACCCCCACGGAGGCGGTCACCCACATGGCGGCTGCGGTGGTCAGCCCGCTCGGTTTCCCCATCCCCTGCTTCCAGATGACCCCCAGGCCGAGGAAGCCGATTCCGGACACTATTTGCGCCATTATGCGGCCCTGGTCCGGGTTCACGAACGCGTCCGAGACGGACACCAACGTGAATATGGTGGAGCCGAGGCAGATGAGCGAGAATGTGCGTATGCCCGCCGGCATCCTCCTCCTTGCGAAGCCGATGAGCATGCCTATGAGCGTGGAACCTATGAGCCGGAATGCCATCTCTGTTTCAGCGAGCGCCATGATGCCGTTTTGCCGAAGAGCTTTATAAATCTTCAGCGCACGATTGCATCGTGTACAAGCAGACCATAATTGTGCGGGCCGATTTGAAGATGGGCCGGGGAAAACTTGCCGCGCAAAGCAGCCACGCCTCTCTCAGCGCCTACAAAACCGTTTCCCGTGTCTCACCCGAGACCGCCCGCGCATGGGAGAACGAGGGGCAGATGAAGGTAGTCCTCAAGGTCGGCAGCGAAGAGGAGCTTCTCGAATATTACAACAAGGGAAAGGCAGCCGGAATCCCGTGCGAACTCATCCGTGACGCCGGGCACACCCAGGTGGAGCCCGGGACGCTGACGTGCTTCGCCGCCGGCCCGTGGAAAGAAAACGAGTTGGATACGATTTTCGGGAAACTGAAGCTTTTGTAGGTGGTGCTATGCGATTTGCATTGTTGTTGGCTGGAATATGCATTCTCCTGAGCGGCTGCCTCGAGTGGACCGACTCGGACCGGGCGATTTTGAGGGGGTTAGGTGTTGACGTGCCCGCGGAAAATGAACCCCTCCCGGCCAATACGACCGTCAATCCTCCGGTCGCCCCCTCAATCAACCCCGTTGCCCAGGCCAACAATTCAACCACCCTGACATCCACAAGTCCGCCGGCATTCCTGCACAGGACGGTCCGCAATTGCTCGACCAACCTCACAATATCGCCAGAAGCCACGAAGGACCTTTCCGACGGCTACTCCAACTATAACTGTGAAAACAACTATAGGTGGCAGTGCATCGCGGACGGCTCTTTCGACAGCTATTATGACGAGTGGTGCGAGGACAAGTATGGAAGGAAAGTGGACAAGTACGGCCGGGTCCTGAAATGAAGGCATTCATCCTCCACTGCTGGGGTGGGGATTCTCGCGGATGCTGGCGCGGATGGCTGGCGGACGAGCTGCGCGCCAAAGGCATCGAGGTAGTGGCTCCGGATTTTCCCAGGCCCGATAATCCGGAGCTGGAAAGCTGGCTCGCCGCGGTCCGCCAAACCGTGCCGCGGTTCGAGCCTTCCGACGACTGGGTTTTAATCGGCCACAGCCTGGGCTGCCCGGCAATCCTGCGGCTTCTGGAGACCTTCGGGCCCGGAGAAAAGGCCAAGGCCGTGGTTCTTGTCGCGGCCTTTGCAAAGGACGTCGGGATATTCCAGATAAAGAATTTCGTGGACCGGCCCTTCAAGTGGAAGAAGATAAAGGCGGGGTGCGGCAGGTCCATCATCATAAACTCGGACAACGACCCCTACATCCCGCTTTCCGAAGCCGAGCGCATGGCGGAGCAGCTTGGGGCAGAACTCATCGTGGAGCACGGCGCCGGGCACATCAACGAGGGCTCGGGCTTCACCAGCTATCCTAAGCTGCTGAACCTCCTGGCTCACTTGTAAATCGGCTCAAGCCTCAGGCCGCAGAACCCGGCTTTTGGGCAGTAGCTCACCGTTATGGCCGCCAGCTCCTTCCCGGAATCAATCCTGACCGCGTCCTTTGGGATGTTCGCCGCGGTCTTGGGCCTCTTTTCATGCTCCGCGCTCACCGTGTTCTCTGTGGATATCATGATTTTCGGGGCGTTTGCCGTGCCACGTTTCCATACGAAGGCGGGCTTTGCCATCAGGAGCAGCGGTTCGGTCTCTATGGTGAACCTGTCCCACAACGAAGCGCTCAGCGTGTTCATGTCGATTATGGCAAGCCCGTGCTGCCCGTACTTCCTGAGCTGCTGCTCGCTGAAAGTAACGATATGCCCCCCGTTTCCGCTTCTCATTCCGTTGTTTCCTGCCATATGAACATCACCTTTTTTCTTCTCAGGGAAAAACCAAAACCAAGAAATTTTTTTCCAAAATTACAGACGTGTGTGGGTGGGTGGCCAGGCCCCAACCGGCAGTACGACTACCAGAACCGAAGAAATAGAACCGGTCATGGCCCTGGCTTTCATAGTGGTTGCTTGTGTAAACAACTTCTTTTAAACATTTGCAGGCGGGGCTCCGGGCGGCCCGGCCGTCCGCAGCTCCTTCAGCGCCTCGAGCGCGTCGAAGCCCTTCCTGAACGCATCCAGGGTGGCGATGACGATGTCCGTCCCCACGGCCGAGGATTCTATGCCGGTGCCGTCCTTCCTGACCATGAGGGTCACCCTGCCCTTGGAGTCGCTCCCCTCGCCGATGGCCTTGAGCTCGTAGGCGGATATGGTTATGCCCCACTCGCCCAGCGCCTCGTCTATGGCGTTGACCGCCGCGTCCACCGCCCCGTTGCCCCTGCCATGGGCCGCGGGATGGTGGCCGTTGAGCTTCAGCTTCACCCATGCCTCCGGCTTCTGCTGCTGGAAATTGTCTATGCCCGTTTCGACCCTGCAGTCCTCTATCATGAACTTCGCGCACTGCTTGCCGGTCACGGCCGCATAGACGATATGGATGAAATCCGCATCGCTCACCTTGCTCTTCACGGAAGCGGACTTCACCTCTATCACTATCTGCTGGAGCTGCGCATCATTCACGGCTATGCCCAGCTCGGCCAGGCGGTACATGACGTTCTTCTGGCCGCAGAGGGGCCCTATGCCCACCTCCTCTGCCCTGCCGATGGTTTCGGCATTGTACGCCGCGTACACGCTTCCACCGTCAATACCGCCACGTCCCATGTACCCGGCGATGCCGCTCTTGTAGACTGCATCGGCGTGCACCCCGGACTCGTGCCAGAACGCCTTGGCGCCGACCACCGGAGCATTGAATGCAGGCTTCAGGCCTGCGCGTTCCGAGATGAACCGTGAAACCTCCGCCAGTCTGCGCATGTCGACCAGTTCAACACCGTGGTTCGCATAGAGGTTTATGAGCACCTGCTCCATGGACGCGTTGCCGGTCCGCTCGCCCATGCCATGGACGGTCGCGTGGAATTCCGACACACCTGCGTATATGGCGGCCAGCGTGTTCTCCACCGCCCTTCCCATGTCGTTGTGGCAATGCACCTGGAGCGGTATGCCTGTTTTCTGCCTCAGGTAGGATATGAGCGCGAACATGTACGCCGGGTCGCACACTCCGACGGTGTCCGGAATGTTGTAATGGATTTCCCCCTTCCCTATCTCCTGGAGCCTCTCGGCAAGCTCGAGCAGGTGGGCCGGTCGGGTCCTCACCGCGTCCTCCAGTGACACCACCATCTCGCGATAACCCGCGTTCCGCGCGTATTTCACGCTCTCGATTATATCGGGTATGAGCTCCCCCGGCGCCTTGCCGAACTTCACCCACGCGTGCGGGATCGAGCCCGATGAGAATAGGTGTATGATATCAGCCTCGCTCTCCACCACCGCGTCTATGTCCCTCCGGTCCATCCTGGCGAGGCTCACCACATTGGAGCCGAGGCGCAATTCCGCAATGCGCCGCTTCGCCTCGCGTATGGCCTCGGTTTCGTCCCGGTTGCTGACCGCGAATCCCACCTCGATGAGCGGCACGCCCCACTTCGCCAGTTCCACTGCCACGTCTATCTTGTTCTGCTTCACCGGTATGCCCCGCTCCTCGGTGAGGAACGCATCCGGCGTCTGCATGCCATCCCTGCCGGTGGTGTCGAATATCCTGATTCGTTTCAGCTGCTCCACGTCTGGCGTGGATGATGCGTGCGCATAGCCGTCCGCAAAGGGCGCTATTTCCCTGAAATACTCTCTCTTCAATCCGGCCCACCAGGCGAACGCCTTCACAGCGTCGGGCATTTCCCGTTGCATATCTCCGTTAGCGATTTTCCTACGAGCATCCATGTTTCACACCTCGTTTTTTACGGCGATGGGAAAGAAATAAGACTGAGGATAAATTTATTACAAATCCGGGATAATATGTGAGTGTGGCCGGTCAGGCCAGAAGGAGCAGGCTGAGCACGATGGAATTAGAGGCGATATTCCTGCTCCTGATTTGCATAGTGTTTACTTATGGCTGAAAGAATTTAAAAAGAAATACGGTGGGCGTCGCTACGGTTCGCGCATGCATCCGATATCGTCACTGGAGAAGCGTTATTCCGTGCGTTGCGAGAATCTCGCGCATCTCCGCGGGCCATCCGTTCGGGAAGACCTCGCCGATGTGCGCGGCCCCGAGCAGGAACATGTTGAGCCTGTCCTGCCCGATTCCGCCGCCCACTGAAAGCGGCAGTTGGTCCGTCAGTACCTTCTGGTGGAATGGGAGCCCGCGCCTGTCGGTGCAGTTCCTTTCCTCCAGCTGGTACTCCATGCTCGCCGCATCCACGCGTATGCCCATGGACGAGAGTTCGAGCCCTATTTGCAGCACCGGGTGCCAGACGAAGATGTCGCCATTGAGGCCCGGCTTGCCATCCTGAGCCCTAGTCGACCAGTCGTCATAGTCCGGAGCCCTGCCGTCGTGGTAAACGCCGCTAAGGGGCAGCTTGGCTCCGATTCCGCGGATGAACACCGCACCGCAGTCCTTTGCGACCATGTTCTCCCTCTCCCTGGGGCTCAGGTTCGGATATTCCTTTTCCAGGTCTTCGGTGTGTACGAACTGGATGCCCGAGCGAAGGTTGTGTTCAGCCCCGTATGCTTTCGCTGCCATATCTGCGGTCGCCCGCATGGCGAGATATATCTTCTTTACAATTAGCTGCAGGAAGTACGTGTTCCTATCCTCCCTGGTGATCACGCGTTCCCAGTCGTACTGGCGCACGAGGCCAGAGTGTGTGCTGTCCAGCCCGTCGTTGCGCCTCACGGCGTGCATGTCGGTCCAGATGCCCTTTCCGGCAGTATAGCCGTCCTCGCCGAGGGTCCACCTCTTCCATTTGGCGAGCGAATGCGGCACCTCGAATATGGTGCCCGGTATGCTTGGCATGTCGAAACGCACCGCCGTCTCCACGCCATTCAGGTTGTCCTGCAGCCCGGTGGCCGGATCCAGGTAAAGCGGCGCAGGCCTCGGCTTGAGATTGAGCCTCATTTCAAGCTCGCGGGTGAAGAATTTCTTTATCTCCCACGACGCCTCGCCCCTCTTCATGACGTCAAGCAGCGGCTTGTAGCCGTGGGGGATAAGCAACGAAAAGTTCTGCCTCTCTATCTTCTCAACCTTGGTTATGTGTTTCATAAAATCCGCCTGCCAATCACTTCGTCGCAGCACTATAAATATTAGATTACCACTAAGATTGGATTATTTCCAATATTTTGCCTATTTTCAACTGATTTATTGGAAATTTTCCAAATAAAGAGAAAAATATGCCGCAGGCCTGATTTGAACAAGCGACCCCACCGTTTCCGCCTTTTAGGAAAAGGCGGCCCAAAACGGGCACTCAATTTCCGGGACTTCAGCTTCACAGGCCCCCTTAATCAAATAACTTCTAAGAGGACCAGGTGTGCTCTCCCGAGCTGAGCTACTGCGGCATCTGTTTGAGGTATATATCAAAACATTCTAAAATCCCGCGCCGTGAATTCAATCCATGAACATCCCATTTTTCTTCCTCAGGGCAGATTTCATCGTGGGCCTCGTCATGTTCGCATTCCTGGCGCTCATGGTTGCATCGAATGACTTCACGGTCCGGGGATTGCTCCTGGTCCCGGTGGTCCTGCTATACACAATATCCAAGCTGCTCTACAGCATCGACCAGAACAAGCGGTGCGACGAGGCCATGGCGGAGTACAAGAAGAAATTCGAGGAAAAGAAGTGATTATTTCCCGAAACGTCTCATCCTTCTCGCATATTCCTTCAGCGCGGCTTCCAAATCCTTCCGGGAGAAGTCCGGCCATAATTTCTTGCAGAAGTAGAACTCGCTGTAGCAGCTCTGCCATGGCATCAGGCCCGACAGCCGCTGCTCGCCCGAGGTGCGTATTATCAAATCCGGGTCGGGAATGTCGTGAGTATAGAGGTTCTTGCTTATTGTCTTCTCGTCGACTTCCTTCACACCCTTCTTTATTATCGCATTGACCGCATCCACGATTTCGTCGCGGCCGCCATAGGAAAGCAGGAGGTTGAGCTGGTAGGACGCACTCTCCCGGTTCATCTGCTCAGCCTTCCGTATCATGTGCTGCACGTCATTGGGGAGCAGGTGGAGCCTTCCGAAGAACCTGACGCGCACTTTCTTCGCATCCTCCTTCCTCCCGCCCGTGGCCTCTTGGATTCCTTTACTAAGATTCTCCCTAAACAGCCCGAAAAGCGCCTTTATCTCGTCCGGGTCGCGCTTGAAGTTGTCCGTAGAAAAACCCCACATCGTGAGCATTTTCACGTCGTTATCCTTGCACCAGTTGAGCACGTCGCCTATCTTGCGTATGCCTATGGCATAGCCTTCCTCCCTGGTGATGCCCTTCTTCACCGCCCATCTCCGGTTTATGGTTTTCCGTTTCCACGAAACGGTCAGATTCCATCCGGGATTATGGCGATATGCCGGGGCTTGTGGTCCTTCATGATTCGTCCTCAATATATGATGTCCTTGAGCTTTCCGATCTTTGCCGCGTGTTTGAGCTCCTTGATTATCCTGCGGCCGGTGCTCATCGGGCCGTTGTAATAGTATGTGGAGTAGGGCGAGCCGTCCGGATAGACGTTGGTCCCGGCGACTATGCGAGCGCTCACCTCGAAGGCGTATATCTCGAGGTCCTCGGTTATTATTGTCTCCACGCAGAACGGGCCGACAAGGCCGCCGAAAAGGTCGAACGAAGTGTCGCTTATCCTCTCCCCTATGCCCATGTACTCGGCGAGCAGCGATTCGCGCAAAACCAATGGTTCGTTGCCTATCACCGTGAATGCCATGCGCGGGGTCATCC
>Ga0315295_10004605_pt1 | contig 11775 bp, 12 predicted proteins | sample YL17G14_0_MG_FD_204453 | JGI IMG/M metagenome (GOLD analysis project Ga0315295, IMG submission 204453) | Sediment microbial communities from Yellowstone Lake, YNP, Wyoming, USA - YL17G14_0 | ecosystem: Environmental > Aquatic > Freshwater > Lake > Sediment | place: USA: Wyoming | collected...
TTAACTTTCAGAAATCAAACCATCGTTACAAGCCAAATCATAAGCTATGGAGAAAGGCGTTCTCATACCCATCTCATGTTGTCTTTCAGCTTGTTGAGTTTCATCAACTTTCTTATCTTCTTTTTTATTTCCGTGCCTGGCCACAATTCGATAAGGCGACATAATACTCAAACTTTTACCAATATAAAGATCACATAGATTTTCTGTTAGGTCACAAGCACCCAGAAATATAAGTTGGTCTTCATCGTTTAAATATTGTTGTACTGTGTACTCGATAACCATATCATCTTCTCGAATTCTAATTTTAAATTTCGGGTAAAGATTTTTTGGAAGGATTGCCATGAATCCAAGAGAATCCTGTTCTTGTTTAAGAATGAGTTCTATACCTTCTATGATAAGCTTCTTTTCGAGAGGATTATAATGTTTATCAAAATAAAAAGTTATGAGTTCTTTGAGTCGTTCTCTAACAAAGTTTCGACATACTTCAAATGCATCTGGTTGATCCAATTAAGTCATCTCCTTTTTATATTTGTTCCTTTAATATACTTTTTAGCTGGAACTCCAAAATATTTGCCTTTTTTCTTACAGTCCTTATTCACAAATGAACAAGCACCTATGATAACGTCATCACCAATTGTAATACCTGGAGCTATAACTGTCTTACACCCTATAATACAATTTTTACCTATTGTAACACCTAATTTCTTTTTGGTTTTAAAATCATATGACAGAATATCTACAGAGGGAGCTATATATGTATTGTCTCCTATGGTAGCATATTCTCCTATGGTAGATCTTAGCCTTATCGTTACGTTGTTTCCAACTATATTGTTTCCTGAAAAATGCACATAATTATCAATGAAACAGTTTTTTCCTATTGTTACATTTTTGCCAATACATTTGTATTTACCCATACAAACCTCCGTGTTTAGTTTCTATCCATATTGATAGATTTAGAAGTGCCCACATTTTTCTATAATTATTAAGGTACTTTTGAACCAGTTCATAGCTAAGATATTTGAATAATTTTTTGTTCTCATCTTTAAGATACTTATTGACCAAACTATTATACTGATGTTTATTATTATTCAAAAAGACTGGATTTGGGCTTTGACGGCTTTGATGCGTCCTCTTTGGTCTATTCGAAATAAATTCTGGCAGTCTTTTTTTAGCTATCGCTTTTTTTAATTTTTTGTTATGTTTTAAACTATAAGGCAATCTTCTATAGAAAGAATCAGCTTCATCTGAGAAATATGGAGACTCAGTTCTAATTTTTCTATTAGAAAAGAATATTTTTCTATTGGCTACTGTCCACCACTCTTCTACAAATGTTATTAAATGTTCTATATTGTTTTTTCTCAAATTATATGATAGTGGTTTATATCCAAATTCATAAATTTCCTCATCTGTAAATACCTCAATTGTTTTAAAAAATCTCTCTATAAGAGAGCCGTTCTGACTAAGTATATATAAAATATCCACGATAGAATGCTCTTCACCAGTTATTATTAATTTATGTGGAAATTGTTGATAGATATGCCAATCATAAAAATCCCCCACCATACAATGCGGAGTCGGAAAAAATGCTTGAATATCTATCAATATGTCTTCTATATTTATGGTGTTAAATCCGCTTTCTTTTATTACCCTTGGATATAATTTTTTAGCAAAATCATAATCATCGTTTCCATCTACTTGCGAACAAAAACATGTTGGATTTTGTAAAAATGAAAAAATTAAAGAAGAATCAATACCGCCACTTAGCGTATAGATTGGATTTGAAGTATTTAATTTATTAATTTCTTTTTCCAGAATCTTTTCATATTCAATTAAGGCATCATCTAGGGATATATTCATTATCTTTACTGGTTCGTCATAATTAAATTCTTCTAATGAACCAAATTTTAGATACTTTTCTAAACAAAAACTTAATTCATATTTTTCCATCATGAATTTCCATCCATACAGCCAGACTCAATAAATTCCATCTTTTTACGTATTGTTTCCTTTGATCGGGATGATAATGATTGAGATGTTTTTGAACTGCGTCGTAATTTAAATAATTGAATATTTTTCTATTTTTATCTTTCAAATATTTATTAACAAGAATCTGCATGTCAGATTTTATAGTTGTATAAATATATGGATATATTTGTTGTGCCATATGTTTTTTAATATTTTCAGAAAATAAAATAGATTCTTTTAGTATGTGACTTTCATTTCCTAAACAATATTTCATTTCGATAGGCAAGGACAAACAAAAATCCACCATTTCCGGATCATTTATTAAAGGGGAAGCATGCGTCATATTAAAATGGGATGCTAAAATCTTAGTTCTATATTCATAGACAGTCTTATACCCCCACTCAAATGTTGCAATTAAAAAATCTTCTAAAGTATCATTTTTCAAGGTTATCTTTTCTGGTTCAAGACCAAACTCTACGATTTCATGATCCTGAAAAATAGTTATGCACGCATTAAAGCAATCAGTATATGAATCAAATAGATTTTCATAATTTGATTTCTTTATCTTTTCAGGTAAAATGAATTTTCTAGCTTTAGATATTTTATAATCACCTCTTGATATAGCTAGGTTCATAAGACCATTATATATATCTGATCCCAATAACAAAAATTTTGCTCCTCCTTCACACACACCAGAATTACCAACCTTACCCCAATTTTTTTGTCTTGAGTAGGCATAAACATCTTCTAGAGACGCTCTTGGAAAATCCGATAGTTTATTAATTTCTATAAGTATCTCTTCGAGATTTTCCACCTTTACCATATGATTTTCTGAATTTAATAAATTTGATATCTTTGCAGTATCTATTCCTATATCAACCGACCATGTAGATGTATTTCTGTTGATAAGACTTATAAAACTACAAGCTGTCCTCTCACCACAAAAAGAAAAACTATCAGAAGGAATTCTATTTATACTCATCCTAAGATTTTCTATAAATTTAGCTTTAGCATCTTTCCATGTAATATCTTTTATGGCAACGGGATCTCCATAAGAAAAATCTTTTCCCACACCATATTTTAAAAAGGTATTCAGTCCCATGTAAATGCCCTATTAGCTAAATCATATGGAACAATGAAAATATCACTTTTAAGTTCATTCCCTTTCTCATCATATCTTAGAAGAGGCAATAGTGCATCCTTATATAAATCATCTGTTAAAATGTTTAATTCTTTAAAGTAATTAAATATTAAATATCTGCCTGATATATTTTTGTTTTGTGTATTTATTGTAAGATATTTATTATCTATTAATCGTTCTTGATCCCACTTAGGAACGACAAGTAATCTGGAACTATGATGTGTTGTAAACCCTGCCTCTCTTAATTCATTTTTAAGTTGCGAAGCTCTCTCATAATTTAAAATTACATCTTTTTCACTTTTTTCTGGTAAATCCAGTATTAAATTAAAAGTCATAACAATATCCCTGTTCATATTATTTTTTATTGAAACTACTGTATCTTGTATATCTTTATAATTATAACCTTTATTTATATAATCTAAACTAAAATCTGAAAGGCTTTCTAATCCTATTCTAAGATAATTCATGTATTTGTTTATTTTCTTTATATATTTTTTATTTTGGAGAGCTTTTATTCCTGTAAAAATAGATATTTTTACATTGCTGTCAACTAAATTTTGCAATATTTTTTCATATTTATCATTGAACATAAAATAATCATTAGCGATAAATATCCCTTCGCTGTTATGTTTTTTTACACCATTAATTATATTCTCTGATACTTTTTCTATTGATGCTCCTTTAGTAAAATCAATTATACATCGAGCACCATCAATTGAAGAAGACGAACAAAATTTACATTTTCCCCACCAACAATCACTATCAAATATATATACAGAAGTCTTGAATTGGTAAGCTGAGTATAGCTCCAAAAACGATAAATCAATGTGTTTATCAAATTTACGAAATATTTTAATTTTATCTACAATATAATCTTTTTCACATTCCCAAAATGTTGAAAAATCATTGTTATCTATAACACAGTCCTCCCATTTCTCCACTATTTTATACAAGTCTGTGGTTAGATCAACATACCCTTTGACAATTAGAAGATTTTTCATATATCTTTGGTCTACAATTTTAGAGAGTCTATCTCGGATATCTTCAAATGAAAAATTATTAATTAACGCTCCACCAATTATAAGTCTTATTCCACTATTTAATATTGCAGATATTATTTTAATTTCAAGCAAGGTTAAAGAACAACTATAAAATAGATAGTCAGTTTTTAATTCATTTAATAATAAATTTGTATATTTATAGTGGCCTAGTGAAATTTTTAAACTATTCCACCAGAGTGCCTCGCAGGTCACTAGTGCTTTATTTTTTTCTCCTATTTGTTGTCTATATTTTGAAACATCTTTAAATGCATGATAGGCGCAAATAAGTGGAAAATTTAAAAAAGTTGGTTCGAATTTATCATTCCTTAAAAAGTTCTCTGTCAAAACTCTTGGAGCGATTTGATTTATTCTAATGTCCTGCCCTCCGCCTAAAGTAAAACTAATTTTCATATTTTAGGCTCCTTCCTAATAAGGTCCTTTCAATTATATTACCACTATATTTTCCTGCATATAATCTTGTGCATGATTTGCAACCTAATCCTTTAAAAAAATTCTTTGGAAATCCTCTTAATCTTTTTATTAAATTATCTTTATTCAATGGAATACAATCATCAAGATGTCTCTGGCATTGACATATGTTTTCATTAACTAAGTCAATCACAATAGAATCATGAAATTTTATGCAATTATCTCTATGACCTATTTTTTCTGAAAGCCTTTTTTCAAGTACCTGTTTGGCATATTCTGTAATATTTTTCAACGAAGATATTCTTTTCAATAAACTATGATAACTCAAAACATTCATCTCTCTTTTTTCTTTTATATCGAATTCGAATTCAATATAGTCAAATGTTATATGTTTATTCAATTTAATAAAATCCACTATTTCGTCTTCGTTATTATGCACAATACCTCTGCTTATATGTATTTTGTCATCTTTGTAATCAGTTTCTATTATAGTTTTAAAGTCGTTTGTTACATGCCACAGTATTGCTGCTATATATGGTCTAATCTTATCATCTAAGTGATATCCTCTTTTAAAAAACTCACCATTAGTACTTACATCTATGGGATACTGTACAGTCTGAAAAAAATATTGAAGAAGCTCTAATGGCATATTGCCGACTTCTCCTCCCTGTATGTCAGCCTTAAGTGGAAGATTATGCGCTAACCGTATATCCATTATTTTTTTTATATATGGTAAATGTTTCTGATATATTTCCATTTTAGGTTTCTTTTGATTCTCTAAATGAGAAAAATAACAATAATTACAACCCCAATCACACTCTTCAGTTAAAATAAAACTAATCACTTTCAACCCTCCTTATAATATCGCATATAAATTTTATTTGCTCTACAGTTAAATCATAATTTATTGGTAAGTCTATAATTTCATCTCTAACTTTATGTGCTCCAGAAAACTTATTTCTATCCATGCTATAACATGGATAATATTTATACCTATTTTCTACTTTAAATAAATTTAATTTTTGATGAATTATATTTGCTTTTTTACTTAAATACATAATAGATCCATGCCGGTTCTTTCCTTCTCCTTCATCAAAAATATTGATATATTTTTTATATTCATTATGAATCCATTCTCTTTTCTCAATTATATAATTTATATAATCAAACTGTGGAATAAGAAAAGCGGCTAAAAAAGGTGACATATTAAAATTTAATGATAGTTCTTTGTTATTAAAATCTCCTATATATCTAAATTTTTTTAATTTCTCATATAAAATATCATTATCCATTACGATACAAGATCCTTCTCCTGCCATCAAAGGTTTGGTTGGACTAAATGAAAACATTGATACGTCCCCACATTCTCCTGCAGCTTCCTGTATAAAAGATGGAGCGCAATCTTCAATAAAAAGAATATTCGGATTTAATATAGCTTTTATAGCTTGAGGGTTGCCGATAACACCATTGTTCTCCGAATGAATTACCGCAAGGGTTTTAGAAGTTAATGCTTTATAAACACCAATTTCATTCATACATAATGTTTCATCTATATCAACCGGGATGGGTGTTAAACCAAGAACATTGCATGTTTTAAATGATGCAGGGTACCCCCAATTAGGTATAATGACTTCATTCTTATCTGGATGCATTTTTGACCATACATAAAGACACATAAATATAGAGCTGCTTGTTGAGTTAGTAGCTAACCCATATTTTCTTTTTATATGAGATGCGGTCATTTTTTCGAATTCTGAAATAATTCCTTCGTGCCAAAATTCATAATTTTGTAAATATGTCTTTATTGCATCAACCCATTCACTTTTATAGAAAGGCGAAACTCTTTTTATCATTGTTTATAACTCCTATTCATAAAATTTTCATTTTTACAATTTTTTATATATTCTTTTTTATCGATTCCATTATCAAAAACGTAGCACTGCCTACAACACTCATCATAGTTATCAAATAATTCCCCTTTGAATAAAGATATAAAATTTTTATCTGAGTATTCAATTGTTTTTGTTTTAGATATAGACACCGCACAATGCCCTAATTTCCTGGTTTCAAGATCTATAAATATATTTGGTGAATTTTTAGAACACCACAATTTCTTAACAATATTATTCTTGTTAATAAAACCATCTATCATGCTTATATGAAACTCGTCATTTAGTTTTGAATATAAAATTTTAATCTCATCTAAATAATTTTTTATTGTGTGTGTTTTCATGTTCATCAATTTATAAAAAAAATGAGATTGAAGGAAGCCGTTCTTCTCATAGAACTCAAAATTTTGTATTAAAGATTTCGTTGTATTTTCTGTAGTAACGACAATAAATTTATGAGTCTTGCTTATTGGCTCCAATGATAGTTCTGGATAGAATTTCATTACATTTAATCCATCTATTTCATAAATTAAATGTTCCCAATAATCAACTTTATCTAACCAATCCACCCCTCTCTTTCTTATTAAGCCATTAGATAGAACTATAATATGTTTTACGTTATGATGAGAATATAATGTTTTAAAAACATCATCAATATTATTGACCAATCCAATTTCACCGCCAGTCAATTCAATGCCAAGATTTTCTGGAGAGTTATCTAAGAGATGATTTAAAAAATCTATATCTACGGTAATCTCTGTTTCATCTTCGAATGTGTTACAGTAATAACATTTTTGGTTACAAGCTCTAGTTGTTATTATTTGTAAGTAAAATAGATCCATGTTTCTTTCCTAAAACAGGTTTAAATTCGTCTGCACCAAAAATTTTAGAATAGGTCTCTCTTATTCCATCACACACCAATACATAACGACAACGCAGACATGATAGAGAATGACCGCACGCATGCTTTATTGATTTGTTAAGCGCATCTATCTCTAAGTCCCATTTATCTGATTTTAGATCTATTTGACCCAATGAATTGTTTGGATAATTTCTTACTCCATCAAAAAATCTAAGTGTGTATTCATTCCATTCATATTCGTCAAATTCTCTTTGAAGATATCCAGCTATATATTTTTCGTATCCATTAAATAAACAAAATGGAACATATCTGATTGATATTTTTATTCTTTCATCTAAAATATCAATTGCATCCTTTATATATGGAACCATTTCAGAATATTTAATTGCATTTTGAGCATCTGAGTAATTCTCTATGCGAAACGGTAAAAAATTAAAAGCGATTGGATTGATGTTATTAGCATACTTAGCTATATCGACCAATGTTTTATAATTATCTTTCGTCACAACAACATTTAGTCTTATTTTGATTTGAGTGGAAATAGCATTTTCTGTTGCTTTAACGAGGTGGTCAAAAGATCCCGGAACATTTGTTAGTCCGTCGTGTATTTCCTTGGTTGGACCATGCAACGAAAAAAGTATTTCATTCATCCCATAATCAATACTTTTTCTTAGAAAATCCATATTAGAAAACTTATAACCATTTGTTATACAGGCTATATTTCTAAATTCCATGTCTTTCATATCTCTTAAAATTTCAAACCAGTACGAAAGAAATGGAGGTTCCCCGCCAGATATATCCCAATCTTTAATTCCATATTGTTTGCCCAACTCAATCTGTTCATAAATTCTTGGTTTAATATCAATATGCTTTTGCTCACTATAGAAACAAAATTTACATTTTATATTACATAAGTAACCAGTAAACAATCTGGTTCTTTCAGTCATTCTCCCGCACAGTTTAAGTTTCTTAAAATCAACTAGGCTAAATAGTTTCATCGTAGATTCGATACTTTCAGAAGAAGATCTTGATGATGCACATAGTCTGAGTTAATAAATAAAAGCTTTTCCATTTGTGATATCGGAATTTTAAGATCAACATAATTTTTTTTGGGGTTTATACCAATCTGTTCTAAATAGCAGCACATTCCATCTTTCATATACATTCCGTCTATTAGGTAATTTACTTTCTTTTGTAGATAAAGATGTTCAAAAAGACTTTTTCCTATATTTTCAAAATAGCCATTCTCTATTTTTGTTTTTTCTTTACCAGCTCTTTTAAAAGTATATTCATCTAAAACTGCGCCAGTATGTCTTAAAGATTTTAATCTCTTTTTACTCAGCTTATGATAGTATTCTTTTTGTTCATATCTTGTTTCACGAAAATTTACTGGATTTGATAATTGAGTTATGTATGTATATTTTAATGAATCAAAATAATCATCAAAATTTGGAAAAACACCAATCTTACTCTTATAAGTATCAAAACTATCTAATACGATAAGTTTATTACACTTTAGAGTTATATCAATACCTGACATAATTTCATATATAAGTCTTGCCGAACAAATTATAATATCACTCTCAAATTTTCTTTTATGCTGCTCTATACTATAAAAAAGTCTAAAATCACCAAAGTTTCTATTATAGCGCAAAAATGGAATAGCTGTTGTTATTTCATTATTTCTGCACTCGAAATGAAATTTAGATGGTTGAGACGATTCTTCGTACATTTTAACATCTAATCCATTACTATTTATATAACTATACCACTGTGTTTTCTCAAGAGGTTCATTATAATAATCATTTCGATCAATGAGATAAAGTTCGGGGCATATAATATTAAAGTTAATTTTTGCGGGGGCCATTAATTTTAAGTTGAAGAATGTATCTATCATAGAGGTCATTACACCATCAACAATAGATTTATAATAATGCAAAACAAGAATCATATTAATAACCCTCTGAACTATTTTTAATGAGACTTTTAAAATAATCTATAGTATAGTTTAAGCCCTCTTCTAATTGTATTGCAGGAGCCCAATTAAGAGTTTGTTGCGCAAGAGAAATGTTTGGGCATCTTTGAGTTGGGTCACCTTCAGGAAGTGTCTTATAAACTATTTTAGATTTGGATTTTGTTAGTTCTATTATTTTTTTTGCTATGTCAATTATCTTGATTTCATGCGGATTGCCAAGGTTGACCGGCCCGATAAAACCGTGGGGGTTGTTCATCATCCGGAACAGCCCCTCGATCATGTCGTCCACAAAGCAGAAGGAGCGGGTCTGGCTGCCGTCACCGAAGACCGTGATGTCCCGGCCGGTGAGCGCCTGCATGATGAAGTTGCTGACCACCCGGCCGTCGTTGGGGTGCATGCGCGGTCCATAGGTATTGAAGATGCGCACCACGCGAATGTTGAGTTTGTGCTGGCGGTGGTAATCGAAGAACAGGGTCTCGGCGCAGCGCTTGCCTTCATCGTAGCAGGAGCGCAGCCCGATGCAGTTGACGTTGCCCCAGTAATCTTCGGTCTGGGGGTGCACGGCGGGGTCGCCGTAGACCTCGGAGGTTGACGCTTGAAGAATCCGGGCCTTGACGCGTTTGGCTAACCCCAGCATGTTGATCGCCCCGTGAACATTGACCTTGGTGGTCTGCACCGGGTCGTTTTGGTAGTGGATCGGAGAGGCCGGGCAGGCCAGGTTATAGATTTCGTCAATTTCAATATAAAAAGGAAAGACAATATCATGACGTATAATCTCAAAATTAGTATCTTTTAATAAATGAATAACGTTAGATCTACTACCAGTATAAAAATTGTCGCAACAAATTACATAACAACCTTCTCTCAACAATTTTTCACAAAGGAAAGACCCAATAAATCCAGCTCCACCTGTAACTAAAACACGTTTCCTAAGATGCATAATGCGCTCCTTCAAACATTATTAATTATAATTCTTCTTCTATTTTTTCCTTCTATTTCTGTATTACAGTGTTTCAAACATAAACCATTTAGTTGTCTACTATAAGTTGTTGTGGTATCATATGGTATTTTTATAAGATCGAACATCAATTTAAATAATTTAGAGTTTTCAACTATATAGTTTAAATCGTTATTTTTCAAATTTATAAAATCTTTTTCTTCTTTTCTTTTTATAGTCATTGGATGAGTTGGCGAGGATCTTTCATCAAATCCAAAATGACAGCGTGAATGACAGCACGGCCAAACTTGACCATCTGTAGCAAGATACACTCTTCTTCCATAAAGAAACTCACATTCAATGATTATATTTATATTCTTTAAAAACTTTTCCGCTACCATTTCTAGTTTTGTTTTGTTAAAGTCTGTTGTTGGTCTTTCATATTTTTCATTATAGGTTCTTGAATTGATAATCCAAACTTCCTCACAACCAATAATCTTTGCCATAGTTTTCACTGAAGAGATTTGATGTTGATTATGTTTAAATAGTATCATCTGCCAGATAGCATGCCCGCCACCCTTAATGAACGCTTTCATATTGTTCATGACATCATCCCAGTTGGTTCTTCTATAGAATTCATGCTCATACTTGAAACCATCTAATGCAAAAATAATTTGCCCCTCGCCCATCATTTTTTTTCCAAGGTCAAACCACCACTCATAACTAAACCTACTACCATTTGTATTTATAGATAAAATAAGATTTTTACTTTTTATAAGATCAATTATTTTTTCTACATCAGGATGAAATAAGACTTCGCCTGTATTGCTACATAATTGTATTTCTTTTACCGTTTCTGTGTTTACAACTTTTTCAATAAGATCAAAAGATAAATCTATTTTTTTCTTATCTCCGCCATAAGCCTCCAGTTCTTTTCTAAAACAAAAAAAACAATCGCTGTTGCACCTGTTGGTTAATCCAATTTGAACTATTTCGACGCTCATAAATTTCCTTTAATAATCATGTTTATTAAAGCAGACATTTTTTTATCTCCTCTATAACTTCATCTTGATGTCTTAACCATAAACTATCAAAATTTTCCATTGTATCTTTATAACGATAATACCCACCAGAATTCAAATTATTAGTATAACCATGGTATTCAATTTGCTTATTATAAAAAACACATTCTGGAATCAATCTAGGCGTTGCATCAAAACCACTCGTATAAGGTAAATAAACAAAAGTTTTGAATAATCCCATAAAATCTTCTACCGGCGGAATTATCAAATGAATATCCGGAATATTTTTTAACCAAGAATAATATTCCTCATTTTTATGCCCAGTATAAACCGCAAACGACCCATTATATTTATCAAACAGACCCATTATGAAATCTTTATCAAACCGTCTTTCAACCAACGACATATTAAGCATATAATCGTATTTACTTGCATAAGATTTATGTTTAAATTTATCAAAAAGAATTTTTTTCCGATATGGCTTGCCTGAAGTTATTCCATCATAATTAATTATT
>Ga0315295_10004606_pt1 | contig 11775 bp, 7 predicted proteins | sample YL17G14_0_MG_FD_204453 | JGI IMG/M metagenome (GOLD analysis project Ga0315295, IMG submission 204453) | Sediment microbial communities from Yellowstone Lake, YNP, Wyoming, USA - YL17G14_0 | ecosystem: Environmental > Aquatic > Freshwater > Lake > Sediment | place: USA: Wyoming | collected...
AATAGGCGCTCGTGTTATATTTTCACTTGTTGTCCATTTATTGTAAAATAACGGACACGCTAAGAACCAACGACCCGTATTCTTTGTTATACCGAGTGTAATGTAAATAGGGGTAACCAAAGGAGCAGTCAGCATAACTGCCCACCAACCCCGGCTACCTGGAAGTTTTCGGCACCATGTACTCGCTGAGGTTGTGCGCGTTCCTGCCGTTGTATTCGTACCTATCTTAACAATTCCTACGGGTGAAGTCCCAGCTTCACTCTTCACCAGTAACTGAACAACACGAGTAAACCCCGTGCTTCCAACATTAGACCTCTCAATAACAGCATCGTTAACTAAGTCTACCGTGGTGTCTACGACTGTAATATCCCCTAGCGTGGCTCCAGAGACAATATCCGCCTGTACTCCCGTGTCCTGATAAAGAGAACCAGCTGGTGTTGGAGTCGTTACTGCAAACCCAAGGTTCGCAGCATCCCATGTGGCCGACCAACGTTGTTGTGTATAACCATCGCTGAAATACCCAGCAGAACCGAATACTTCTTCTGGATTTCCCGCAGGCGTAACCACCTTGAAACGTTCCCCACCCGAGTCCCAAACACAAAAAGGCTCTGTTGTTGGAATAGCGTCTTCATCAGTCTTCGTGAGTTTAAAATTACCGTCCCCCTCTATACCCAAACCAGCTGCACGAGTTCTTACAGGGTCCCAAACAAAAGTTGGGAAATGTTGACCTAGCAGGACAGCTCGTCCAATTCCTGTAATCATGTCAAGACCACCGCTGGTACGACACCTAGACTATACACCTTAGCGTGCACATAAAAGATTAGATTTGGGTCACCAGCTAATCCGTCATGTCGTACTTGCACAAACACATGTTGTTTTTTAGCCGGGTCTCCATCTTCGTTTATCCACGGTACCATTGACCATTCAGTAACAGGAAGAACAAGAGACCCAATATCCCACTGGTCTGGGTCTACTAACGATTCAGAAATATTAATATAACCAGTAGTACGACCGCTACAACGACCAAACTCATAACGGGTGTCGTCGTCGTAAATAACCAGCCCTTCGTCTACCTCGATGATGTCATTGGACGAAACCACCAGGTATGTCTGCGACGCAGGAAGTGCAGCTGTTAACGCGGTCTGTCGAGCAATACCTGTTCCCTGCCACACAACTTCTTTTCCAAGAGCGCTACTTGTCTCATAAATACGAACTCTAAACGGAATCTCAGAGTCTGTGGTTCCTGTTGCAAGTTTTGCCCAAGCACGAAGCCAGAAAAGAACGCCAGAATTTCCCGTAGCATCTACTTCAAATAGGTAAGTCTCGCCCACCGCAAGGGAAGTGCTGTACATAACCTGTGGAGAATCAACGACATTATCAACTAAAAGCCACGTACCAGGTGTACCGCCTTCAGTGCACCGCCATTTAATACCGCCAGAATCAAGTACTTCTGCACCTGTAGCGTACGTTCCTCCAGATGGATAACCTGCAGATGCCTGAGGAATACACCCTACAGAATCAAAAACTTTTTTTGCTTCTATTGATTGGGATGTTGAGTCGTCCACCGCGCCAGAAACCGCGAGACCGTTTGCGTTGCCAATGGCATACACAGGAGAGGTAACATCAGGATTAACGACGAGTTTACCTGCCGAAAAACTCAATCCCCCTGTAGAGGCTAACGCTACTCGAGGCTTTCCCGTACCATCATCTTCTATACCATCTCCATACGGGCCTGCCATTGGTGTTGGGGCACCAACAGGAGACGTAACAACCGCCGCCAAAGCAAAAGAGGCAGTTTGGTCTGCCGCAACACCGCTACAATAAAGAGTGCAATACAGGGTACCCGTAGTCTCCGAATAAAACCCGAACGATACCGTGGAACGCAGAGTTGGAGCTTCTAAATCAATAACATGTGTCCCAACCAAGCGTTGTTTTGCTACGTCATCAAATATCTCGATGGTTATTTGCCCAACAGCTGTCGTAGCTGTCGCGGTTAAAAGATAACCAACACCCTCAGTAGTAAACGGATCGGCTTCAACAAACGTAAAAGTTTCCCCATCAACGAGGTCTACCGACCCTGAAGTGTAATCTGTAGTATACGCACCGCTCCACTCACCCCCTAAGTTATCCAGAACCCAATCATCATTAGTTATACCACCGCTTAAGGTATAAAAACCTTCATCCCCTGCACCAGTATCAAGAACTCGCACAATCATGCCAATAACACGTCGGTCGGCAGGAATAGCATCTCTAGCGGTTATATCAGCTACAACACGACAAACACTCCACTCGCCGCCAAGAACATCTTCGACCCAATCACTGTTAGTAATTCCACCAGTTAAAGTATAAAAACCTTGGTCACCTGAACCAGTATCAAGAACACGCACAGCCATACCTTCACGACGACGGTCTGCTGTAATTGCGTCTCTAGCTGTAATATCTGCAACAGTCCTCCAACCACCACGGCCATATATCTCGTCATGCACCGCATAAGTGTCTTCACTGTCTGATGGGGCAAAAAAGCCTGTAACACGAACCGACCTTGGGATACGCGCCATAAACTCCTCCTAAGAAACAACGATGTTGATGTCTGATCCAATGATGTTTGAAGTTCTATGAACGCGATAACTGGTAGTCTGGTGAAAATCGTTCTCAACGTCTACAGTGTAACTGTCCTCAAATGGAACATCGAGATTTGTACTCTCATCTTTAAAACTAGTCGCCTCACCTAACGATGCTGGATAAACAATATACTTATAACCTGCGGTTAAAAATACATATGTACCCGCAAAAGTATCCGACAGACCTTTAACACGAAGACCTTTAATATCCCCTTCTATTAAAGCTCCAGCATTAGACGACTCTCCATAGTACCGAAGCCATAACCACGTAACTGTGTACGTGAGACTAAAGGTCTCTAGCTTTGTATTTTCTCCATCAATTCGAAAACTATGTGTGTCAACCGTTGTCTTAGTGATTGGAGCAGCTGGATAACTAGTCGCTTGTACTCCATCATCGTCTAACCCGCTTACAATAAGAGTTGAACCTGTAACATCTGTTAGAGAAATTGAGTTGGGAGATACGCTCGAACTATTTGTTGTTAACCACGTAAAGGTTCTATCAATAGCAATCCCGTCTCCTACTTCTAGGAGCGCGGCCTGGCCATCGATCCCAAAGGTCGAAAATGCTGGATACTGATATGGGTAAAGTAAACCATCCAACATTTCTACGACCGTATTGTTTGTAAAAGTAGAATCTTTAGGCCAACCACCCACTGCTGCGGGCATAGGAGTAGCATTTGTATAAGAAACGGCACCAAAATCGTCAGACACCCAATTTATGTTTTCTATGCCTCCAATTAAAGTAAAGAAACCCTGCGACCCTGAACCTGTATCAAGGACTCTAACAACCATACCAATAGAACGTCGATCCGGTGGAAGAGCATCTCTAGCTTCTATGGTGTTAACCGTACGCCAGCCGCCTAAGTCTACAATAGGAATGCCACTATCCTGAATGTTTCCACCAGAATCAAAAGTTACAACGTTATCTTCAACACTACCTTCTATATTAGCAGAAAAGGTATGTTTACTATCAAAAGTAACACCGCCTTCACCAAAAACAATTTCACCCCACCAACCATATGCATCTAAGATTCCCCAAGTATTAACACCATCAGAAATTAGTCTTATCTTTGAATGCGTCTGAGAAGTTCCTATTGAATTTGTGGTATGGTCACCATTAGTCCATAGGAACAAATCACCACTTTCCTCTGCTACACTGAGAGTAAAATAACCAGTAGAAAATTCAGCTTGATAAATTCCTGTGGCTAAAATATCAAAAATCCCACCTTTACCGACACTAGCAGCAGTGGGAAGAGAAACTTGAACATGTTCTCCGGCGCTTGGGTTTACGAAGATAAAGAAAGTATTAACTTGTGAAGAAAGTATTACATATGTAGTTTCCGTAACTGTTTCAACAGATAAACTACCACCACCAAAATTATCTTCGATCCAATCACTATTTGTAATACCGCCACTTAGAGTAAAGAAACCTTGATTACCAAATCCATCAGAATCGAGGACTCTTACGGCCATACCAATAACACGACGGTCTGCGGTTATAGCATCTCGAGCCGTGATGTCAGCAACAGTCCTCCAACCACCACGGCCATAGGTTTCGTCATGAACAGCATAAGTATCCTCGCTGTCTGAGGGAGCGAAAAATCCCGTAACACGTACTGACCCTGGGATAGCTGTCATGGACTTCTCCTAGGAAACAACAATATTGATTGCTGAACCAATTATGTTAGTGGTGCGATGAACGTTATAACTCGTCGTCTGCGGTGTCGCAGCAGTGTTGGTCACATTTACGGTGTAAACTGCATTAAACGGAACATCCAAATTTGTACTCTGGTCTTTAAACGTGGTAGCGGTCCCTAAAACAGCTGGATAGCTTAGATATTTATAACCACCGGCACTGAAGGCATAAGTACCTGCAAAAGCAGAAGAAAGACCGTTTACACGGAGAGCTTCAATCTCATCTTCAATTAGAGGACCCGCAGTCACAGACTCTCCGTAGAACTTCCTCCACTGCCATTCCACTGTAAACGTGCGATTAAACGTTCCACTGTGTGTGTTCTCACCGTCAATACGGAAACTATGTGTCGTAGCACTCGTTTTCGTTATTGGAGCAGCAGGATAACTCGTAGCTTCTGTTCCATCATTTGTTAGACCAGAAGCAATCGTAACACCACCACCTGTCACATCGATAAGGTCTATAGACGCCGTTGCAACGTTGGAGCTATTAGATGTCGACCAAGTGAAAGTACGATTAGTTGCAATCGCATCTCCAACTTCAATAGGTGTCGTCTGACCAGAGATAGCAAACGCTGTAAAAGCAGGATATTGATAGGGATATAAGAGAGCGTCAAACATCTGGCTCATAGTCTGGGATGAAAAAGTCGTTCCGGCTTCTAACCCTCCAACAGTAGACGGCATTGGAGTCACATTTGAGTACAAAACTCCACTGGTGCTTCCATAAGCCTGAAGAATCGCACTAATGATGCCAACAGCACCAAAAGTGTCTACGTAATCTTCCCACTCTGTATCAGCTTCGCTGAGAGGAACAGCTGTAAAGGTAGGCGGGACGAGGTCCCCGTCAACCGCTGCTTTCAAATTGCCATCTTGGAAAGATTGGTTGCCTAGGGTTCTCGTCTCGCGAGACATGTCGTTTCTACTCCTTCAGGATGCCGCAGTGCAGTAAAATAAGCATAGTCCTGGCGTCAAAGACGCTGTCATCGGAATCACTCTTAATTTTAGTATTTTCCACACTGAGAACATATGGCTCGAAATCGACGTCTTCTCGAAGCAAATCAAACTTCTTCTGGTTAAGGGTCTTGCGGTCTTCCTGAGCCTGTGCGTGTTCAGCTATGATAGGGTCCAACTCACGCGCATATGCATCCAAGTCTGCGATGTCATATGCCCTACCACTTGGCTGGCTAGCATCTTCATAGGTCATTGGATTACCGACTTTGTCTTTTTTCGCGTGCTTTACCGCGAGACTCTCTCGCTCTTTTTCATAAGCTTCCAGGGCAGGGGGCATTTTAAGCATCTCTTGCAGAATCTTTATGTGCTCCTCAATCTTGTGGAGATTCTGCGCCACCATCCAAGCAATCTTTACGTTGTGCACATTCTGAAAAGGCACCAACACTTCACGGAGGTTCAGCAATTCTTGGTTCTTCAGTTTCATTTTTGACTCCCTCTTGTCAGAGCATCTTACACAGATTTGTGTAATGGAACCCACTAGTTAGGAATGTATCAATGGCAGAAAGACTCGTCATGACAGACTTCATCTGTGCGCCAGTTATACCCGCTGTCCACGAAGCCGAGGCTCGCTTTGCCGTGTACTCCATACGGCAGAGATTTGTATAATGAAAGGCACTTGTCAACACAGCGTCAAGCGCTGCCATTGAAACAAGACAAGCCTTAAGGTCAGACCCCAAGTTTCCATCATCGAATACATGACCATCAGTAATCGCAGTGCTTAAACCAAGAGCGTCATACTGCACCTTGAGTTGAATGTGGTCATTAATTGCCTCAAGGATATTGGTTGTAATCGTCTTAACATCGGTAAAGAAAGGAAAGAGCTCTTCATGAGCGCTAACCGACACACCGAAATCTGAACCATCTGTGATGAGGTCTCCAAGCGCTACAGCGGTATAGGACTTGTTGGCGTTCTTAAAATTTTCAATGTTTTCCAATAGCTTGTTAACAGCTACCGAATAGGCCGTATAGAATGTTTCAATAACAGTTGTCTTCATAGTCTTTTTCTCCTGTTGGGTTGTTTGTGTAGCTTAAAACTCTTTAAAGCATTAAGCAATTATTATTGGCGAGGGTTTGTATACTGCTGGTGTTCCGGATGTATACGTAACATCCATTGATGGGTCAGAAGCAGTCCCTGTATAATCCACCCAACGAACACCAACAGCGAGGTCAGCATTTGCTTTCCAAGTAAGCCCCGTACCAGAAATATCAGACCCCACACGAATACCATACACGGTTATGCCCGTCTTATTTATATCCGCTCTACCTGTAGCATCTAGAGTAAAAGTTTTATAACCATTCGATACCGTGTAATCCGCGTAAGATTTAGCACAATAGATAGTAGTTCCAAATAAATTAAAGTCAGCCGCAGCAATAGTACCTGGGTCAGTTGGTGCAAAAGAAACGACGTTTATACTACCATCAACCGTGTCATACGTATTCACGTGATATGTATCAGTGGAATATAGATTAAGTACAACAGCTGATACAGTAGACCCTGCACCTATAGCCGCAGTATTAAAAGAAAAACCAGCACGCCTTATAGCGTAATACTTGTCTGTATCTGCATGGCACGTTATTCGGGTTAACGTACCTGCTGTTGTTGTATTCGATTGAGAAGTGCCAGAACCTGTACGAATACTGGTCCAAGAAGCCCCCGCAGTAACAACCCTCGCAGAATAACCATCACAAGTTGTTCCGCCTTCTCCATCAGCCGACTTAACGTTTAAATCCGTTAAACCAAAAGAAAGTTGAGGAATAAACCTGTCTAATAATGCCCAATCAAGAAAATGCAAAAACCACCAGTATGCAAGCAGCGAATAATAAAGACGTTTTGCGTATTTAGGGTGAGTACGAAAGTTGGCTCGACGTTGCGTATCATCCAACTTTACGACGTAATAACTTGGCCCTAATTCCACAAGGGGTTCCGTGGCATCAATACGAAAGAGATGTCTAGAAATCTTTCTTTTGAGCCAAGAGCCATTCAGCCAGGAAAGAAGAGAGTTCTGATGGCGTTTAAACCAGGCAGCATTGAAGACTTGCCATGGACCACTATTTAATTGTGCCATTCTCAATGTCCTCAACAATCTTATCGACTTTTGCTTTTGTATCTATACCCGTAAAGGTATACTTAACGCTACCAATAGGAACTATCTCGGTGAGTTTACGGTCTTCTTCAGTTACACGCTGTGTGATGGCTTGGATGGTAAGGTTGTTACCATCCCAGAGGTGCCATCGTATCTTCGTAATTGTTTTAGTTTCTACTGGCATCAATCTGACCACGCATTTGCTACGAATTCAATTTTAATGGCGCTAACATACGCATCTAAAGTTGCGTCATCGGACCCTTCATCTGGGTCACGCCAGAACTTTAAGAACATCATATGCGCAGGAGCCGGTGTAGGACTCGCAGTAACAGCGCCAAAAGTCGCAACCTTCTGATATAGTGCGGTTCCTGAACAAGGGGCTGTAACAAGCACGGTAGTTCCTACAGCGACATCCATAGCTTCGGCGTCCGCTGCTGCACTCATTGCCGCTTGAAAACGTATATTCGACGCTTCTGACGTCAACGTAAAGTAATATACCGTTATGACAAACGTTCCACTATCATAAGCATCTGGGATTGGAAAATTAAACCACGCAATATTTACCCCTGAAGCTGCAAACTTTAATACATCAATGGACTGTTTATTCGTTGTTAATTCCCGAGTCTCTCTCGTAGCTGGAGTCGTTGAACCAAGAGCAGCAGAACCCGCTAAAAGTAAAATAGAACGGGTTGGATATGCTGCCCAACTTAAAACGCCAGCACTCGTACATTGACAGAGAGTTGTTCCAGCTGGAAGAGCTAAAGGAAGAGTATAAGCGCAATCGCCAGTCTGAGTTCCGGCAGTAAAGGTAGTGAAATAATTATTGGCTCCTGCTGAGAACATCTTAATGTAACCAGCAGTATTAGTAGCAGCATCAAGACCTAAAATAACGCCTGAAGGAATCTGTAATTTACCCTTACCAACGTCTAAAAAAGCATTAGTTCTGTTATGACTCAGAGATATATATTCAGTATTGTCTCCTACTGGAGAAGTTCCTGAATGAATCCAAACAACAGGATCAGCAGTAGCAGCTGCATGGCCATGGTCTACAGCAATATTGGCAGTAAAGATAATATTTCCACAACCATAACCTGTTCCACAACGAACCCATATATGCACGCCATCATCATACAGAGAATACATACCGCCATTAGCTGTAGAATCTCCAACACCATAAAGATTAAAGCCATTACAATTCCAAGAACCATTAGTATTTAACCATGCTACATTTGCTTCAGAATTTTTTCTACCGACAAAAATATTAGTGGTTCCATCATTAGTAGAACCACTAACGACTAATCTTCCTACAACGGGAGTTCCATCAAAGTCCGTAGCTCCAACATAGAAATTACCATCTGTATGGAAACGACCAACAGCAGCATCATTAATACTAAAATACAAGGCATGATTAGTAATAGTACCAACTCGCATAATTGAGCTAGTACCAACCATCTGCATACAACCACGATGGTTAGTTTCTCCCGCTGTGGAATAGACTTCCCACATTGGATTGCTAACACCCGTAACTTTACCAATAGGATTACCATCAGCTACTTGTTGAATCTCTAAAGCAGTACCTGGAACTGTAACACCAATCCCAACTTTACCGGAAAAATAATTATAAGAAGTTGAACTCGCAGCATAAACATCCCAAGCATTAGTTATCGTTCCAGTCTCTACATTTTTACTGTTTATATAAATACCATAACAATTAGTAATAACAGCGCCAGCTTTTTGATTCTGGCAATAGAAACCGCCGCCATAACAATTAGTAACTACTGCTGTAGCAGCTGCAGTAGAGCCAATACCTGAATAAGTTCTTGCCCCAAACAGATAAGCTTGTGTTCCAGCAAAACCAGCACCCTCACAAACAGAAGTGAGTACCATACTAGAAAGGGAATTAGCGTTAACTTTACCGGCTGTTACGGATGCTACTGAAGAATCTACATTAAAAGCCGTAAAAACTAAACTTCCGTCATCGGTACATGCCGATGTCATCTTAACGTTAGCAACAGTCAAAGATGTCTGTGTAGCAGAAGACCTAACATCCAACTTAAATGTAGGAGGAGAAACACCAATTCCAACAAGACCACCATGTGTTATTACTAAATGATCTACCGGTGTATCTCCACCATCAGGAGATGTTCCAAAATAAAGAGATGTCGGCATATCATTAGCGCCAGGAGTAGAAGAAACTGCTGCTTTAATGCTAGCCCCATAGCGCATAGCCGAACCGTCGTAACCTATATAGTAAAAAGCACCTAATGTACTACCATTAGTTACAATAGTTGAAGCAGCCGCTGTACCTCGTGATCTACCCAACATAAAATTAGAAGCATTACTGTCATTATGTGTATAAAACCTAGCAGATCCATCAGAATCACTAACAACATGAAACTGCACTAACGGAGCTATTGTTCCTATTCCTACTTTACCATCCCTAAGAACAGTAAAGCGTTCTGTCGGGGTACCATCATCTGTATAAGTAGAAACAGAAAACCGTGTTGCTTGATTAAGCAAGCCCCAAAGTCTACTATTAGCTGCTTGTGATGAATCATTTAAAAGTATGCCTGCATTCGTACTATCGTCTACTACTATATAAGCACTTGCCCCTGTACCCTTCACATGCAACTTGACAGTCGCAGAAAAATCAACAGTGTTAACTATACCAGGAGCATTAATTCCCACACCAACGCCACCAGCAAAATAATTCTTAGAAGTAGTTCTAGCAGCATAAACGTCCCAAGAACTAGTAATAGTACCCGCTGTAGAAGCCCTACTATCAATATATATTCCATAAGCATTAGTTATTGTTGTTGAAGCTGTAGCATTCGTGCATGTAAAATACCCACCATAAGCATTTGTTACAACCGACCCTGCAGAAACCCCAGCGCCTATTCCTGCGTTAGAATTTAAACCGATTATTGTCGCTAACGTTCCCTCAAAATAAGATGAGGTAGAGGCTGCAGCAATTGATATTCCTATTCTCTCTCCACTATCCGTTTTAGATGCTGTAACATACGTTCCAGCTAATGAAACAAAAAGACCTAAATGAGTGCGACTAGAATCAACTGTTGTATAAGAACGACACCCAATAATTGCGCCATAGCTATTAGCATCTATAACATAGCTTTGAACTTCTAAACGGCATTGCGGTGTAGCAGTACCAACCCCTAACCATCCGTTTAAAGCATCAAACCCAAACGCTGCATGAGTCTTTAAAGAAAGAACTCCTGTCGCAGCAGTCACAAAAAGTGGATAACAAGTTTGGTCTGCGGCTTCAGCAGCAATATAAGAAGAAAAAACACCATTAGTATCTAAGGTTGCAACATTGGCTCCATCACTATCCCTACCCACAAAAATATTAGTACTGCCATCATTCGTGGAACCATGAACCACAAGCCTTCCTGTGGCGGGGGTTAGGGTTAGATCACCCTTGCCAGTAGTAATGACGCCATTGGTCTGGTCATGCGCCAATGAGATCCATTGAGTATTATTTGTATCTGGATCTGTTGCGCTATGGATAAATAGAGTGGGGTTTGGTTGTAAAGCATGATCGAAGTTTTTATAGATGCTAGCAGAGTCACCTAACACAAATGAACGACGGTGCCCAGTGCCGATGTACCACACCAGTTGTTCAGTAGTCGCTCCATTAAATAAATAAACCGGAGTACCGGCATTTGCGTTTAGAATGCCTAAAGAATCAGAGGCCATTGTCCAAGAATTATAAAATGTTGCGCCAGATCCGTATATTAGTAAATTACTCATACTGTAAATAATACTTTGAACTTCTAACTTGCCGGAAACAATTAAGTCATTTGCAGCAACCAACGCCGCTGTTGATGCGCTAGATCCAATATTGACAGTGCCGCCAGCACCACCAGCACCAGTCAATGACAAAAATCCTTTGCCAGTAGCAATAACCGCATTGGTCTGGTCATGCGCCAATGAGATCCATTGAGTATTATTTGTATCTGGATCTGTTGCGCTATGGATAAACAAAGTTGGATTAACCGAAAGCGTATTGTGATCATGATCTTTGGCTATATTGGCATAATCGGTAATTATAATGTTGCGATTAGCGTAGTTATCATCGTTTCCGGCACAAAAGAGGAAACCATCATCAACGCTTTTACCGAATGCGGCATATAGTTTGTCGGCGGAATCTGGAAATTCTAGTGCGGATGACGGCGTAATACGCAAAGCCGTATTACTAATACCTGTGTACGTATTAGACGTACCAAACATCATCTCTGTGCCGCCAGCGGTCCATTTAACGCCTATACCCGCATTTGCTCCAGAACCTCCATAAGATGGAGTGCTAAACGTAATCTTTGTAACAGTATCTACTGAAGCACTCGGACTCG
>Ga0315295_10004607_pt1 | contig 11775 bp, 11 predicted proteins | sample YL17G14_0_MG_FD_204453 | JGI IMG/M metagenome (GOLD analysis project Ga0315295, IMG submission 204453) | Sediment microbial communities from Yellowstone Lake, YNP, Wyoming, USA - YL17G14_0 | ecosystem: Environmental > Aquatic > Freshwater > Lake > Sediment | place: USA: Wyoming | collected...
CACGTTGTACCAATGAAACCCTTTCGGCGGGGTCAGCTCCACGCCGTATGCCCTGAGCAGCTCCTGGACAAGCGCCATGCACCAGATGCCGCATGCGGTGCGGACACCGGTCATCGTGCTTATGTCTTCAGGAGACCTAGCACCCTTGAGGATCGCAGCTGCGACCTCACCGGCTTTGGTCAGAGTGCACGGGCAAATCACATCCTCGGGATCCAGGTGGGCTTTGCGGCACAATTTCCTGAGTTCATCCTGATCCACCCCGGCCGGATCAACCCTCAATGATATCGGTTGGGGTCGGGGAACAGCCTGGATGGCTCCCTCTGGACAGATATCCATGCACTTGAGACATGCCGCGCACTTACGGCTATCCACGACGGCCTTTTTCTCGATAACCCGGATCGCACCGGTAGGGCAGACATTCTCGCAGAGCTGATCGCCAACGCACTTGCTCTGGTCCGCGTGAGCCATTAAATGCACTTTCTTCATGATCATCTCCGCTCTGTTTTGACAATCAGCCAAGACGAAAAAATGATCTTGCCCTCACATCGCCCGATTGGGATCGACCCCCGTTTTCATGAAGATGAGATATGGATAAAAACTTGCTTTTAGGCAAGGTCAGTATAAGAAAAACGGAGTCGGGTGTCAAGCAAGAGGACAGCCTGATAAAACATTTTAGCAGTTTGATAAGGGAAACTAAAGACAGGACTTACAAACTCACGACCAGCAAAAATGGGTGTTCACGCCCTCCTGAGGGGAAACTAATCACCTGCCTTATCCGTCCGAACAAGATCCAAGGTCCATTCAGGTCACATATAAATCCATCTCGAAGGGGACGTTGCGCAAGAGTCAGGGCCCGAGGCCGGATTTAGTGGGAGGTGGGTTGGTTTGAAGCCTTGGCGGGTGGTCCCGGGGATTAACGTTTAGAGCCAGTCAGGAGAAGGATGAGCATGATGCTCGGATAGTGGGGGTCCCGATGGCCGAGGTTGCCCGGAATGTAGGGGTGACCACATCGGTCTTTGCCCAGGCCATTGTCAGTTTTGAATCCCGAATGGCAACTTAATATTTTAAATTACGTTCCCATTCCCACATAGACCCTATCACACGTGCTGGCCGATATCGTTTCCCAATGAGATCGCCTATTCAGGTGTGAATTCAATTCATATTGGCGGTGAAGTAAGCAGCACACCGCCATCCACAATGATCGCCGCGCCAGTCGTGTAGCAGGAAGCATCAGACGCCAGATAAATGATGCTACCTACCATTTCCCCGGGTTCAGCTACGTGGCCTAAGGGAACCGTCTTTCCCATTTTAGCCTTCTCCAACCTCGCTTCCTCCTCAGGAAGGTGGGCCCAGAGGGCGTCAAGGATACGGGTATTGACCGGGCCGGAAACAATCGCATTTACCCTGATATTGTACTGGGCTAATTCCAGGGCCATGGATTTGGTTACCGCCAAAACCGCAGCTTTGGAGATCGCGTAAATGCCTATATTCTGCGGGGGTCTGAGCCCGAATATGGAAGCAATGTTGATGATTTTGCCGCCTCCGGAGTCTTTCATGCTCCTGGCTACGGCCTGGCTAAGGAAGTAGACTCCTTTTAAGTTCAAATTCATAATCGTATCCCAAAGGCGCTCGTCTGTTTCCAATGCTGAAGCGGCTGCCGGCGCAGTCCCGGCATTATTTACGAGAATATCAATTCTCCCGAATTCCGCCAGGGCTGTTTCCACCAGCTTCCGAATCTCCTCCAGCCTGCCGATATGAGCTGCGACGGGCAGCGCCCGGCGGCCTTTGTTTTTGATTTCTTCCGCTACTTTTTCCAGGGCGGGCAGCTTACGGCTGCTTACGATTACATCTGCTCCAGCTTCCGCGAGCCCGAGGGCGGTCGCCCGGCCAATGCCGCGGCTGGCCCCGGTCACTAAGGCTATTTTCCCCTCCAGAGAAAAATGAGAAAGGTTTGTCATGGATCCTCCCAAATAAAAATACACTGCCGGGAATAAAAGATGCTGCCACCGCCGCGGTGGCAGACCCCTGAGGCAAAAATCCTCCGCGAATTGAATATTTTGAACAATTCCCTATTCAGAGACCTTTTCGACATAGACCTTCATGAGTATTTTCCCCCAGCCGCCTTTATCTAAACCTATATCCGTACACTGGACAATGTTGAAACGTTCACAATCCGGGTCGGACTTGGCCATAAGCCTTTCATATATCACAGGCAAGATTTGACTGACCGGTCCCAGTGCAAACATGCACATCTTCTTAGGACATTGATCGGCGATCAATTGTCCTCCTGGAGTCATCCCAAACCGGTCCCCCACCCGGTGCCGGGCATGGCAGCCTTGGGACTCAATCACTTCAGCAATCACCCGCCGCTTTATAAATTCGGGGGTTTGGGTAACCATTTGAACCTTGCGGGGGTCGGATCGAAAGGTTTTCATCTCTTCGTCGGAATACCCCATATGTTTCTGAAAACGTCTCCAGATCTCCTCCACATCCATTGTTGTTTCTCCTTTTTATCAACTTATCCACATAGGCCATCTTCAGTCTAAAGCTGCTGTCCCGGATTTTAAATTCCAGTCTCCACCCGGATAGATTCGTCATTTTCGCCTATAGCGAAGGGGGAGCCTACCATCCGCCAAAGAGATTCATCAAGCCTTTGGCAATTTTCTCGCCGGCCGCATTGCTACCTAACAAACTGTAGGCCGTTCGGGGACAACGATACTTTCTATACAGCGCCCGGATACATTCCGAAAAATTCCCTTCCCGATCCCCGGATACCGTAATGACTTCCTGCGTGATGTCCTCAATGCGACTATCTAAGGTTTTCTCCATCAGAAGACCATCCTTCATCTCCCGCTTTTCAATCTTCTCGTAAGAAATCTTCACCCCATACTTCTGGCCAAGACTCTTTAAATCCCCCTCCCGAATCTCCTCCAAAGGATCCCCCGGATAATACCGCAGCTTTACAAAATATTCTGTCATGGCCCTCTCTCCTTACCCTGGTAAATATTCCCGATACTTCTGGGATTTGCTCTTCCGCTCCTCCTTCGTCCGCAAAAAATAATCCTTCGACGGCGCAATATGATAGGTAAAGTGACTGTACTGCACGTCCGGCCGAAACCGGCTATCCGCCCAGGCCTTCTCCTCGTACTTCACGCTGATCTTTCCATCCACCACGCTCAGCTTGCCCCGCACCCCGCACGTGGGACATTCAACGGTTTCCCGATCCTTTAAAATCCGCACCAGCCAATCATGGCAGGAAGGACAAACCCCCTCCTCCCCCTTATACGCAAAATCCTTTTCCCGGATGGCCACGGCGATTTCTTTTCCCATGCGATAGGCCAAATCCATCGCTTCCTCATCCAGCACCACCTCGGAGATCCCCTGGGTGCAAATCGCGGCCTCATTGATTTTGGTCACGCCCATTACGTTCAGGAGGATGTTGGATTGAATAAAAACATAGGGGATCCATCCGCGCGTGGCGTAAGGGACGATGACGGTCGCCGGCTTCTTGACTTTGCCGATCTGATGGCCCAGGATCCAGCAGCGGTCGATCAGCTGCTTGATCACGGCGGTCAATTCCAGGAAATAGCACGGCGCGCCCAGAATGATCCCGTCGCACTCCGCCACCTTGGAGAAAATAAAGCTCACATCATCGTCTTTTACCTGGCAGACATTTTCCCGAAAGAGGCAGAGCCCGCACCCCCGACAGGGCCCGATTTTATAATCGGTGAGCCGCAGGATTTCCACTTGCGCTCCCTCTGCTTCCGCTCCCATCAAGGCCTGTTTCAAAAGAATCTCCGTGTTCCCGTTCTTCCGAAAACTCCCGTTCAATGCCAAAATCTTCATAAATCTCCTTTCCGGGATCCCGGGATTTCCCTTTAAGGTCCTCGGGTTTCCCATTTATGATTCCTGGTACATCGATTTGATCAAATCCGCATAATGAGTGTTAATGAATTTTCGCTTGACCTTCATGGTCGGTGTTACTTCGCCGTCTTCGGTGTAAAGCTTCTTATCGAGAATTTTGAATTTCCTGATATTCTCCACCCGGGCCAACTGTTTATTTACCTGATTGACCTCGGACTGGATCAGGTTGACGACCTCCTCGGTTTTGGTCAGGCTGGCAAAGGTGGTGTACGGGACTTTGTTGAGCTGAGCATATTTGCTCACATTTTCCTCATCAATAACGATAATGGCAGTGAGATATTTCCGGCCGTCGCCGATCACGACCGCGTCGTTAATATAAGGGGAAAATTTCAATAGGTTTTCTATGTGTTGGGGAGCGACGTTCTTGCCACCCGCTGTAATGATCAGGTCTTTTTTCCTCCCGGTGATCTTTACATACCCGTCCTCATCCATCTCCCCGACATCCCCGGTATGAAGCCAGCCATCGACGAGGGCCTCCCGGGTACCTTCTTCATCCCGGTAATAGCCCTTGAATAATCCCTTGTTCTTAAAAAATATTTCTCCATCCTCGGCAATTTTAACGTCGGTTTCTGGCAGCGCTTTCCCGACCGTTCCCAACTTAAAAGAATGTTCATCGGAAATGCAGGTGGTCCCCGTAGTCTCCGTCATGCCAAATCCTTCCCGGATGGGAACGCCGATGCTCTGGAAGTATTTCAAGATGTTCTCTGAGATCGGAGCGGCCGCGGAATTTCCGCGGCGAACCCTGTCCAGACCCAGCCTTTCTTTAAGCTTCCAGAAGACCACGAGGTAGGACAAGAGATAGCCGAGGCGTAACCAAACCGGGCAGGTTTTGCCTGACAATTCCGACTCATTATACGCAGCCCCCAGGTTTAGAGCCAGTTTATAAGCTTTCCTTTTCAACCAGGTGGCATCATCCATCTTCAGGACGATGCCGGAGTAAATCTTTTCCCAAATTCGCGGTACAGCATGAAAGAAGGTGGGGGAAACATCTTTCAAGTCTTTCATGATTGTATCCGGACTCTCGGTAAAGTTGACGATATGTCCTACGGTCAAATGAACCATGAGCGCAAAGACCTGTTCATAGACGTGGCAAAGAGGAAGAAAGGAGATCGTTTCCTCCCTCTCCGTAAAGTTTCCTGTGACGCAAGTCTGTTTGCCGACCCATAGGTACCCTTCATGGGAAAGCATGGCCCCTTTCGGAGGTCCGGTCGTTCCCGAAGTATAAACAAGTCCCGCAATATCTTCCCCTTTTCCTTGAGCTATCAATTGCTCGAACAGGTTTGGATTTTCCTGGTCAAGTTTTTTGCCCAGATCCAAAAGTTCGTCGAAGCTCATGAACATGGGATCCTGGAAATGCTTAAGGCCTTCCATGTCCCAGACGATTAATTTTCTCAGCTGCGGTGTATTTTCTCTGAAAACGAGGGCTTTATCCAACTGTTCTTCATCCTCGCAGATATAGACGACCGCCCCGGAGTGGCCTACGATATACTGGCATTCCGGAGGGGGATTGGTCGTATAGATCCCTGCGAATACCGCGCCAGCGGACATGGCCCCCAGCGCTGAAAACAGCCATTCCGGCTGGTTTTCGCCAATGATGGCGACGTGATCCCCTTTCTCCACGCCGAGCCGGTGCAGGCCTAAGGCAACATATCTGACTTTTTGCAGGTACTCGGACCAGGGAACATCATGCCAGATACCCAGATCCTTCCGCCTCATGGCGGTGCGCTTGGAGAATCTTCCGGCAACATCCACTAATGCTTTCGGCAATGTATCTATGGTCATCCTTTTACCCTGGGATTCAATTTGTCCGTCCTTTAACTCCGATCAAGACATCGCAGACAACCTGCGGCTTTTATCTCCTCAGGGAGAAATAAACTCCCGAGGTTAGCGGAATCGAACCTTCCTTCTATATCGTTTATATCCTTTTACGGAGGTCTCCGTGGCAATTCCCAGGTAAAATTCTTTCACATCCTCATCCTCGCGCAAAATCCCGGGTTTACCGCTACGCACGATCCGGCCGTTTTCCATCAGGAAGGCATACGTGGCGTATTTTAAGGCCATATTGACATTTTGTTCCACCAGGAGGATGGTGACTCCCGCGTTTTGATTGATGTCCTGAATTATACGAAAGATCTCCCTGGTCAGGAGAGGCGACAATCCCAGAGATGGTTCGTCCAACATGAGTAATCTTGGTTGGCTCATCAGCGCCCGGCCAATGGCCAACATCTGCTGCTCCCCACCACTCAAATAGCCCGCCTCATGATTCTTTCTGGCCCGGAGGATGGGGAAGTGGGCAAAAATATTTTCTATATCATTTTTGATGCCCTCTTTAACTTTTCTTGTATAGGCCCCCATACGAATATTTTCCAATACGGAGAGCTCTGGAAATACCTCTCTGCCCTCCGGAACGTAACTGATCCCCATTTTAACGATCTGGTCCGTACTTTTCCTGTCGATCCTCACCCCCAAAAATTCTATCGTCCCCTTTTCAGGCTGTTCTTTTCTCAAGTCATAAAGCAATCGCATAATCGTTTTCAGAGTCGTTGTTTTTCCCGCCCCATTGGCGCCGAGCAGAGCGACAACGTCGTTTTGCTTCACCTCAAAAGAAATCCCGTGGAGCGCCCGGATCAAATCATACCAAGTCTCTATATTCTTTACCGTTAGCATTGGTCGGCCTCTCCAAGGTATGCCCTGATAACCTCAGGATGGCCCTGAACCTCCTGAGGAGTTCCCTCCACAATCTTATCTCCTTGATTCATTGCCAGGATGCGGTCGGATATCCCCATGATCATATTCATGTCATGTTCGATCAAAAGAATGGTCACTTTATAGTCTTCTTGAATATCCTTTATCCAAATCTTGAAATCTTCCTTTTCTTCCGTGTTCATGCCGGCAGATGGTTCATCCAAAAGAAGGACCGTGGGCTCCAGCGCAAGGGCCCTGCCCAATTCCACAAGCTTTCTCTTGCCGTAGGGCAAATTGGAGACAAACTGATCTCTTACCGTTTGCAGATCAAGGAAATCGACAATCTTTTCGACAATCTTAATATTCCGAATCTCTTCCCTGGCGGCAGGGGAGCTTCTACCCCACATGAATGCTCCGGAGAACACGCCGGTTTTCATATGAATATGCCGCCCGAGCAACAGGTTGGCGACGACGGTGGCTTGTGAAAATAATTCGATGTTTTGAAATGTTCGGGCAACCCCTCTCCGGGCGATGCGATCCGGCGTATAGCCCACCAGGTTTTCCCCTTCCAGGAGCACTTTGCCGGTATCCGCCACATAAACTCCGCTGATCAAATTAAAAATCGTTGTCTTCCCTGAACCATTGGGACCGATGATGGAGAAAATCGTATTTTTCTCGACCTGGAAGCTGATATCGTTGACCGCCTTCAAGCCGCCGAAACTGATGCTCAGATTCTCAACTTTAAAATGGTCCATTCCCTGAATCATCCCCTCATTGCCCGATTTCCAATATTTCTTGGGATCACCTGGTCTCTTCCTTTGCCGAAGCGGAGAAGAGGCGATTCCCGGGAAACCGCCTCTTGGATTTTTACTTTTTCTTCCATTTGGTCAGTTCATTTGAGGTCCAATCTTGTAACAGAATGTAGCTTCCGTTGGGTCCGCATTTGTAAACCCTGGTTGAATCCACCCCTTGATGTTCCTGGGGAGTCCAGGTGATTTTGGGACCGACCCCCTGAAAATCTTTCACCGAATTTAGAGCTTGCAAAAAAGCCTCGTTACTCAAGTTTCTCCCTACTTTTTTAAGGGTATAGACTAAGGGTTCCGCAAACATAATCCCAGCTAAAAAGAAGCCCGTGAATGGCTCGTCCGGGGTCAATCTTTTCGTGGCCTCACGGTATTTTGCCACTAAAGGGTGATCGCCATTTGGATCCACAGTTTTTCCGCCGGTGATCACTCCTTCCCATAAACCTCCCGTGATCTTAAACATTACGGGCATATCGCCCAGAGTATCGGCGGAAACCCACTGGGGTTTATATCCGATGGCCGCAGCGGTCTTCACCGCGACTACACCGGGGGTGGGCGCCACTTGCATGATAACCGCATTGGCCCCTGAGGTTTTAAGCTTCAGGATCTGGGAGGATAGATCTTTTTCCGTCGGCTCCACCGGAATCTCCGCCGTGAACTGCAATCCATAGGTTGCCATCCGTTCTTTCGCCCCGGCCAATGCATCCCAACCCATGGGATCGTTCTGGTAGAGGAAACCAATTTTCGTGATCTTTAATTTATCAACCACATACTTCGTCAGAACACTGGCTTCATCCCCAAAGAGGTCAAAACAGCTGAAGAGATAAGGATTCAGTGGGTAGACCAATTCTTTGGCGCCCGTGCACATGCCCACAGAGATTACCTTTTTTTCCGCAAGATAATCTTTCACCGCCAGCACGCAGGCACTCCCCAGGCCGCTGGTAACTGCCAGTACCCCCTGCCGTTCAACCAATTCTTTGGCCACGGCCTTCGTCTGTGCCGGATTATATTGATCATCTCTAATAAAATGCTTGATCTTTCTTCCGTGGATTCCCCCTTCTTCATTGACTAGGCTGAATAAGATCCCCGGTCCCCGGGCAATATTTCCCCAGGGTGCGGCCGGCCCCGTTTGGGGACCCCACGACCCGATTCTGATCTCCTTGTCGTCAAAGCCTCTTTCAGCGGCATAATTGTCAGGAGTCAGGATTAACACAGCCAAGATAAGAACAGATACGAATAGAAATGAATTTTTGGGGTGCATGGTTCTTCCCTCCTTTTATAGGTGATTGATGATCCGGCGATCGCCAATGGCGATTAGGTGACTCTGTTTTGTCCCTTACCGATTCCCTTGAGCATGAAAAATCCCTTTCTCACCCCCTTTCCAAGTATGATTTTCAACGACTCCTAAGCTGATCAGGTTGGTTTTGGCTCCTTAAGAAATTACACCTTCTTCACATAATGTTTGGCGAAAAGACCACTGGGACGGATGCACAGGACCAGGACGATCACCACAAAGGCCACAATGGGTTTCCAGGCCGGCCAGAGATAGCCAAAAAAGTTCTCGACGATGCCCAGGATTAACCCTCCGATAAAAACCCCCGGAATGCTCATCAAACCGCCGAGGACCGCTGCCGCAAAGGTCTTGAGAAAGGGGTCTAACATAAATGCCGGATCCAGCGTAGATCTGGTCACGAAAAACATGGCGGCAATCGCGCCAATCAGGGAACTAAGGCCCCAGGCAAGAGAGAATACCCGTTCCACACGAGCACCCATAATCTTGGCGGCATTCTTGTTTTGCTGCGTTGCCCTCATGGCAATCCCCAGCATGGTATACCGAAAAAAGAGGTATAAAAGAATCATGAAGAAGGCCGCAGTGATAAACACGGCGATGGCCCAATCATTGATTAAGAATCCTTGGAAAAGTTCGTGAATCGTCTTATAAGACCAGGGTATAGAGAAATCCTTTTGCTCTGCCCCCCATTTCCAGCTGGCCAACCCCAAGAGTAACATCTCCGCCCCGAGCGTAAGGACAATCATCCCAAGATGACTGGCCTTCTTTGCCGGACGCAGGAAAAAAAATTCAATGGCTATGCCCAATAAAACGGCAAAGATCATCGTGATGACGAAAGCGAGCCAAAAGGGGTAGTGATAAATAACGAGGATATGGTATGCAACAAAGGTGGCAAACATCCCCATCTCCCCCTGGGCAAAGTTGACCACTTCGGATGTCTTGTATATGATAACAACCGCTATCCCAAATAAACCATAACACGCGCCAATCGCCAAACCTTCTATGAGGAGCTGTCCTATCGGCATCTCTTGGTCCTTAAAATGCTGCCTAGGCTCGTATGTCTTGGCATTCTGACCTTCCCAAATGCTTGGAAAACGGATCTTCTTTCAGAACGGCCAGGTCATCCAATATTTTTTCATCCTCAGCCATATGCCATACATGCCCAAGGGTTCAAAGATCATGATTCCAATCAGAATGAGACCCAGAGCGACACTGTTAAAATTCTCCAAACCTACAACCGTGAGCCAACGTTTGGAAATGGCCAGGACAAAGGTTCCAAAATAGGGCACCTCAGCAATATTCTTTAACAAAGAAAACTGTAAATACGTGATGAGGATGGCGCCGAAAATTGACCCCGAAATGGATCCCAATCCCCCAACAATAATCATGACCAGAAAAATAATGGACAGAAGAATGTTGAAAGTAAAAGGATCAAAAAAGCCGAGAACAAAACCAAAAAGACCCCCCGAAATCCCGGCATAGAAGGCGCTAATTGCAAAGGCCAGGGTTTTATAAATCGGCAGATTGACCCCGATGACTTCGGCGGCAATATCACTATCCCTTATCGCGACAAAGGACCTGCCTACACGAGTCTTCATAATATTTCTGGCCCCGAGAACCATAAGGATGGTAATGATTAAAATCAGATAAAACTTCCCGATATCCGAATCGATGATCCAATGAAACCCCATCTGCGGTATGCCTAAGTCGAGGGGAGGAGCCTTTATTCCCGTTCGACCGCCAAAGACTTCCCATTGCCCGATGACATGCATAACGGCCATGCCGAAGCCAAGGGTGGCGATGGCCAGGTAAGGACCTTTCAATCTCAGAGCGGGCAGCCCGAGAATAAAGCCAAAAAAGGCCGAAATGAAACCGGCTAAGACGATGGCCAAAATAAATGGAACCTGCATCTTACTCATCAGCAGAGCGGCTCCGTAAGCCCCGATGGCGAAAAAACCGGCATGTCCTAAGGAGATTTGGCCCGTATACCCGACGAGGATATTGAGGCCGACAGCCATAATAACGTGAACCAGCGTGAGATTGAAAAGGAAAATATAGTAGCTGGGGATATACGCGGGCAAAGTAAAAAGAAAACACAATAAAACCATCGACCAGATAAGGATGGCCTTGCTCTTGAAAATTTGAATGTCTTCGTAATAATCCCGCTTCATATCCATGGCCAAACCTCAAAACGATCTGGGGATTTTCCTCTCCCATACCTGTACGGATTGATGCTTTGGCACGTTGGAAAATCCCCAGATTTGGCCAAAGATCTGGATTCACGGCAAGAGATCGTCCAAAGATTGGCGTCCCTTAGGGATAGAAAAGGATTGAGGTTACCATCCGCCATAGAGATTCATCAATCCTTTGGCAATCCTCTGGCCGGCCTCATTACTACCCAACAGACTGTACGCCGTGCGGGGACATCGGTACTTTTTATACAGCGCCCGGATACATTCCGGAAACTTTTCCTCCCGATCCCCGGATACCGTAATCACCTCCTGCGTTATATCTTCAATCCGCTTATCCAGGGTGTTCTCCATCAGAAGACCCGCTTTCATCTCCCGATTCTCGATCTTCTCGTAGGAAATCTTCACCCCATACTGCCGCGGAAAACCTTGCAAGTCCCCATATTCAGTCATAGCGCACTCTCCTTATCCCGGTAAATATTCCCGATACTTCTGGGATTTACTCTTCCGCTCCTCTTTCGTCCGCAAAAAATAATCCTTCGACGGCGCAATATGATAGGTATAATGATTGTAGGACACCTCGGGCCGAAACCGACCATCCGCCAAAGCTTTCTCCTCGAACTTCACGCTGATCTTTCCATCCACCACACTCAGCTTGCCCCGTATCCCAGACGTGGGACATTCAACGGTTTCCCGATCCTTTAAAATCCGCATCAGCCAATCATGACAAAAGGGACAAACCCCTTCCTCCCCCTTATATGCAAAATCCTTTTCCCGAACCGCTACGGCGATTTCCTTGCCCATCCGATAAGCCAAATCCATCGCCTCCTCATCCAGCACCACCTCGGAGATCCCCTGGGTGCAAATGGCGGTCTCATTGATA
>Ga0315295_10004608_pt1 | contig 11775 bp, 9 predicted proteins | sample YL17G14_0_MG_FD_204453 | JGI IMG/M metagenome (GOLD analysis project Ga0315295, IMG submission 204453) | Sediment microbial communities from Yellowstone Lake, YNP, Wyoming, USA - YL17G14_0 | ecosystem: Environmental > Aquatic > Freshwater > Lake > Sediment | place: USA: Wyoming | collected...
CGGGGGGAATCAAAAGTCTCCACGTGGCTTTACAGGATCGCCGTAAACCTGATCAATAGAGAATTGAAGGGGAAAAGGCTCAAAAAGCTCCTGTCCCTGGATTTCCTGTCCGAGGGATCGGGCATAACCTCGCCGATCGAACCCGCCCATCCTCGACACAGTCCTCCTTCCGAGCTAGAGAAAAAAGAAATGGAGCAGATCGTTCAGCGATCGATAAGGTCCTTGCCAGGGAGACAAAGGACCGCGGTCACCCTGCAATTCTATGAAGGCCTCGCCTACGAGGAGATAGCTTCGACGATGGAGATCTCTCGTTCCTCCGTCGAATCCTTGCTCTTCCGGGCCAAACAGAACCTGGAGAAGCGTTTGGCTCCCTACCTGAGAGACTCTTGAAATAGACCGCAAGTTTCTATGCGAATCCGCCTCTAATGGAGTGAAGATGAAAAAAGACGCCCATGCGGAGATTCGAAAGGACCTCCTGAGTTTCCTGGCCGGCGAACTCCCGGAAAAGCGGCGGGATCTGGTACGCCTTCATCTGAGCCAATGTCCGGAGTGCAGCCGCTACCTGAAGTTCTTAGCCAAGGTCTGGAACTCTGGATCCGTCGAAAGACCGACCGTTCCCCAATCCTTATCATGGGGGCGACTCGTGCAACGGATCCAGGAGCATGAAAGGAAGAGCTGGATAGAACTCCGCCCGTTTTCAGCCCGCCGCTTGGCCGCCATCCCCGTCGCGCTTCTTTTAGCCATCCTCATCGGAATCTATATTGGCACTCCCGCCACGACCGGAAAGATCTCGCCCCCGGCAGCCACCCAAGCGATGTCGGGAGGAAGGACCGAGGCGTTCGGGCTCGAACTATTCGATGTCCTGCCGCCCGGCTCGCTGATGGAGTCCCTGGCGGACCTCGAATGAGCCCTGAAATAGTCGTGAGCTGACATGAAGAAAAAAGTCATCATCTACGCCCTACTCATCCTGACGGTCGTCAATCTGGCGGCCTTGGGGACATTTCTCTTCCATCGGTTCAGGAGCTGCGCCCGAACCCGGGCAGAGCACGTGCCGGCTGAGGGCTTCGAGCAGATCAAGCAGGAGCTTTCCCTGTCCGCGGAACAGGTCGTGAAGTTCCAGGGATTCAGGAAAGCGTTTCATTCCGAGCTCGATTCTCTCACCGCCCAGCAGAACGGCCTGCGGCGGCAGCTGATCCAAGAGCTCGGATCGGCGACGCCTAGCCGGGAGCGGCTGTCGGAGATCAACGGGCGCATCAACAGGCTGCAGATCGAGGCGCAGGAAAGGGTTATCGACCACCTTCTGGACGTCAAGGCCATACTCAATCCCGAACAGCAAACGAAGTTCCTCTCAATCATGCTTCAAAGGCTCACTTCCTCGACCGGGCCAGGAAAGTACCTGAGAGGAGACTGAGCCATTTCATCCCGACCCCGGCCGCTAATTTATCGGAGAGGAGCGAATCTCGAGATGTGCTTTACAGATAAAGCCAGGTCCATCCTGATATTGGTTCTGGCCTTTTTCTTCCTCGGAATGCAGTCTCCGGCCCCCGATCCTCTCACCCTCGACCAATGCGTTTCGCTCGCCCTCCGGAACAACCCTCAGATCCTCTCCTCTCGCTATGATGTCATGGAAAGCAAGGAACGGGTCACCGAGGCGCGGGCGGACCTTTTCCCGGCAATTAACTTTTCAGCGGGCGCGGACAGGCTCTTGCGCCCGGGTGAACAGGTTGGAGGTTCCCCTGACCCGTATTCCAGCTTCAGCGCCGGGCTTTCAGCCCAGTATTACCTCTTCAAGGGTTTCCGGACGGGTTCTGCGATCTCAGCCGCCCGGTCTAACCTCGAGGCAGCGTCTTATCAGCAGGAAGGCAACGTCCAAGATTTGATCCTCCAGGTGAACCAGGACTATTACCGTCTGCTCCAGGCAGGCCATTTGGTCAAAGTCGCCGAAAAATCGTTGGAGAACGCGCGATACCATCTGGAGTTCGCCAAGGCCCGTTTCGAGGCCGGGTTGGCCACCCGTTCCGATATCCTGAAAGCCGAAGTGGAGGTTTCCAGCTTCAACCTGGCCCTGATCCGCTCCCGGAACAATCTGCTATCATCTCAGGGATCGCTCAACATTCTCCTGGGCCAGTCCGCCGATTCCCCCCTGGAAGTCGTCGATGACCTTCAAGACCTTCAGCGTCAAGAACCGGCCGACTTCCGCAGCTTGCTGGCGCAAGCCTATGAACACCGTCCGGAGCTGTTGGGAATGAACGCTCAGCTCCAGGCCCAAAGCGCCAACATCAAGCTGGCCCGAAGCAGCCTCCTCCCCTGGGTTTCCGCCGGCGCGAATTACAGCTTCAACGGCTCCGCGCTTTCTTCGTTAAACAAGGGCTGGTCGTTCGGTTTGAGCTTGAGCTATCCCATTTTTTCCGGCTTCTCTCTCGCCTCCCGGGTCACCCAGGAAAAGATCGCCTTCCAGGCTATGGATAAACGGAAATCCTCCCTCGAGCTCGGGATAGGCCTCGACGTCTGGAACGCTTTCTTGGCGTTGAACGAGGCCAAAGAACGGATCGAAGATGCACAAGTATTTCTGGCGAATGCCCGCGAAAACCTCGGCCTTGCGGAAGGAGAATACCGGGAGGGAGCGGGTTCCATGATCGAAGTGATCGACGCCCAGACCAACTTGGTGGCGGCCGAAGTGACCTTGATCGACGCTCTTGCCGATTTCAAGATCTCCCTGGCCGATTTGGATAGGGCCTTGGGCGTCGACCTCTGGTCGAGGGACGAAGGAAAGTTGAGATGAAGAAACGACATCTTGTAATAATCATTGTCATCGTACTCGCCGTTTTGGCCGTGCTCGCGGCGCGCCGATATCTCGGCGGCAAAGAACCGAAGGGCCCCGAATATGCGACGGCCGCCGTGACGCGCCGCGATATCGGCTCCACGGTGCTGGCCACCGGGATCATCAAGCCAATGGTCGGGGCCGAGGTCAGGGTCGGGTCGCGCGTCTCTGGCGTGGTCAAGCGGTTGCATTCCCATATCGGCGATTTCGTGGAAAAAGGCCAGGTCATCGCCGAGCTGGACGATGCCGAGCTGCAGGCCAAGCTCAACCAGAACATCGCCGCTCTCGAAAAGGCGAAGGCCGACCTCGAGTACGCGAGACTGAATCAGGAGCGACAGCGTTCCCTCCTGAATAAGAATTTCGCCTCCAAGCAGCAGGTCGATCTGGCCGAGAATGCTTATAAGGTCGCCCAAGCCCAGCTCGAGCAGGCGGAAGCCAACCTGGAAACCGCCCGGGTCCAGCTCGGCTACGCGAAAATATTCGCCCCCATTTCGGGGGTCATCGCCTCCATCTCGACACAGGAAGGCGAAACGGTCGCGGCGAGCTTCTCTGCGCCGACTTTCGTCAACATCATCGATCTGACCCGGCTCGAGGTCCAGACCTACGTCGATGAAACAGACATCGGCAAGGTGCATGAGGGGCTCGAGGCCGGCTTTACCGTCGACACCTACGCCGATACGGATTTCAAGGGAAAGGTCACGGCCATCTACCCCAAGGCCGTGATCCAGGACAACGTCGTCAATTACATCGTCACCTTCGCGATCACCGACTTCCAGGGAAAGACCTTGAGGCCCGAGATGACCGCCAACGTCACGATCTTCCTGGCCGCGAGAAAGAACGCCCTGGCGGTGCCCACAGCAGCCATCGTCCGGGACCAGGGGGAGAGATACGTCACGGTCCTCGACGGTGACAGGACGGAACGGCGCATGATCAAGGCCGGCTGGAAGGACAACGGCTTCACCGAGGTCATCAGCGGGGTCAGCGAGGGTGAAAAGGTCGTCATCTATGAGTAACAAGGAGGAGGCCATGAACGATCTCATCGTCCAAGCCCAGAACATCCAAAAGGTCTACAACCCGGGAAAAACCTCCGAAGTCGTCGCGGTCCGGGACGTCTCCCTGGACATACGGAAGGGCGAATTCGTCGCCATCATGGGGGCGTCCGGCTCGGGGAAATCCACCGTCATGAACATCCTCGGGTGCCTCGACAGGCCGACAAGCGGAGCCGTGCTCCTGGACGGGATGGAAGTGAGCGGCCTGCCCGACGACGAGCTGGCCAAGGTCCGCAACAAGCTGATCGGGTTCGTCTTCCAGTCGTTCAATCTTCTTCCGAGGACGACGGCCCTGGAGAACGTTGAGCTTCCGCTGGTTTACTCCGAGAGGGCCAACATCGGCCGCATGGCCCGGATGGCCCTTGAGGCCGTGGGGCTCAATCAGAGGGACCATCATTATCCCGGCGAGCTTTCGGGAGGGGAACAGCAGCGGGTGGCCATCGCCAGGGCCCTGGTCAACGAGCCCGAGATCATCTTCGCCGACGAGCCGACGGGGAATCTGGACACGCGTTCAAGCTACGAGGTCATCTCCCTGTTTCAGAAGCTCAACGGGCTGGGAAAAACCATCGTCCTCGTCACCCATGAGCCGGACATCGCCGAACACGCCCGGCGCATCATACGGGTCTCCGATGGACGGATCGTCGAGGACAGGGTCAACGAACATCCAAAAAGCGCCGAGGACGAATTGCGCAAGCTCCCCGGCAAGGAGGTCAAAGAATGAAAACCCTCCGCATCGTCAAATCCGCTTTCAAGAGCCTCGGCCGGAACAAGCTCCGCACGTTCCTGATGATGATCGGGGTCATCGTCGGCATCATTGCCCTGACGATGGTCGTGTCGGCCGGCATGGGAGCCCGGCAAAGGGTCATGGAACGGGTGAGGAAATTCGGGCTGGATAGTCTGATGATCAGGGCCGGAGGCGGTCAAATGTTGGGACGGGAGAGCGGCGGGCAACCGACGGTCACCCTGAAGCTCGAGGATGCGGAGGCGATCAAGAGGGAGGTCAGAGAAGTCGCCGATATCTCCCCTCAGATCCATCGGCCTCAGATGGAGGTGAAATACGCCGACAAATCGACGACCACGATGGTCTTAGGCGCCATGCCGTCCTTTGCGACGGTCTGGGACTGGGGCGCGGCCAAGGGGGACTTCATCAGCGAGGAGGACGTCGAAAACGTGGCCAGGGTCTGCGTGATCGGCCCAACGACCCGCAAGGACCTCTTTGGCGAGGCAAACCCCATCGGGGAGATGATCCGCGTCGGGAGCGTCCAGTTCGAGGTCAAAGGCATCCTGGTGGCCAAAGGCACGAGCCCCGCGGGGGGCGACATGGATAGCCGGGTCATGATCCCCATGACGACCATGATGCGCCGATTGGCCAACATCGACTACATCACCAATATCAAGGTGCGCCTCAAAAACGCCAAGGACATGAAAAAAGCGGCGGGAAGTATCCAAGCCCTGCTCCGCGAACGCCACCAGCAAGCCCCTGGGGTCCCTGATGACTTCTCCATCATCACGCCTGGGGAAGTGACCGAAACGGCCGAGAAGGTGGCCGGAACGTTCAATCTCTTTCTAATCCTGGTCGCGGGAATATCTCTGATCGCGGGCGGCGTCGTCGTCTCGAACCTCATGCTGATCTCGGTCAGCGAGAGACGGAAGGAGATCGGATTGAGGAAGGCCGTCGGCGCGCGGAAAAACAACATCACGTTCCAATTCCTCATCGAGGCCACGGCCGTCACTCTCACGGGAGGGATCATCGGCATCGCGCTCGGCGTTGCGGGCGCGAAGATCCTGGAAGCCGTTACGAAGACGCCGATGGCCGTGTCCTGGCAGATCGTCGTCCTCGGGGCGATTTTTTCCAGCTTGGTCGGGCTGATCGCCGGCATCCAGCCGGCCAGAAGGGCCGCCTCCATTCAGCCGATCGAGGCCTTGAAGCCCTGAGCACAAAGCTGAGAAGAAAGGGGAGGCGCTAAACCGCCTCATGGCCGGCTCAGTGGGCCGAATATGAAAATCGCTCGCGGTCTCAAGATCTCCCGCAAACAGCTCGCCGCCCATAAGATGAGGACGGCCCTGGCGCTGCTCGGCATCGTCATCGGGGTGTCGACGGTCATCATCATGGTCTCCGTCGGCAAAGGCGCGGAAAATCAGGTCCTAAGCCGGATCGAGGCTATGGGCACGAACCTCATCATCGTCAACGTCGGGCAGGTGCAGCGCACGGCCGGAAGGCAACAGGTGAGAGGGACCGTGACGACCTTGACGCTCGAAGACGCCGGGGCGCTGATCGAAGAATGCCCTGCGGTCCGGGCCGCGGCCCCCGTTCAGAGCGCAAAGCTCCAGGTCAAGCACGAGAGTCTCGCCACCAATACCACCATTACGGGGACGACCGCGGACATCCTGAAGATCAGGAAGCTCGAGGTCGAACGAGGCTCGTTCTTCGGGGAAGAGGATAACATCGGCTCGCGCCGTGTAGCCGTCGTTGGCCGGACCGTGGTCAGGAATCTTTTCGAGGAGTCCGAGCCGGTCGGAGAGACCATCCGCATCGGGAAGGTCCCTTTCGAGGTGATCGGCGTCCTGGGCGCTAAAGGCTCGGACCTCAACGGCGTAGATCAGGACGACCAGATCTTAATCCCCATCAACACCGCCTTGAGGCGGCTTTTCAACATCGCCTACATCAGCACGATCAATATCGAGGCCGCGAACAAGGAGAAAATGGCCCTCGCCCAACAGCAGGTCCGCGAGGTCCTCCGGGAACGTCATCGTCTGAATAGGCAAGACAAGGCCGACGATTTCACTATACAGAATCAGACGGACCTGATCGAAGCCCAGCGCGAGACCGCCGAAACCTTCACCGTGCTCATCGCGAGCATCGCGGGCGTCTCACTCCTCGTCGGCGGGATCGGCATCCTGGCCATCATGCTTATGGCCGTCAAAGAGCGTACGAACGAGATCGGGCTGCGCATGGCCGTGGGAGCAAGCCGGAAAGACATACTGGTCCAGTTCCTGCTCGAGGCCTCAGCTCTGAGCATCGGGGGAGGTATCGTCGGTATCGGCACAGGTCTGGCAGGGTCTCTGGTTACCAACGCGGTGACCAAGCTGGAGACGAGCGTTTCTCTGGCGTCTGTCATTCTTTCCTTCACCTTCTCTATCGCCGTGGGTCTTTTCTTCGGAGTGTATCCGGCCCGCAAGGCCTCGCGTCTCGATCCGATCACGGCCCTGAGAACCGAATAGCTGCGGCATGCGCCCATAGGAGAAGGAAGCGCAGCTTTTGATCGTCCAGGAAACCCACTTGGCGGGGTGGGAATCAGCCTGCTGCCAGCTTATAAAACGCTCCAAGTACCCCGCCGACGATGATCAGCCAGATCGGATTCACCTTCAGCCGGAAACTCGCGAGCAGCGTACCTAGCAACAGCATGATCGTGAATATATCTTTGATCGCCGTCTGGCCCAGATTCACCGTGACTCCGGCCATGAGCCCCAGAGAGGCGGCATTCACACCGTCCAGGAAGACGGCCGCCCAAGGGGACTTGCGAACATAGGGAAGGACTCGGCTGAGCAACCCGACAAAAAGAAAGGACGGCAGGAATATGCCCAGCGTCGCCAGCAACGCCGAAGGCCATCCGCCTACGAGATATCCTACGAAAGTAGCGCTCGAGAACACCGGACCGGGGGTGATCTGTCCGGCCACGATGGCGTCCAGAACCTGTTGGTTGGTGAGCCAGCCGAGTCTCACGACGAATTCGGACCTGAGGAACGCCAAAAGGACATAGCCGCTGCCATAGAGGATAGAGCCGATCTTTAGAAAGCTCAGAAAAAGCGTTGTCTGGCTAAAGGGCACGATGCCTGGATAAAGCGTCGATAACGGCCCCTGGAAAAGCAAGGGAATAGACACGAGGGTAGCGACGCCGCGCTTAAAGTAATCTCCCCCGCCGTGAACCAGCAAGACCAAAGCCGCCCCGCCAAACAGAAGGGCGATCTCATTGAATCCAAGAACGTAGAGGACCATGACCCCTAATCCGACGATGCCTGTGGTCGGGCCTTTGATCCCTTTCCGACCCATCTTCCACAAAGCCTCGACCACAATCCCGATGACAACAGGCTTGACGCCGTAAAGCACCCATCCTACCTCGGCAATGGAACCGTAGGTCACATAGGCCCAGGCGACAAACAGCGTAGCCGCCAAGCCGGGCAAGACAAACAGAGCGCCACTAGCGATCAGCCCGGGCCAGCCCGCCCGAATCAGTCCCAGGTGGATAGCCATTTCGGCGGCGTTAGGGCCAGGTATGAGATTGGTGGCGCCGACCAAATCGAGGAAACGCTGCTCATCTATCCAACGACGACGGCGCACTGTCTCTTGGTGCATGAGCGCGATGTACACGGCGGGGCCACCGATGCTGAAAGCGCCGAGTTCGAGAAAAAGAAGAGCGACTTCTTTGAGACGCCCAGGAATATTGGCATCTTTCATGCTCTTTTTGGCCCTATCTAATTCTAAAAGCTGGGTGTGACCCAGAATACTACGAAGGGCATTTGCCCGACAATCCATCTCGTAGAAAACCGTTCCGTCGAAAGAAGCCGCAAGCCGCTGCAAGGGACTGGCTTGCGGAGGAGCGGTTCGGTCGTTGGATCGCATTTGAGCTATCTAACGGCGCCCGCCGATCAATGCCGATGAAGCAACGGGTAACAATCTGGCTTTCGGAAATCAGCATCATTTGTCGGGAGGTAATCTGCGAGAAGGGGGGGATGAGCCAAAGTTCCCATAGGGGGCCTATGGCTTTCATCGAAAAGTGACCCGTGCCGGCCCCGGCTGTTCTTCCGGACTGACTAAATAATGTACCTTTTATCTCTCCACTTATAATCTATTCTTAGTCCTATAACCCCCTACACTAAAACCCACTAAGCCTAGTCTGGTCCCGTAGAGCTGGAGCGCGGACATTCCTCTAAATGGCAGAGCAGTGGCAAGCCCAGGGCAGCATCTAGCGTTCTGTAAAAGTCTCGACTTTCTTGCGGGATTTCCCTCTAAAACGGCGGAAAACGATGGAAATCTGTGGAAGGGTAGTTGTGACGGCAGACCAGCATAACTTGCTGATTATCTTGGGGCAATAGGGGAAAATGAATGGCGTGCCTGAGAGGATTCGAACCTCCGACCTTTGGATCCGGAGTCCAACGCTCTATCCAGCTGAGCTACAGGCACGCGGGGCCCGAAAAATATAGCGGAAAACAGCCAAAAAGGCAAGGATAACGGGGCTCTCGGCCCCTACTTGTTCTCACGCCCCGAACTGATGAGCCGGGCCCATTCGTCGCGCAAGGTGACGGTACGGTTGAAGACGAGGGAGCCGGGCTTCGAGTCCCGCCTGTCGGCGCAGAAATAGCCCAGCCGCTCGAACTGCCAACGGCTCTCCGGCACGGCGCCGGCCAGGCTCGGCTCGAACTTGGCGCCCTTGACGACCTCGAGCGATTTGGGGTTGAGGGTGGCTTTCCAGTCAACTCCCTCGGCCACACTGCTCGGGTCTCGCACCGTGAACAGGGTGTCGTAGAGGCGGACCTCGGCGTCGATCGCCTGCCCGGCCGACACCCAGTGGAGCGTCGCTTTGACCTTGCGCCCATCCGGAGGCGTATCCCCGCCCCTCGTCGCCGGGTCGTAGGTGCAGCGAAGTTCAACGACGTTCCCCGCCGCGTCCTTGACCACCTCTTCGCACTTGATGAAGTAGGCGTAGCGCAAGCGGACTTCCCGCCCCGGCGATAGCCGATAGAACTTAGACGGCGGGTTCTCCATGAAGTCGTCGCGCTCGATCCAGAGCTCGCGCGAGAAGGGGACCTTCCGCGTCCCGGCCGACTCGTCCTCGGGGTTGTTGACGGCGTCGAATTCCTCGACCTTGCTCTCGGGGTAATTGGTGATGACGACCTTGAGCGGCCGCAACACCGCCATGACCCGCGGCGCGGTTTTATTCAGATTCTCGCGGACGCACATCTCGAGCAGGGGCATGTCGACGATGCTGTTGTCCTTGGCCACACCGATGATGTCGGCGAAATTGGCGATGGCCTCGGGGGTGAAGCCACGCCGCCGGAAGCCGGAGATCGTCGGCATCCGCGGGTCGTCCCAGCCGCCGACGAGGCCCCCCTCGACGAGCTCGAGGAGCCGCCGCTTGCTGAGCACCGTGTGGCTCAGGTTGAGCCGGGCGAATTCGATCTGCTGGGGATGATGGACGCCGAGCTGGTCGAGAAACCAGTCATAGAGCGGCCGATGGACCTCGAACTCCAGGGTGCAGATCGAATGGGTGACGCCCTCGATCGAGTCGCTCTGGCCGTGCGCCCAGTCGTAAGTCGGATAGATGCACCACACGTCGCCCGTCCGGTAGTGGTGCTCGCGGCGGATCCGGTACATGAGCGGGTCGCGCAGGAGCATGTTCGGATTGGCCATGTCGATCTTGGCCCGCAAGGTTTTCGAGCCGTCCGGGAACTCCCCCGCCCGCATCCTTACGAAGAGGTCGAGGTTCTCCTCGACGGAGCGGTTCCGGAAGGGGCTGTCCTTGCCCGCTTTCGTGACCGTGCCCCGGTATTCACGGACCTGGTCGACGCTCAAGTCGCAGACGTAGGCCACGCCTTTCTTGATGAGGGCGACGGCCCACTCGTAGAGCTTCCCGTAATAGTCCGAGGCGTAATACTCCCGATCTTCCCAGTCGAAGCCGAGCCAGCGGACGTCCTCCATGATGGCGTTGGCGTATTCCATGTCCTCGGTCTCGGGGTTGGTGTCGTCCATGCGCAGGTTGCAGAGCCCTTTGTAGTCGCGGGCCAGGCCGAAGTTGAGATGGATCGACTTGGCGTGGCCGATATGGAGGTAGCCGTTGGGCTCGGGCGGGAAGCGGGTGCAGACCTTCGTGAACCGGCCGTTCCGCAAGTGCTCGTCGATGATGCCACGGACGAAATTGGACTTGGGCTTGGGTGTCTCATCCATGAACGGCTCTCCTCATGCGGGCGACGACGCGCTCGCGGCCGAGGACTTCCATCATCTCGAACAGGCCGGCGCCTTTGGTCTTGCCGCTGACGGCCATGCGGGCGGGGTGGATGACCTGGCCGGCTTTGATGGCGCGCTCCTCGGCGAATTCGCGGAAGACGGCCTCGATCGCGTCGTGGGTGAAATCACCGGTCCCGGCCAGGCGGTCGGCCAGGAGGGCCAGGTACTCGCGGCTTTCCGGTTTCTCGAGGTGCTTTTTACCCTCTTCCTCGATGCTGAAATCCTCGCGGAAGAAACAATCGGTCATGGCCGGGAATTCGCCGAGGGTCTTTGTCCGGACCTTGTAGAGATCGAGGACTTTTGACAGGTAGTCGTCGGCGATCGCGGCGGTCGCGAACCCGGCCGCCTCCATCCGGCTCTTGATGAGGGGGAGCAGGCGCGCATTCTCGGCCTTCATGATGTACTCGGCGTTGAGCCAACGGAGCTTCTGGATGTCGAACTTGGCCTGGACGTCGTTCATCTCCGAGATCTCGAAGAGCCGGACGGCTTCAGCGGAGGGCATGACCTCGCGCCCGTCCTTGGGCATCCAGCCGAGGAGGACGAGGTAATTGGCCAGGGCCTCGGGCAGGAAGCCCTCGCGCTTGTATTCCTCGACGGAGACGCCGCCGTGGCGCTTCGAGAGCTTGGCCCCGTCGGTCCCCAGGATGAGCGGCATGTGCCCGAACCGCGGCGGCTCCAGGCCGAAGGCTTCGTAAAAGATGATCTGTTTCGGCGTGTTGCTGATGTGGTCGTCGCCCCGGAGGATGTGGGTGATGCCGAGGTGGGCGTCGTCCACGACGCAAGAGAAGTTGTAGGTCGGCGAGCCGTCCGACTTGATCATGACCTGGTCCTTGATCGTCTCCGTCTCGACGGCGATCCGGCCGTGGATGAGGTCCTCGTAGGCGATCGTCCGGCCGGGCTCG
>Ga0315295_10004609_pt1 | contig 11773 bp, 6 predicted proteins | sample YL17G14_0_MG_FD_204453 | JGI IMG/M metagenome (GOLD analysis project Ga0315295, IMG submission 204453) | Sediment microbial communities from Yellowstone Lake, YNP, Wyoming, USA - YL17G14_0 | ecosystem: Environmental > Aquatic > Freshwater > Lake > Sediment | place: USA: Wyoming | collected...
GCGCGTTCCTGGAGGCGCTGCGGCAGCGCGGACTCTACGAGATCGTCACGTTCGAGGCGCCGCCCGCGGGCGCGTGAACCCCGTCTGCGCCCCGCCGCCTGCCGTTGTCGCGGGCGGCGGGGCTTGCACCGGCCGGAGGACGGCTACGTACCCACACGCTCGTCCTCCGGCCGGTGTCTGCGCCCCGCCGCTTGCGCTGCGGGTGCCCGGCCGCTCGCCCTACCGGCTCTTCACCGCCGCGTCGAGGTAACCGCGGATGGCCGCGTACTGCGCGTCGGCGTCGAGCCCGGCCTCGTGCAGCACCGCCTGACCCTGGCCGCTGCCGGGGAAGTGGCCCTTCTGGTACGGGTGCAGCGTGGCCGCCCGGCCACGCTCCGAGGTCACCCAGCGGTACATCGTGGCCAGCGTGAAGCCGGTGATGCCCATGGCCTCCCGCGCACTCGCCTCGGGGAAGATGCGTTCGCGCTCGGCGCGGGGCAGGGCGTCGAACAGCTCGGCGCTCGCCACGTAGTAGACGCCGAGGTCCACGCCCTCCTTCTCCAGCCGCGGCAGCACCTCGGAGGCGAAAGCCAGCGTGACGGCGCTCTCCTGCAGCACCAGCGTGCCGTCAGCCTTCCCCTGCGGTGCGCGCAGCCGGTAGACGCCGGTGCGCGCCGCGGTCACGGGCGCCAGAGCCAGCTTCGCGCGGTCGGGCACGGTCTCGTTGGGCCGCGTGACGAACGGGGCGATGATGGCCGGGCGCGCCGCCAGCGCGGCCGAGACCAGCGTCCACATCTCGGCCGGGTCCCACGGGGTGAGCGTGATGCAGGTCCCCGGCGGGAAGTTCTCCTGCAGCAGCTGCAGCGCCTGCGGGTCGGCGTGCGTGGGGCCGTCCTCGCCGGTCTTGAGGCCCGCGTGGGCGCACACCAGCACGAGCGGGCGGTACGGCCTGCCGTCCACGGCGTGACGCGCCTGGTTGCCGATGGCGTGCAGGCGCGCGGCCACGTGCCCGAGCGGCGAGAGGAAGGCGGCGTACGACGACGCCACGCCGATGTTGCGGCCGTAGCAGCCGAGCCCGGAGATGACGCCGGTCATGGCATCCTCGCAGATGCCGCCGATGGCCAGGGTGCGCGCCTCGGGGTTGGTGGCGGCGTTCCAGAAGCCGGGGGGGAAGCCCTCGGCGATCCTGTTGACGCTGGTCGAGCCCAGCAGGTCGGCGGCGGTCACGAGGAGCGCGCCGCCGCTGGCCTTGTTGTAGTGCTGCAGCACGCGTCCCAGCTCGTTGCGCAGCGTCGTGACCGTGCCGGGGGCGAGTCTCAAAGCCTCGGGGACGTCCCCGCCGTCGCGCGCGGCCATCTCGTAGACGGCCTCCACGCGCGGCGCCCCGGCGCGCGGCTGGCGCGCCCGGGCGTCCAGCCGCTCGCGGGCCGCGCGCAGCCGGCCGGCGAGCATCTTCACCATGGGGCCGCGCCTCTCGACCTCCTGGCGCACGAGCAGGAGCGCGTCCCACAGGCACTGCTCCATGACCGCGGGGCCGCCGGGCCCGGTGCAGCGCTGCTTGTCGAGCCCGCAGCACGTGGGGAGCACCTTGAGCGGATCGCGGTCGCCGGCGAGCGGCTGGAGCGCCTTGTAGAATGCCTCCGAGCACAGGGCGTGGCCGGCGCCGTGCGAGGCGCGGCCCTCGATGCCGTACTGCCAGCCCTTCAGCGTGCGGTAGACGATCGCCGTGGGCTGCGTGCTGCCCATCCTCGCGGCCAGCCGCTGGGCCGCCAGCACCTGCTGGAGGTCCTTCCCGTCCGCCACGTACACGACGTTCCAGTCGTGCAGGTAGGCGAGCTCCGCCGGCGTCCACTGCACGTAGTCGCCCGGCGTCTCGCCCTCGCGGCACACGCGGTTCGAGTCGATGGAGGCCTGGTTCCAGTCCACGTGCAGGATCGCGTTGTCGAGCGAGCCGGTGCCCGCGCCGGCCAGGGCCTCCGCCACGCGGCCGGGGGTCATGCCGCCCTCGCCCTCGACGATGTGCACGCGCGGCGCCCCCGTGCCGTAGTAGTCGCGCGCGCCGAAGGCCAGGCCCAGCGATGCCGAGACGCCGACGCCCGAGGCGCCGGTCGAGAGCCGGATGAACGGCGTGCCCGGCGTGGGGTGGCCGTCGAGCGCCTTGGACTTGAACCTCAGGAAGAGCGGGGTCCGGTTGGAGGGGTTGCGGCGGAAGCCGAGCAGGTCCTCGAGCCTCAGCTGGTGCTTCTCGTCGGAGGGCAGGAGGTCCGGCGCCCCGGCGCGCAGCACCTCGTTGCGCAGCGCCCACATGGCGTACAGGCCGAGCGCCTTGTGGCCGGCGGCGTAGGAGACGATGTCGGCGTCCTCGCGGTCCGGGCGGCTGACGTCGTAGTCCATCGCGTCGAAGAGGATGCCGGCCACGAAGCGCCCCGAGGAGATGGAGCCGCCGGGGTGCCCGGACATGGGCACGTAGTTGTAGAGCAGCGCACACAGCGTGCGGTAGATGAGATCCAGGGACTCGAAGTGCTCCAGCTCCTGCGCCGGGAGCGGCGGGTCCGTGCCCCGCATCGCCTCGAGGATTTCGACGTAGCGGCCGCGCCGCGGTCCGAACTGCAACGCCATGGTCTCTCCCCGGTGTCGCGCCACCACCCGGCCGCAGGCCTGTGCCCGGCGGATGCCCGGCGCTGCTGATTTGCGCACAGTATCCGCATGCGCACGGCGGAGCGTCAACGGGGCCGCGAGGACCAGCCGTGAACGGGGCCTCGTGCCGCGTGAGGAGGGTCATCCGGGCGCGGCACAACGGGGGGCTTCCCGCGGGGTGGGGTTGCGGCTTACGATGGTGGGCCCCGAATCTCCCCCGGGAGAGGCCCCTCGTGCCCGACAACTCGACGCCGTCCATGCCGCCGCCGTCCGCCCGTGCGTCCGGGGCGGGCGCTCCGGGGGCGACTTCGCGGTTCCATCCGCTCGCGCTGGCGCTGCTCCTCGTCGGGGCGCTGGTGGTGCTGCTCGCGCACCTCGAGTCCACGGTCCGCCACACCGACCGGTCGGTGTTCAACGCGGATGCGGGCGAGTACGCGGTCGCCGGCCGCCAACTGGCGCGCACGGGGCGTCTGGCCACCATCCACACCTGGCCGGGCCAGCTGACGCGGCCCCTGCGTCCGCCGTTCCCGGTCGTCGTGGGCCAGCCCCTGGTGCCCCTCACCGACGCCGCCCTGTTCGCGATCGGGGGCGAGCGCCCGGGACTCGTCCTGGTGCTGCCCGGCCTCGCCTACCTGGCGGTCGTCGGGCTCGCGGCGTTGCTCGCGATGCGGGTGACGGGATCCCGGGCGGCGGGATGGCTGGCCGGCGCGTCGGTGGCGCTGGCTCCGTCGGTGCTCCGCTACGCCACCGAGGGACTGACCGAGATGCCCTTCACCGCCTTCCTCACGGCGGCGCTCGTGCTGCTGTGGGACGTGCCGCACCGGCCACGCTTCGCGCTGCTGGGTCTCTGCCTGGGACTCGCACAGCTCACGCGCCCCACCATGCCCTACCTGCTGCCGGCCTTCGTCGGGGGGGTGCTGCTCATGGCGCCCCCGGGTCGGCGCCTGCGCGGCACGCTCGTGATGCTGGCCGTCTACCTGCCGGCGTTCGCGGCCTTCCCGCTCTACCATCTCGTCACGGCCGGCGGCGCCGGGGCGGACCCCGCGCACTACAACCTGCTCGTCGGCCTCAAGCCCGAGTTCGCGCCGTGGCGCGTGCACCGCTGGATCCACCCCTACGAGCCGTGGGGCTACGTCCTGGCGCATCCGCTGGCCGTCGTGCGCAAGGTGGTTGGCTCAGGTGCGAGCGTGCTCCGCTCCGTGCTGGCGCCGGAGAACCCCGTCCTCGGTTTCCTGTTCGTGGTGTACCTCGTCTCCCCGACGGCGAGCCGCACGGCCTCCTGGTTCCGGGCGACGGTTGCGGCGCTCCTCGGGCTGACTGTCGGCCTCCTCACCCTGACGCTCCCCGACGCGCGCTACTGCATGCCCCTCTGGCCCGCGGCGATCGCGCTGGCGACGGGCGAGGCCTGGAGGCTCATCCGCCTGCGGAACAACCGGCCGTGGGTGACCGCGGCTCTGTGCGCCATCCTGATCCCGCTCGCCCTGGGCGTCGACACCGCGCGCGTCTGGCAGCAGGCGTGGCACAGCGGGGTGCCCGCTCGCGGTGGGTTCCAGGAGTCCGAGTGGCGCGGCCTCGGCCGCGAGCTCGCGGCGCGCGTGCCCCGCGACGCGGTGGTCGTGAGCGACGTGGGGACCTGGATGAGCTGGTACGCCGACCGCGTCACGCTGGCGCTGCCCGACAACCCCGCCGAGCTGCGCGCCTGCGAGGAACGGCTTCCGCTGGACGCGATGCTGCTGAGCAACGAGTGGGTCATCAATCTGCCGGAGAGCGCTCCGTGGCGCGCGCTCTACGGGGGCACGGCGACGCTGCCCGGCTGGGTGCGCGCGGACTCGCTCTCGAGCGGCCGCCTGCGAGCGGTCCTGTTCCTGCGCGCCAAGGGCGCGCCGCAGGGCTCGTGACGGGGGCGCCGGACTGTCACCCCTGACAGACGCGTCATGCCAAAGCCTGAGCGCGCTCTCACCCGGTCGCGGGCCGGGAGTTCGGGGCCCCTGAACGTACTCCCGAGGCTCCTCGGGGCGCGTTCCGTGCGAACCGCTGGCCCTGGTCCGCTCGCGGCGCAGGAATCCCCGGATTGACACGAGGTTAGGTAGGACGCCCGAGATGGAGGCGCCGCACGGGTCTCCAGCAGGGGGCTTCGAGTCCCTCCTCAGGGCGCTCCGCGCCGTACGCAGGCACTGCCGCCGGAGCCCCCGAGCCTGCCCCGGAGCCCGCCCCGAGGCCCCTCGGCCGGCAGCCGACTGCCATCAGGGAAGTCACGTACGTTGGCACCCTCCATGCGTTTCCCATTGTCGGGCAGGTCAGTCCCCGCGCTTCTCGGCAGGAGGGCGGCCGCGGCCGACGGGCCCGAGGAAGTGTGCAGCGTCCCAGATCTGGAGACCCGGGTCCGGGACGTGCCGCAAGCGACTGGATGACGGGAACGGCGCCGGCCCCGACCGCTACTCGCGCGTTCGGGGTCTGTCCGCGATCTCCACGCAGCACCCAGTGAGGTATCGGCCTATGGACCTTTTCGTGTTGTTGAAGACGGTACCCGACACGGTGGAGGAGTTGACGGTCGCAGCGGACATGAAGTCGCTGGACCCCGAGTGGCTGCGATTCAAGCTGAGCGACTCCGACGAACACGCTCTCGAGCAGGCACTCCTGCTGAAGGAGAAGCATGGTGGCAGGGTGACCGTCGTGGCGCTCGACGCCCCCGAGGTGGAGGAGGCGCTGTTCCAGGCTCTGGCCAAGGGCGCCGACCGGGCCGTCAAGCTCACCGGGGAGTTGGGCGAGGTGCGCAGTCTCGCGGCGGCGAGGTTGTTCGCCGACTTCCTCAAGTCGGCCGGCGCAGCCGGGGGGGATGCCCTGATCCTGCTGCGCAGCCAGGCGATCGACGACCTCGAGGGTGAGATCGGCCCCTTCCTGGCGGACTTGCTGGGGTTGCCGTACCTGGGAGTGGTGGTGGTGGTCGCGCCCGGCGACGGCGGGCTCGTGGTGACGAAGGAATTCACCGGTGGCATGCGCGGGGAGTTCAGCCTCCCGGTGGGGGCGGTGCTGGGGATCCAGGCGGCCGAGAAGCCGCCGCGGTACGTGCCCATCGCGAAGGTGCGCACGGCCATGAAGTCGTCCACGTTGGAGACCGTGGAGGTGGCGTCGGACAGCCCGGCCCGCTTCCCGATCGAGAAGATGTACAAGCCCGAAGCCGCCGGCCGTGCCGAGATGCTGGAGGGTTCGCCGGAAGAGGTGGCGAATCGCCTCGTGGACCTGCTCGCGAACCAGAGCCTGATCTGAGGGGGGTGAAGACCATGGCAGACGGAATCCTCATCCTGGCGGAGCACCTCAAGGGCGAGGTCGCGGACATCACGTTCGAGATGCTCGCTGCGGGCCGGAGACTGGCGGATGCCCGGGGCGTGTCCCTTCGCGTGGCGCTGGTCGGCAACGACGTCGCTTCCCTCGCACCCCGGCTGGGACTGGCCGACGAGGTGCTGGTGGTGTCCGCTCCCTCGCTCGAGGCGCCGGCGGCCACCACGCTCGCGGCCCTGCTCAAGACCCTGATGGAGAAGGAGTCGGCCGGATTGGTCCTGCTGGGCGGGACGAACGCCACGATGGGGGTCGGCTCGATCCTCTCGGCACGGACGAACCTCCCCTTCGTCAGCTACTGCAAGGACGCGAAAGCGGACGGGGCCGACGTGCTCGTCACCAGCCAGCTGTTCGGCGGGAAGATCCTCACGGATGTCCGCCTCCCGGGGGGACGCGGCATCGTCAGCGTCTATCCCGGCTCCTTCCCCTCGGACGCAGGCCGGAGCGAGAAGACGCCGCCCGTGCGGAGCGTGGAGGTGCCGCTGGAGGCCTCGCCGGTGACATTCAAGGCGTTCATCGCGCCCCCGGCCGGCGACGTCGACATCACGAAGCAGAACATCCTCGTGGCAGTCGGCCGGGGCATCCAGACCCAGGACAACATCGCCCTGGGCGAGGAGCTGGCCGCGCTGCTGGGTGGCGCGGTCTGTGGCTCGCGCCCGGTCATCGACCAGGGCTGGCTGCCGATGACCCGTCAGGTCGGGAAGTCGGGCATGACCGTCAAGCCCAGGCTCTACCTCGCGCTGGGCATCAGCGGCGCCCCGGAGCACCAGGAGGGCATGAAGGACTCCCCGATGATCATCGCCGTCAACACCGACCCCGGCGCTCCCATCTTCGATGTCGCGAAGTACGGCGTGGTCATGGACCTCTTCGAGCTGGTCGAGCCCCTGAAGGCCGCCATCCAGGCCCGGAAGGCCGGCGCATGACCAGCGGACCCCTGGAGCCCATCCGGCCGATCTTCTGGAACATCCACGAGAACTACCACTGGGCCGAGATCTCCCAGTACGTGCTCGGGATCCTGGCGGCGCTGCTGTTCCTGTGGGGCGTGTACCGCCATTTCGCCCGGTGGCGCGCGGGGAAGCCGGAAGCGGTCCTTCCGGCCTGGCCGGTGCGCATCAGGGCCTTCATCCAGTTCGCACTCCTCCAGGGGCGGCTGGCGTCGGACCGATACGCGCTGACGATGCATCTCGCGATCTTCCTGGGCATGTGCGCGTTGTTCATCGGCACCGCCCTGGCGACCGTGGACCTGGACGTGACGCACCTGTTCTTCGGCTTCCAGTTCCTGCGCGGCGACCTCTATCTCGGCTACAAGCTCGTGCTGGACATCTTCGCCGCGGCGCTGCTCGTCGGGCTGGGGCTGGCCTTCTGGCGGCGCTACGCGCTGAAGCCCGAGAGGCTGAAGACCCTCACGCATCCCACGTTCCCGCTGGATTCCTTCTACCTGCTGGCGATCCTCTTCCTCATCGGCGCGACCGGGCTGATCACGGAAGCTCTGCGTCTGGCGGCGTCCCGGCCGCCGTGGGCCAACTGGTCTCCGGTGGGCAATGCGCTGGCCGTGGCCTTCCGGCCGCTGCCCGAGTCGGCGCTTCGCTCGGCGCACATCGGTGTCTGGTCGGCGCACGGACTGCTGGCGTTCAGCTTCGTCGCCCTGGTCCCGCAGTCCAAGGCCTTCCACATGGTCTCCTCGGCCGTCAGCATCTTCCTGCGGAACCTGGGGGCCGTGGGCGCCCTGCCGGCGGGCGACCCGGCTGGCGTGGCGACGGTGCGGGACTTCACCTGGCGTCAACTGCTGCAGTTCGACGCCTGCACCTGGTGCGGGCGCTGCCAGGAGCAGTGCCCGGCGCACGCGAGCGGGATGCCGCTCTCCCCCAAGGACCTCGTGCTCAAGCTCGACCTGCAGCTGATCCGCGGCGCGAAGCCCGCCTCCGGCGGGAACGGCGCAGCCGCGGCCGTCGCGACGTTGCACGACGGGACCGTCGGCACGGCCGAGCTGTGGGCCTGCACCACCTGCCGGGCCTGCGAACAGGTCTGCCCCGTGTTCATCGAGCAGCCGCGCGCCATCGTGGACCTGCGGCGCCATCTGGTCAGCCAGGGCACGATGGACAAGACCGTGCAGGACGCGCTGAACCACCTGAACCGCTACGGGAACTCCTTCGGCAAGTCGGACCGCATGCGGGCGAAGTGGACCCAGCCGCTGGCCACGAAGATCAAGGACGCGCGCAAGGAGCCGGTGGAGTACCTCTGGTTCGCCGGCGACTACGCCTCGTACGACCCGCGGGTCGAGGAGATCACGCGCAAGACCGCCGAGCTCTTCCAGTTGGCCGGCCTGGACTTCGGCCTGCTCTTCGAGGGGGAGCGCAACGCGGGCAATGACCTGCGGCGCGTCGGCGAGGAGGGGCTGTTCGAGGTCCTGAGGGACAAGAACCTCCAGGTGCTGGGCAAAGCCCAGTTCAAGAGCATCGTGACCACGGACCCCCACACCTACAACACCCTGAAGAACGAATACCCGTGGAACGGCAACGGGGTCACGGTCCTGCACCACACCGAGGTTCTCGACCGGCTCCTCCAGGAAGGCCGGCTGACGCCGAAGAAGCGGCTCACGGGGCGCGTGACCTATCACGATCCCTGCTACCTCGGCCGCTACAACGGCGTCTATGACCCGCCGCGCCGGGTGCTGACCCGCCTCGGGCTCGAACTCGTGGAGCTGCCCCGCAACCGCGACCGCAGCTACTGCTGCGGCGCGGGCGGCGGGCGGATCTGGATGGAGGACGTGCCCGGCATCAAGGAGCGTCCGGCCGAGAGCAGGATCCGCGAGGTGGCCGGGTTGAGTGGGGTTTCGACCCTGGTGGTCAGCTGTCCGAAGGACATTGCCATGTTCCGTGATGCCGTCAAGACGACCGACAACGAGGGCAAGATCGTGGTCAAGGACCTCGCCGAGTTCGTCTGGGAAGCGATGCAGGGATAGGAAGGGACGACCCATGGCTCTCGCCGAACGCGCTGTCACCTGTCCGACCGACACCACGCTGGAGACCCTCCTGGCAACACCCGAGGGTCGCCAGATCATGACCTGTCTGCAGTGCGGGACGTGCGCCGGTACGTGCCCGTATGGGGAGTACATGGAGTACCCGCCGCGGGCGGTCATCAACATGCTCCGGCGGGGTCTGCTCGACGAGGTCATCGCCTCCGGCAGCTTGTTGCGCTGCGTGTCCTGCTACGCCTGTCTGAGCAAGTGCCCGCGCGGCATCCGGCTCACCGACGTGCTGCTCCCGCTGGTCAAGGAGCAGACGCTGGCGAACCTGAAGGAGATGCCGGGCGAGCTCCAGAAGTCGCTCGAGAACATGGCGCGGTACGGCAACCCGATGGGGGAGTCGCCGCGCAAGCGGGCCGCCTGGGCGGCCACGGCCGGTGTGCCGGTGCGCAACCTGGCGGAGAAGCCGGGCCCGGTGGACGTGCTCTGGTTCGTGGAGTGCTACACGTCCTTCTATCCCCGCGGCCAGGCGAACAGCAAGGCCACCGCGAAGTTGTTCCACGCGCTGGGCGTGGACTTCGCCATCCTCGGTCACGACGAGAAGTGCGCCGGCGAATGCGGGCGTCTGACCTGGGAATCCGGCCTGTTCGAGACCCTGGCCGAGGCCAACGTCAAGACCCTGAAGAAGCACAAGTTCAACCGCATCGTCACCGGTGACCCGCACGCCTTCAACGCCCTCAAGAGCCGCTATCCGCTCGCGGGGCAGGGGTGGGAGGTCGAGCACACGACGCTCTTCCTGGCGCGGCACCTCGAGCAGTTGAAGCCCCGGCTCACCAGGGATCTCGGGGTCAAGGTCGCCTACCACGACAACTGCTGCCTGGGGCGGGGGCTGGGTTGCTTCGACGAGCCGCGCGAGCTGCTCGGCGCCATCCCCGGCGTGAAGCTGGTCGAGATGGTGCACAACCGCGGCAACTCGCTGTGCTGCGGCGGGGGTGGTGGGGGCATGTGGCTGGACACCTACTACAAGTCGAAAGGGATGGACCGGCTGTCCGAGCGGCGGGTGACGGAAGCCGTCGCCGCCGGCGCGGACGTGCTGGCCGTCTCCTGTCCGCTGGAGCTGTCCCGTTTCGAGGACGCAGTGAAGACGCTCGGCCACGACAAACAGCTGGTGGTCCGGGATGTGGTCGAACTGCTGGCCGAGTCATTGGAGGGCTGACCGATGAGCGAGCCCGTGAGGATCGGGTTCTACGTTTGTCACTGCGGCACCAACATCGCAGGAATGATCGATGTGGAAGCGGTGGCGAAGTACGCCGAGAAGCTGCCCGGCGTCGCCGTTTCCCGAAGCTACAAGTACATGTGCTCCGATCCGGGACAGGAACAGATCCAGCAGGACATCAGGGAGCACAGGCTGAACCGCGTCGTGGTGGCCGCGTGCTCGCCGCTCCTGCACGAACGCACGTTCCGCAACGCGACCATGAAGGGTGGCCTGAGCCCGTTCTTCTTCCAGATGGTGAACATCCGCGAGCAGGACGCCTGGGTGCACACCGACAAGGACGAGGCGACCCGCAAGGCGCTCGCCCTGGTCCGCGCCGCCATCCGGCGGGTGCCGCTCCACAAGCCCCTGGAGATCAAGAAGGTCCCCATCAACCCCGACGTGCTGATCGTGGGCGGCGGGATCGCGGGCATCCATGCCGCGCTGACGCTGGCCGACGGCGGCCAGAAGGTCTACCTCGTCGAGCGCGAGCCCACCATCGGCGGGCACATGGCGAAGTTCGACAAGACCTTCCCGACGCTCGACTGCGCCGCCTGCATCCTCACGCCCAAGATGTCGCAGGTGAACGCCCACCCGAACATCACCCTGTGGACGTACTCCGAGGTCGCCGGCGTGAGCGGCTACGTGGGGAACTACGAAGTCACGATCAGGCGCAAGCCGCGCTACATCGTCGAGGATCTCTGCACGGGTTGCGGGGACTGCATCGACGCCTGCGTCTACCGGGAGCCGCGGTTCGCCGACGAGTTCAACGAGGGCCTCGGCAAGCGCAAGCCCGTGTTCATGCCGTTCCCGCAGGCGGTGCCGCCCATCATGATCATCGATTCGGGCACCTGCCGTATCTGGACCCACGGGAAGTGCAAGGAGCCGTGCGTGACGGCCTGCGGTGACCGCAAGGCCATCGACTTCGGCCAGAAGGAGGAGCTCAAGGAGATCAAGGTCGGCACGGTGATCGTGGCGACCGGGTTCAAGATCTTCGACGCCGCGAAGATGCCGTACTACGGCTACGGCACCTACCCGAACGTGTACAACGCGCTGGAGGTCGAGCGGCTCGTCAACGCCTCCGGACCCACGGGCGGCGAGATCGTCATGCGGAACGGCAAGAAGCCGAAGACGGTGGGCATCGTCCACTGCATCGGCTCGCGGGACGAGAACAACAACAAGTGGTGCTCGCGGGTGTGCTGCCTCTACTCGCTCAAGCTGGCGCACCTGATCAAGGAGCATACGCACGCCGAGGTCTACAACTTCTACATCGACATGCGGACGCCGGGCAAGAGCATGGAGGAGTTCTACAACCGCATCGCCGGGGAGGGCGTGCACCTGGTCCGCGGCAAGGTGGCCGACGTCTTCCCGGATCCGTCCGATCCCGAGGGCAACCGGCTGCTGCTGCAGGCGGAGGACACGCTGCTCGGCCGGGTGCTCAAGTTCCCGGTGGACATGCTGGTCCTGGCGGTGGGGATCGAGCCCCAGGCCGACGCGCAGGATGTCCGACGGATGCTCAACATGAGCTGCGGCACCGAGGGCTTCTTCCTCGAACGGCATCCCAAGCTGGCCCCGGTCAGCACCTTCACCGACGGCGTGTTCCT
>Ga0315295_10004611_pt1 | contig 11772 bp, 10 predicted proteins | sample YL17G14_0_MG_FD_204453 | JGI IMG/M metagenome (GOLD analysis project Ga0315295, IMG submission 204453) | Sediment microbial communities from Yellowstone Lake, YNP, Wyoming, USA - YL17G14_0 | ecosystem: Environmental > Aquatic > Freshwater > Lake > Sediment | place: USA: Wyoming | collected...
AAACGGGAAATCATGGGCGCCGCACCCGATGCCTATATCGATAAACCCCTGGATGTTCGACAACTGGAAGGCCTGGTAGAAAAAGTCTTAAAAAGTTAAAAATTAAAAATTAAAAATTAAAATGGTGATCAATTAAGAATGAAAAGAGAGAGAGTTGGTTCACCAACGGCATATGAAGTCAATGTTTTCGAGCACGAGACAGGAATATTGGCTGCTGCCGGGGAGATCGAGAAGAATAACCACCTCACTTGCCAGGAACTGCGCGCCTGGTACAGCGATCTGAACAAGGAATATAAGAAATTACTCCGGAAAACCCAAAAAATAACTCGAATCGGCGACAGTAACCAGAGAAAACTGTTGGCTGCTTACGATAAAATCGAAGCCCAAAACATCCTGCTGGATAAGGCAAGGGAAGAGGCAGACCGGGCCAACAAGGCAAAAAGCGATTTCCTGGCAAAAATGAGCCATGAGATTCGCACCCCCATGAATGCGATCCTGGGAATGACTGAATTGACACTGTTAACCCAGTTGGATAAAGAACAACAGGATTATCTTGAGACCGTTAAAGAGGCGGGCCAAAATCTACTGGCTATTATCGACGATATCCTGGATTTTTCAAAAATAGAAGCCCAGCAATTAGTCCTGGAAAATATAGATTTTAATTTAAAAGAAACCCTTGGGTCCACCATTAAAATGTTGGCCATTGGTGCGGCAAAAAAGGGGCTTGATTTAAAGTGGCAGATCAGCGGTGATGTGCCCCTGGTTTTAAAGGGGGACCCGGCCCGGTTAAAGCAAATTATCATCAACCTGGTGGGGAATGCGATTAAATTTACCCCCAGGGGAGAGATAACGGTGGCAGTCAAAAGGAGTGATAGGAACAATCCCGGGGAACCCGGCCGGGTTCCGCTGCTGTTTTGGGTGCGGGACACGGGTATTGGTATTCCCCGGGATAAACAACAAGTGATTTTCGAGAGTTTCAGCCAGGTGGACAGTTCCACCACTCGCAGGTACGGCGGCACCGGCCTGGGGCTGGCCATATGCAGACAATTGGTGGAATTGTTGGGGGGGACCATCCGCATGAAAAGCACGGAAGGAAAGGGAAGTGTGTTTTACTTTACCGCTGTTTTCCGGCCCGGTGACCCCCAGGCCGCGGCAGTTCGCCGGGAACAGGTAAAGGAAGATTTGAACGGTCTCCGGGCAGAACCATTAAATATCTTGCTGGTGGAAGATAACCCCATGAATGCCAAATTAGCCGTTACTTTTTTGAAAAAACAGCAACATCAAGTGGTTCACGCGGTTAATGGTAAAGAGGCCCTGGAACAATTAAAAAAAGAACATTTCGATCTCATACTCATGGACCTGGAAATGCCGGAAATGGATGGTTATGAAACCTCATATCGTATCCGGCACGATCGATCCGGGGCCTTCGCCAACAATATCCCTATCTTTGCCATGACCGCTCATACACTCCCGGGATACCGGGAAAAGATTTTTCAAAGCGGGATGAACGGTTATATTACTAAACCGCTGTCCCTGTACCAATTGGCCGGTCTGGTGGCAAAGATCAAACCCCGGGCCAAAGGGGGGGGAAACAGCCGCATCAGCGACGATCAGCAGTATCAGCCGGTTCCAGCGCAGCCCCCGGGTATTGGTAAAATTCTAAACCGGGAGGGGGCCCTGAAACGGTTGGCCGGGGATACGGACCTTTACCTTAGGTTTTGCCGGATGTTTTTGAATGAAATCCCGGTGATCAGGGAAAAGCTCCGGTTAGCCTTTTCTGAAGGAAATTTTGCCGCATTAAGATACCATGCCCATTATTTAAAAGGATCGGCTGCCATGATCGGGGCCGAACATATCACCCATGATGCGGCCCACCTGGAAATGGCTTCCCGGGAAGACCCGGATAGGGAAGCAGCCGGTCAACTATTGGCCCGGCTGGAGGCGGGACTGGCACGGTTAGAAATGGAGCTGACGGAACCGGGAGTTGAAAATGAAAAATAGTGAAAAAAAAATATCGGACCCCGGCGGTATCTATGAGCGGGAATCGCAGCTAGTGGAGAAAATCAACCAGATCCAAGCCGGTGATTTCACTTCCCGGGCGGAACTATTTAGAGAATTCCTGGAATTGGGTAATGAATACGCCAAATTATTGAAACAAACCATTAAAATTACCCGCATCGGTGATTCCAACCAGAGGAAGTTGTTTCTAACCCATGAAAAAATCGAGGAACAAAAAAAAGAATTGAGTATCGCTTATCAGAAGATGGAAGTGCTGGCCAGGACAGACCCATTGACCCAATTGTCCAACCGCAGGGATTTCCTGGAGAGATTCCAACAGGAAATCATTCGCTTTGAAAGAAACGGCAAACCTTTTTCAGTGGTATTAAGCGATATCGATGATTTTAAAACCGTCAACGATCGCTGCGGTCATGATTGTGGAGATTTTGTCCTGGTAAACACGGCAAAAATTTTAAAATCGATGATTAGAAAGCAAGATTCTGTGGGTCGCTGGGGGGGTGAAGAGTTTATCTTGCTGCTCCCCGAAACCCCTCTGTCGGGTGGAGAGATCGTGGCAGAGGGAATCCGGGAACGCATCGCGGGAGAAACTTTCTCCTATAAAGGGCAGCAGCTCTCAATCACTATCACCCTGGGGGTCTGTCTATATAATGGGGTGATGGATATCGACGCCTGTATCAAACGGGCGGATGAAGCACTTTATTCCGGGAAACATCAAGGGAAAAATCGTGTTTTCCTGGCCAATTCGGGATAATTACAGGAATTACAGGAAAAAATGAGAAACGTATTTAAAAATCTTCCCTGGTGTGTTAAAATAAGGAAAAAAGAAACTTAAAAAAAGGAAAGTCATGAAACAGAGACACTAGGAGAAAGTCGAGCCATGGCGGAGCTGGAATTATTGGAATATTATAAAAAAATGTGTGAACGGCATATCGTGTTGGATTTTCAAGGGGCCATATCCCAGGATATGGTGGTAGGGATGGCGGAATTGCTCAAAATTAAATCTTCCCGGGAATTTGGCAATACCAACCTGGTAAAAAAATTGTTTGCCATTTTTATTGAAATGGCCCAGAATATTGCCATCTATTCCGCGGAACGGGTTCACCTGGATAACCGACATGGGGATGTCGGGGCCGGTATTATCGTAGTGACCGAAGAGAACAATAATTATACCATTACCTCGGGAAACCTGGTGAAGAACAGGTCGATTCCCGAAATCATCGAGCAATGCCAAAAAATCAATCGTATGGAAAAAGGAGAATTGCGGGAATTCTACAAAGCACAGATTAAATCGTCCCGGCACCGGGGGAAAAAAGGCGCCGGGGTCGGGCTAATCGATATCGCACGAAAGTCCGGCAACCCAATCCGGTACGGTGTTACCCGGCTAGATGATATCGATTCCTTTCTCGTTTTATCCGTGAAAGTTGACAAAGATCAGGAGGACAGCAATAATGGAGAATCTACAGGTTAAGAAAACCAAGTATACGATGGCGGTCGATTTTGACAAAGACACCGGCATTTTGGAAATGGAAGGTTCCTCATACCCTGAAAATGCGCTGGATTTCTTTGGACCCATTATTAATTGGATAAAAGATTACATCGCACAGGTTAACCAATCCATGGTCATGAATATCCGGTTAAATTATCTCAATACCAGTTCCACCAAATGCATCCTGGATATCTTTGAAATCCTGGAGCAGTATTATAAAGATGGCGGTGATGTGAGGATCGATTGGTATTATGCGGAAGATGATGAAGACATCATGGAAACCGGTGAAGAATTGGCCGAAGATTTCGACTTTCCCATCGAATTTATTTCTTACTAGGCGTTGGGCAGCGTAAATTCAAAGGTGCTGCCCTGACCCGGTTCGCTTTTTGCCCTGATTTCTCCCCCATTTTTTTCTACGAATTCTTTGCAGATCAGGAGTCCCAGCCTGGACCCTTTTTCTTGTGCCGTACCCCTGGTACTCACATGCTGTCCGATTTGGAACAACGAATCCAGCTTTTCTTTAGGGATGCCGATGCCGGTATCCTGTACCGCGGTGATAATGAAATCCCTTTCTTTTTTTGAGAATATTTTTATTTTACCCCCGGGATGGGTAAATTTTATCGAGTTGTTAACCAGGTTCCTCAATACGGATTTGATCATGTTTTCATCTGCATAGACCCAGGTATTTCCCGGGATTTCCATGGCGATGACAATATTTTTCTTTTCCGCATTTTCCACAAAAAATTGGATATTTTCCTGGGCCAGGACGAATAGATCGATTTTTTCAGGGCAGCATTCCAGTTCCCCGTATTGAAACCTGGCCCACTGCAAAAGGTTTTCCAGGAGGTTGGCCATATTTTGGGCTGTGTGGTTGACTTGTTTAATAAATTTTTTTATGGCATCTACTTCCAGTTTTTCGTATTCTGAAGCCATGAGTTCGGCTGAAAACAATAATACCTGGAGGGGATTTCTTAAATCATGGGCGATAATGGAATAGAACCTGTCCTTGGCTGCATTGGCTTCCAGTAACTGTTGGGTCAATTCTTCCAGTATTTTTTTATGTTCTTGAATTTGATCTTTGGCTTCCATTAATTTTTTATAATGCCTGTCCCCAACCCGGGTAATTTTGATCATCTCTTTTACCAATTTTTCATACTTTGTGCTTAAGAATTGGTATTCTTTTTGTAATTGCTTTTTTGCCAGCCCCGGGTTATTTTGGACCTTTTGTGCTGTTTTAATCACATCCAGTTCGCTTTGAAACATACATTTCCTGGTTTTATCTTTTGAAATATCTTTCATTGATTTTTTACTCAGATTACCAGTTTACACTAGTTTTAAAAATTTTTCAAATATTAATTTTACCGGTCAGCAATTCTCTTGCTTTTTTCTCTTTCTCTGTTTATACTAATCATATGAGAAGAAAAAAGGGTAATATAACCTGTTGGCTTTTCCAGGTTGTCGGGTTCCTGGGCCTGGTTTGGGGCACTTCATACCGTCTTCACTCCCATAAAGAAAATATTGATTTCGAACATATTTCATTGGAACAAGGGCTTTCCCAAAGCACGGTGCAATGTATATTCCAGGACAGCAAAGGATTTTTATGGGTTGGTACGGAGGACGGTTTGAATAGGTATAATGGGTATGATTTTAAGATCTACAGGCATGAGACCGACAATCCCCTCAGCCTGAGTAATAATTCTATCCGCACCATCATTGAGGACCGGTCTGGCTTTTTGTGGATTGGCACGTTTGGTGGTGGGGTGAACCGGTTTGATCGTGAGGCAGAGACTTTTACCCATTATAAATCGGATCCCGGGAACCCAAATAGTTTGAATAACAATTATATTTTATCACTGGTTGAAGATAGGTCGGGCTTATTATGGATAGGGACTGTAGGGGGCGGCCTGAATCGGTTTAATTCCCAGACAGGAACCTTTACCTATTACCGGAACGATCCGGGGGTTGCCAACAGCCTGAGTCATAATGAAGTCCGATGTATTTATGAAGACAAGTCCGGGAGGTTATGGTTCGGAACGTCTGGTGGTGGATTGAACAAATTTGATCCCCAAACAGGGACTTTTACTCATTTCAAGACTGATCCTGGAAATCCCAACAGCCTGTGTCATAACCATGTGTTAACCATCTGTGAAGATCGGTTAGGGAGGTTATGGATTGGGACCTATGCTAACGGGATGGACAGGTTTGATCCCGTCACCAACTCCTTTACCCATTACACATCTGATCCCAAAAATCCCAACAGCCTTAGTAATAATGAAGTTTGGAGCATTCTTCAAGACCAGGAGGGGTTACTTTGGATTGGGACCGCTGGTGGACTGAATACTTTTGATCTCAAGACAGGGACCTTTGCCCACTATCGTCCTGATCCCGGGGACCCCAACAGCTTGAGCAACGATGAGATCCGGTCGATTTGCCAGGATCGGTTCGGTGTGTTGTGGATCGGTACCACCCTGGGAGGGATTAACAAGTTTAATATAGAAAAACAGAGATTTGCCCATTACCGCAGCGTTCCCAATGAGCCTAACTGTTTGAGCAACAACCGGGTCATGTCTATCTTTGAAGATCGCAAGGGTATTGTCTGGCTGGGAACTTACGGCGGTTTAAACAAATTTGATCGTAAAAATGAAACCTTTAGCCATTATCGGCATGATCCCCGTGATCCTGCCAGTCTGAGCGATAACCGGGTGTTAACCATATATGAAGATCGATTCGGTGCCCTGTGGATCGGAACGCTGGGGGGGCTGAATATATTTAACCCGCAAACGGAGGCCTTCACCCGTTACCTCATCCACCCCGGCGATTTAAACACCCTCAGCGACAGGATTACCTCCATCGTAGAAGATCGCTGGGGGTATCTCTGGGTGGGAACAGTGGAGGGATTAAATCGATTGGAACGTACAATGCCGGGCAAAGGATTTAATTTTACCCGTTATAAGAGTTTATCCGGTGATCCATCCAGTTTAAGTCACAACCTGGTTTATAAGATCTTCCCGGACCGTTCCGGTGATTTGTGGATTGGAACTCAAGAAGGGCTGAACCGGTTTGACCGGCAGACAGAAGCCTTTACCCGTTACCTGGCTGCCCCTGGGGATCCGGACAGTTTGAGCAGCAATAAGGTTAATTATATTTATGAAGACCGTATGGGCACGCTGTGGATCGGAACCGACGGCGGACTCAATAAGTACCGGCGAAATCAAGATAGATTTACCCATTATAAAATGGAGAACGGACTGCCCAACGATGTAATTTACGGTATCCTGGAGGACGATCACGGCAATCTGTGGATCAGCACCAATAATGGGTTATCAAAATTTAATCCCGGAACCGAAGTTTTTAAAAATTATGATTCCCGGGATGGGCTCCAGAGCAATGAGTTTATGTATGGGGCCTGCTGCCGTTCAACCAGCGGTGAGATGATTTTTGGCGGTATCAATGGGTTTAATGTTTTTTCCCCGGACAGTATCAGGGATAATCCCCACCTCCCTTTTATTGTCATCACAGGCTTACAGATTTTTAATAAGCCTGTGGGAATCGGTGAGGAGGTAGATGGGAGGATAATCCTGCAGCAGCATATCTCCGCCGCCAGGGAAATCAAATTATCTTACAGACATACCGGGTTTTCCTTTGAATATGCGGGTTTGCATTATGCAGCCCCGGACCGGAACCAGTATGCCTATAAGATGGAGGGACTGGAAAAGGAGTGGAATTATGTGGGCAATCGACGCTTTGCCACCTATGCCCACCTGGCCCCGGGAAAGTATGTATTCAGGGTGAAGGGTTCCAACAATGATGGGTTATGGAATGAAACCGGCGCTTCCATTAAAATCGTCATCCCCCCCCCACCCTGGCAAACCTGGTGGGCTTATACCCTCTATGGGTTGGTTCTTATTGGCATTGTTTTCGGTTATGTTCGTTCCCAGAGGAAGAAGTTGGCTCATGAGCGGTCGGTGAATGAGCGGCTGCGGCAGGTGGACCGGCTCAAAGATGAGTTTTTAGCCAATACGTCCCATGAGCTGCGAACGCCCTTACACGGTATCATCGGCATTGCCGAATCTCTCATTAAGGGCGCCGCGGGGCAGCTCACTGAAAAGGCCGCGGCCAACTTGCAAATGGTGGTTCTCAGCGGCAAACGCCTCAATAACCTGGTCAATGATATCCTGGATTATTCCAAACTAAAAGAAAAAGACCTGGAATTACAAAGAAAAGCCGTAGATATAAGATCGGTAACAGAGGTGGTACTGCTCATGGCCAGACCACTGGCGGCTGCCAGATCCCTGGAATTAACAAACCGGATCGGCAGGGATATCCCCCTGGTGTACGCTGATGAAAACCGGCTCCAGCAAATTTTGCACAACTTGATCGGTAATGCCGTCAAGTTCACCCCGGCCGGGGCTGTTGCTGTTTCCGCCTCCCTCATGAAAAAGGATAACCAGGACATGGTGCAGGTTAAAATCACAGACACGGGAATCGGCATCCCGGCAGACAAATTGGGGGTGATTTTCCAGTCTTTCGAACAGGTGGATGCCTCGGCTGCCAGGGAATACGGGGGCACGGGCCTGGGTTTAAGTATTACTAAACAACTGATAGAACTTCACGGCGGTGCCATCGGTGTGGAATCGGAACCGGGTAAAGGCTCCACCTTTTGGTTCACCCTGCCGGTTTGGCGGGATGAGTTCCAGGTAAGTCCGCAATTGGCCACCGCCGATACTCAACCCCTGGGTATTTTTATCGATGAGGCAGCCATGGTCACGGGAGATGGTGTCTCAAAAGTGACGGCCGGTCCCCAGGGGAAATATCGCATCCTGGCCGTGGATGATGAAATCATCAACCTCCAGGTATTGGTCAACCATCTCTCGTTGTCAGGCTACTCGGTAATCAAGGCATTGAATGGAAAAGACGCATTGACCATTATCCGTGATCCCGGTGCACGGGTGGATATTGTTTTACTGGATGTGATGATGCCCCGGATGTCGGGTTATGAAGTATGCCGGGAAATTCGTCGATTTTATACTGCCAGCGAACTTCCTATCATTATGTTAACAGCCAAAACCCAGTTAGACAACCTGCTGGAGGGTCTGAACTCGGGCGCCAACGATTACATTACCAAACCCTTTTCCAGTGAAGAAGTACTGGAACGCATCCGGGTTCATTTGCAGTTGTTAAACGCCAACCGGGAGTTACAAGACGCCAACCAAAAGCTGGAAGACTACAGCAAAACCCTGGAATTTAAAGTAGCCGAACGGACCCGGGATTTGAAAGAAAAGAATCGCCTGATCATCGACAGTATGTATTTTGCCCAGAGAATCCAGCAGTCCATCCTGCCCCTGGAAGAAAAAATAAGCGCAGCCTTCCCTGAATATTTCATTATTTTTAAGCCTAAAGATATTGTGTCCGGTGATTTTTATTGGTTCCACCAGGAGGGGGATAAAATTTTTATCGCTGCCGTGGATTGTACCGGTCATGGTGTACCCGGGGCGCTGCTGGCCATGATCGGCAGCACGATTTTGAATAAATTAGTAGAGGAACAGCATATATATGATCCGGCCTTAATCCTGGGGTATTTACAAAGAGATGTCAGGACTGCGTTAAAGCAAACGCAGGAAGGCATCCGTCATATCGATACCGCCGGCATGGATGTCTGTTTATGCATGATGGAAATAAACAAAACCAGGGCGGAGAAGAAAATTTCCTTTGTTGGTGCTCATCTTCCGCTTTTTATTGTCAAGAATACTGAGAACGCTGAGATTTTGGAAATCAAGGGAGATCGCAAATCCATCGGCAGGTTACAAATGAAAGCAGAACCGGAACGTAAGTTTACCCAGAGAGAAATACGTCTGCACACCGGAGACATGATCTATTTGACCACCGATGGTTTTGCTCACCAGGATAACAGCCGGGACAAAAAATATGGTAAAAAACGATTGAAGCAGTTTTTACAACGTATTGCTTCACTGCCTGTTGAAAAGCAGCGAAGTGAATTGGTTAAAGAACTGGAAGATCATATGGGAAAGGAAGAGCAGCGGGATGATATCACCCTGTTGGGTATCAGGGTTCTTTAATGAAAGTGTAAAATGGGGGTAGGTAAGGAGTGGTTTGCCTGGCAATTTGGATTATTTTTAATTCTTGTGATATAATAATGATATAAAATAACCAGAGGAGTATCGACAATGGGTCTTGCTGCAAAGTTAGAAATCGAACGATACAATTATGGCGATTATATTCAATGGCCGGATAGTGAGAGATGGGAAATCATCGATGGTACGGCTTATGATATGAGTCCGGCTCCTTCGCCGCGGCACCAGGAAATCCTGGGTGAGCTGCATCGACAGTTGTCAAACTACCTTTTAGATAAAACCTGCAGCGTTTACATGGCGCCGTTTGATGTCCGGTTTCGTGAAGCCGATGAAAAAGAAGAGGAGATTGAGACGGTGGTACAACCTGATATTTCGGTAATTTGCGATCCGGGTAAGATAGATAAGCGGGGGTGTTTGGGCAGTCCTGATTTAATTATCGAGATTGTTTCTCCTGCGACGGCTCAAAAAGACATGCGGGACAAATTTTTTACTTATGAAAAATTTGGAGTAAAAGAGTACTGGATTCTTCATCCTGATGAACAAATTTTGCTGGTGTTCAAGTTGATTTCGAATCAGATGTATGGCCGGCCGGATATTTATTCACCCAGAGATGGGGTTAAGGTCGGCATTTTTCCCGAATTGACGATCGATTTAGCATCGGTATTTAAGGCTTCTTGACTGTCCCCGTATTTTGCGTATTTTCGCGCGAAAATACACGAAATGAAAAAATTTTGTTGACAAATGCAGCAGGTTATTGTAAATAATTAGGTATGAATAAACACAAGGAGCAAATAGTGAAAAAGCTGCATTTCCCTATTATGATCGAAATAGACGAAGATGGTTATTTTATCGTCAGTTGCCCGGTATTTAAGGGGTGCCATTCCTATGGAGAAACCATCGACGAAGCCCTGGAAAATATCAAAGAAGTAATCGAAATGTGCCTGGAAGAACAGGAACTGGAACCTGTTAATAAATTTGTAGGATTCAGAGAATTGGAAATTGTTCAACATGCATAAATTTCCTGCAATTAAAGGCAATGAGTTAAAACGGTTTTGCGAAAAGTTGGGTTTCAAAACTGCCAGGCAAAGAGGTTCTCATGTAAGAATGAGACATGATGACGGCAGAGTAACAACTATCCCGATTCACAGCACCAAAGATATTCCAAAAGGGTTACTGAGAAAAATCATAAAAGAAGGCATTGAAATGTCTATCGAGGATTTCCTGGAACGCTACCTGGATTGGACCCTGTTGCGGGCGAACACAAGGTTCGCCCCTACCAATGCGCCTTTTCAGAAGGAAAAGAAAATTTGACGGTGGATTTTGGGATTTCCAACCCCTTGACATTTTTTTTTAAAACAGTTAAAATCTCTTTTGAATTTTGAATTTTAAATATTAAAGGAGGATCTCATGGCAGGATCAAAAGATCTTGGTAAGGTAACAGTAAAGGCTATTTTGGCAGACAAAATAGGAGAGGAAGCCGCAGATAGGGTGGTGCAGCAACTCAATGACGCCCATCAGAAAGGAAAACGCGGCGATGAACTGAAAAAGCAATTTAAAGATGCGATGTCAAAAGAGGGATATGACATCGGCACGGAAGACAGCGGCATCTTATATGGCTTTTTCTATCCTTGATCCATATCATACATCGTATCCGCTAAATACGCTTTTCCTGGTAAGAAAGGGATTTCCTTAAGGTATGCTTTCGAAGGTGGGTAAAGTTATCATCCTGGTAAAGGTGGCGTATACGTAAAAAGGAGCAGCTATCGCTTCCTCAAACCAGACCCCAATAATTTTTGTATATCCGCCCGCCAGTACTGCGGCGGATGAAGGTCGGCGGACACATTTTAATTTTTGCCTGGGGTCCGCTTATATCATTACGTACCTGCTCCAGCATGGGTTCAATGCCCAACAGTTTTTAACCCATGAACCGGTTAACGTGAGCGAATGTGCCTGCCGGATTGCCAGCCTGAAACCCAATATCGTAGGATTTACCGTCGACTATGCCAATTATTTTTTTTGCCAGTTCATCGCCGAAGCCCTGAAAGAAATTGCCCCCTCTGTGATTATTATTTTTGGTGGGATTGTTCCCACTATCCATGCCCGGGTGATTTTAGAAAATAATCCCTTCGTGGATATTTGTTCACGAAATGAAAGCGAGGAAACCTGTCTTGATCT
>Ga0315295_10004612_pt1 | contig 11770 bp, 11 predicted proteins | sample YL17G14_0_MG_FD_204453 | JGI IMG/M metagenome (GOLD analysis project Ga0315295, IMG submission 204453) | Sediment microbial communities from Yellowstone Lake, YNP, Wyoming, USA - YL17G14_0 | ecosystem: Environmental > Aquatic > Freshwater > Lake > Sediment | place: USA: Wyoming | collected...
ATGGTGGCGTTACGTGACGCCATTCAGACTGAGATCACCCGGCAAATCCGAGAGGTAGACGAAGGCCATAAGATTGAGGCTTGGACATTAAATTGGGATAGCGAAACCCAGGTGTTATCCAAGATGCGTTCCAAAGAAACCGAAGCCGATTACCGTTACTTCCGTGAACCTGACTTACTCCCCTTGAAGATCAGTGAAGAGTGGCGGAACATGATACTGGTTACCATACCTGAAGGTCCTTTTGAACGACGTGCTCGCTTCATGGAGCAGTATAAATTACCTGAATATGATGCTGATATTTTAACGGGTGAGCGCAACCTCTCAGACTACTTCGAAGCTGCCGTGGTAGCTTATGGCGGCGACCCCAAGCGGGTCTCCAATTGGCTGCTCAATGATGTCATGCGCATGCTTAATGAGCAAAATAAGCAGGCCAATCAGTTGAATTTAACGCCTACTTACCTGGTTGAAATCATCAAGCTGGTAGATGCAAAGACGGTCAACACCACAACGGCTAAAGTTTTGTTAGATAAAGTGGAAACCAGTGGTAAATCCCCGGTCGAAATCGTTAAAACGGAGGGACTGGTTAAAGTAACCGACAGCGATGTTATCCGTAATATATGTGTTGAGATTGTTGCTGAGAATCCTGAACAGGTTGCCTCTTACAAGAAAGGTAAGGATACCCTTATCGGCTGGTTTGTGGGGCAGGTGATGCGCAAATTGGGCGGTAAGGCTGATCCAGAGATGGTGCGAGCGATCCTTGAAGAATTGCTCGCTAAGTAATCTACTATCCCTTTGGTATAATACCCAAAAGTAGGATAACAATAGCAGGTCGATAGGCTGACAAATCAGACTGTTCATAAAGGAGAGTGAAACATGGCTTTACAATTTCCAAGTGACGCATGGATTACGGCTTTCCAGGATGAGATTAATCAAAGCGAATCTTATGCCGAGGCTGCCAAGAATTGGGAGGGAGATTTTTATTTTGTGATTGAACCTGAAGGAAGTATGACAAAGAGGGTGATTTTTTACTTGGACTTATGGCATGGCAAATCGCGTGAAGCCTTCGAAGTGATGGATGAGGCGGAGAAAAAACCTGCATTCAAAATGACTGCTCCTATCAGTACATGGAAACAGGTCATCAATAAAAAGCTTGATCCCCTTCAGGGACTGATGACAAATAAAATAAAGCTTGTAGGAAATATGGCAATGGTGATGAGAAATGTAAGAGCAGCTAAGGAATTAGTTGAAGCCACTACACGCCTTGATACTGTCTTTCCCGACTAAATAAATATAGGATAATCAATGAACGGGGAAAAGCATCCAATACAATGGTCTGGTATCCAATGGACTGGATGCGCCTTGACATGAAGAGAGGGTGCCTTTGATTTAATTATCATAGTATAGATATTTACCCAACAGAAAGGAGTTTGGAACGATGTGGTTTTTCAATAGCCCTGAGGTTGTCTATGGCGAAGATGCCCTGAATTACCTGGAAAACCTGGTAGGGAAACGCGCTATGATCGTGACTGATCAAGTATTAGTCAAATTGGGGTATGTAAACCGAGTGCAGGCTAAATTGAAAACGCACGGTTTTCAAGTTCAGGTCTTTGACAGCGTTGAACCTGATCCATCTTTAGAGACGGTGAGGAAAGGGGCTGAAGCTCTGCTGGCTTTCCAGCCTGATTGGATTGTTGGCCTGGGGGGCGGGTCTGCTCTAGATGCTGCTAAAGCCATGTGGGTGCTGTATGAACGACCTAATATGGATCCAGAAGGGATCAATCCAATTGAAAAATTAGGTCTGCGCACCAAGGCGCATTTTGTGGCTATCCCCACAACCACCGGAACAGGCTCGGAAGCCACCTGGGCGATTGTGCTAACAAACCTGGGTGAGAGGCGTAAACTAGTGCTGGGAAACCGGGAAGCGTTGGCGGATATTGCCATCCTAGACCCTACCTTGGTGATAAATATGCCGGCGCGTCTTACAGCAGATACCGGGCTGGATGCTTTGACCCAAGCAGTGGAAGGGATGTCTAATCTGTGGAAAAATGATTTCAGCGATGCATTATGCTTGAAAGCCGCCCAGTTGATTTTTACGTATTTACCGCGTGCTTACTGGGATGGTAATGATGCTGAGGCGCGCTTCCACATGCAGAACGCGGCCTGCATTGCCGGCCTGGGGTTCGGCAATTCAAACTGTGCGCTAGCCCATAGCCTTGGACACTCCATGGGGGGGGTTTTTCATATTCCTCACGGCCGGGCGGTCTCCCTGGTGTTGCCTTATTCTATTGAGTTTTGCATCAACGGTGAAGAAGGAAGCTCTCACTACGCCGAATTAGCCCATTTTCTGGGATTGCCTCATGGCTCCGAAAAAGAAGCAGGAACGTCGCTGACTACAGCCATACGCAAGCTGCAGAAGGATGTTGAACAGCCACAGACCTTAGAGGCGTGCGGGGTAAGTCAGGCTGATTTTGAGCGGGAACTAAAACTTTTAGTGGAAAATGCCGCGAATGACACCACGGCTATTATGGCAACCCGGATGCCCGATGATGATCAAATACGCCATTTATTCTGGGCTATATACAAAGGAGACAGCGTTGATTTCTAAGGAGAGGCTTATGCTCGGCAGATTGCTCAAAATCGATCTATCCAGTGGAAAAATCCAGGAAGACCCCATTCCGGCTGATTACATGCTTGGTTTCATCGGCGGTAGTGGTTTAGGTGTGCGCTTGCTGTGGGATTACCTCGCTCCAGGGCGTGATCCGTTTGATCCAAAGAGCCCACTTTTATGGGTGACAGGCCCTCTCACAGGCAGTGGTGGACCAACAACTGGTCGCTTCAGCATCTGTGGAAGGTCTCCACAGACTGGTCTGTGGGGTGAAGCCAACATTGGTGGTTTTGTTGGCCCTGAGCTGCGCTTTGCAGGTTATGATGCTGTGCTTATTACCGGAAAGGCGTCTTTGCCAGTGTATTTATGGCTTCATAACGGTAAAGTTGAAATACGGGATGCCAACCATCTGTGGGGCAAGACGGATATCTATTCAACCCAGAAAGCTATTAAGGGAGAATTGAATGAGCCTATGGCGCGGGTTGCCTGTATTGGCTTGGCTGGTGAAAATCTGGTAACCATGGCAGGTATCCTTTCGGATAATGGCCGCGCCGCAGGTCGTACAGGAATGGGCGCCTTGATGGGATCAAAGAACATGAAAGCCCTGGCAGTACGGGGGACAGGGAAACTGCCTCTAGAGAGACTGGATGGCTATAAACGGTTGGGAGAGGCAGCCAATAAGGATTTGTTGGATCAAAATATGACCGAAGTATTTCGAGCTACAGGCACATCAGGCGCAACTGACTACCTACAGATATTGGGCGATATGCCGCAAAAATATTGGACGCAAGCCACCTTTGATGGTGCTGGCCAGATAGGTGGAGGTGCTATGGCTGAGACTATCCTGGTAGGCACTTCTGCATGCCAAGGTTGTGTCATCTCTTGCGGGCGAGAGGTAGAAATTAAAGAGGGTGTTTATAAGACCAGAGGCAAGGTCAAGGGTCCAGAGTATGAGACCATCTGTTCTTTTGGATCGCAATTATTAGTGGATGACCTGGCGCTCATTACCGCTATAGGTAATCACTGTGATGCCTGGGGAATGGACACCATCAGCGCAGGAAATACCATTGCCCTGGCCTATTATCTCTTTGACCAGGGAATCATTTCAACCAAAGATACCGGCGGTGTTGAATTACACTGGGGGGATGCAAAGCCATGTTTTGGATTGCTTGACCAGATGGCGCGAAAAGAGGGTTTTGGAGAGTTATTAGCAAAGGGAAGTAAAGCGTTAGCTGCCCACTATGGGGTCGAAGAGCTGGCAGTACACGTAAATAATCTAGAAGTCCCCATGCATGATCCACGCGCTGTTACAGGAATGGCACTGGTTTATGTCACCTCGCCACGGGGAGCATGTCACAACCAGGGGGATTATTTCCAGGTTGAGATAGGAGGCGCTTTAGAAGAATTAGACATTCCGATGACCGATCGATTGAGCTCTGATGGTAAGGCTATTTATGTAGCCCGCCATCAGGATTATAAGACAGTGTGCAACAGCCTAGTGGTATGTTTCTTTGCGTCGGTAAAACCATCGACTTTAGTGGAATTGCTTAGGGCAGCTACCGGGCATGACTGGACATTGGATGAGATGATGAAAGCTGGTGAACGCGCCTGGAACCTCAAACGGATTTACAATGGGCGGTTGGGTCTAACGCGTGCCAGCGAAAAATTGCCTAAATTGCTCTTACAACCCCTCCCCGATGGAGGCCAGGAAGGCACAATCCCTAATATGAATGTATTGCTTGATGGTTATTATGAAGCCCGCGATTGGGATGCAGTTACTGGCCAACCACACCAGAAGAAAATAAAGGAACTTTCCCTGGATTTCGTGTTTATTTAATACAAAATTACATTTTTAAATTTTTTGGCTGCGTTGAAAATCATCGGCCCATGTCCAGGACAAACAATTTCTGCCCCGAAGCTGGCCTGTCGCTTCAGGGATTCAATGGCTTGCTGCTCATCTAACGTATTTGCACCTGATGAAGCAACCAGCATTCCATGCTTTACCTGTAGGGAATCACCCACAAAGAGCACACGATGGGAAGGCAAGTAATAAGAGAGATGCCCGGCCGCATGCCCGGGGGTGGTTAAAACTTGTAATCCCCCAAGAATCGGCAATATTTGACCATCCGTTAATGTATAATCTACTGCTATGGCTGGAGAGCGGAAGAAAGGCTGAACAGCTTTAAATAAAATCGCCATCAACCCAATAATCTTCAATGGCCGAGATGAGGTGCCATTCAATATTGCCTCAGCTTCAATTGCGCTTGAACTTGATATTGCTTTAGTAATTGTTACGAGCTTCGCTAGGCTGCCATAATGGTCATGGTCAGCGTGGGTAATGAATATATTTTTTATGTCTTCTGGAGAGTGTCCCTGACCTATATATATTTTAGAATTCTACCTTCATTTCGAGGCAATCCAACATCGATCAAAGCCAGACCGTTGGGGTCGACAATCAGGTAGACATTTGCAATAATACCGGGAATTTGATGCACACCTGGATAAATTTCCATTTGGGGCTCAAACATTTTGCTCCAGGTATATATGTGTAGCTTCTCTCTATCTACGTGAACGCAGCATAGAGATCAGGAACCATACTGACAGGATAAAGGCGATAATAAATCCCAATAATAATAACCACTGGACTAAACTACCATTAGCGAAAAGCGGTGTGAGCATCGCCATACCGATGATAATAGCAGAGATCATTACACTCAGTGATAGGCGTGTGAACACTCGATCGAGCTGGTTGACTAAGCGGTCGGTATCTTTTATGGTTAGATAGAATAATTCTCCCCTCTCAGCCTTGGTAAGCAGGCGACTACCGGCGCGAGGTAGCTTATCCAAGAAATCTCCCCAATCTTTACTTTTACGCATGATGTCTTGCGCTAATCGCCGGCTGGGCATCAGGAGTTGCCATGTTAATTTAGTCACATATGGCTTGGAGACTTCGAATATATCAAAGCTGGGATCTAACCGTAACCCGATCCCTTCTAACATTACCAGCGTTTTGGCTAGTAACCAAAAATCACTGGGTAAACGCAGGTGATAGCGGAACATGATGGGGCGGACATCATCAAGGACATCACTGGCACGGATATCTTGAAGAGGGATATTTGCATACTGCGTCAGCAGACGCTCGGAATCGCGCGCTAAGCCAATCCGGTCTACTTCGATTTCCGCCGCTCCCATATGGATGAGTTGATCGATAAATGCTTCAATTTGAAGCTCGATCGCGGCGATATAAAGGCGAATTAAATTTATTCTATCGATCTCTTTGAGATGGCCGACCATGCCAAAATCCATGACCCCAATGATTTCATTTGGTTGTATTAGAAAATTGCCAGGATGTGGATCAGCATGGAAAAAACCGTCCTCAAGCATTTCTTTTACGATTAGGTGAGCGGCATTCAGGGCAATTTTATGCCGGTCGTACCCGACCGCATCTAAAGCTTGAAGATCATCAATTTTGATGCCGCGTATGCGTTCTAATACTAAAACTCGCGGTGCTGTATACTCCCAATGCACCTTAGGAATATATAGAAAGGACTCCTTGGCAAAGTTGGTACGAAAACGCTCAGCGTTGTAACCTTCGCGACGGTAGTCGAGTTCGTTATGCAGCGTATAAGCAAAATCATCCTCGATTTCGACTAGGTTATATAACCTTCCAAGGGCAGTGGTTTGAAACCTTTCGGCTAAATCAGCCAGGACATTTAAGTCCCTCTCAATGGTAGTGAGGATGTTAGGCCGCTGTATTTTTACGACCACTTCTTCACCGTTGGGCAATGTAGCTGCATGCACTTGAGCCAGTGAGGCGGCCGCCATTGGATGGTGTTCAAAAGAGGCAAAGATGGATTCTGGTTCTGTGCCTAGGTCCTCAATGAGAACACCCCTAATGCTGGCCCAGGGTACTGGAGGTACAGTATCTTGCAGTTTGGACAATTCAGCGATATATCTAGGGGGTAACAAATCAGGACGGGTAGATAGTACCTGGCCTAGTTTAACGAAGGTTGGACCAAGCTCCTCTAAAGCTAAACGAAAATGTGTCGCCAGATACTCGCCTGAACGCTGAGGAATTTCCCTAGGTTGCTGCTTCAAAACACGACGGACAGGTTGTAGCATTTCTGATCCGAGGTTTTCAAAAATAAATCCGAAGCCGTGCTTAATGAATACAGCAGCTATTTCTTGATAGCGGGGGATATTACGAACCGAGCGTAAAGAGGAGCGGAACACAGTTGAATATTAATCCTGTTTTTCTAGAGATGTGTTTTTAGGTATTTGTCTTCTTTGGTGACGGCCGGTGAATTTGACGATGAGATTAGCTAAAAACTGCTCATCTGGAAGTGCATCCCATGAATATATCACGTAAGTCCCTGCAATTTTATCGTGCAGGCCTTGACGGCGATTATCCACAACAATCCAGAGAAATCCAAGAAATAGTGTGGCGAATGAGATTACATAACCAGCCAGGCGTAGTACTGCCCGCCAGATAGGTACGCGCCTTCCCTGGGTGGTCACTATCCGTAAACCTAAAAAGGCATTACCTACCGTTTGACCGGTCATTGACCAGAAAAATATAAAATATCCGAAGCTGTAGATTACTGTGATGAGAGCGACTACTGCAGGGCTAGCTATATTGTCGAGAATGTTTATGATTTGGGGGAACTGCCTGAGGGAAAAGCCAAGGATGGTTCTGAACTGCATCATCGTGGCCGTCACAGTAAAAAGCCAGCCGATCACAGTGAAAGAAATCGCGATGGCTGCCATATCAACGAAAAATGCCACTAGGCGACTTATGAAACCAGCGTAATATCCCAGATAACCTTGGGATTCCTTCCTTTCCATCACCACTTATCCTGAATTAACTTACCCATTTTTGGTGGGCGTATACGAACAGCACGCATGCGAACTTCTAATGGGGGTTCGGGTAAATTATGCCGCGGTATGAGGTGCAAAACTGCGCGTACGATACCTTCAACGAGCGTATCACCACTTACAGTCCGTTCACGAATTTCTTCAATGATTTCGTTGATCAAACTTGTGCTTTGGGATTGAACCAGTTCTTTTACATCGGGGTTAGTGCTTAGGTAATCTATAGATGTATCGACTGTTGTCAGAGTGGCGGTTTTCACCAGTTCTCGGCTGTGAACTTCCTCTACCTTGCCAATTTGCACCCATTGGTCAACCAGCTCCTGCCCATGGGATACCAGTTTATCGAATTGATTGCGGAGAGGGCGGAATAAGCGACTCTTGGTGACAGGTGCCAATACTGGGGAAACTGCTTTGTCTGCCAAGGTTTCTACGCGATGAAGTGTCGCCAACCCTCTCAAGATGCGGTCTTGCAGGTCAAAAACCAACCCAATCAGCGCTTGGCGGCGTTGTTCAGCCTCTTCAGATGTCTTTTGTTCGAGATAAACCGTAGGTGCTTGAACATGTGAGGTTTGATCATTTGAACTGGCTTTAGCAGATACATGAACGCCTGCTTGTGAATTATCGATGGACCTCTCCCAGACTTTTGTCCGGTCCATCAAGGCATCTATCCCAAGAAGGACAACCCCTAATCCCAGGCGGGTCCAGGAACGTATAGGATAGTGAAGGGTTTGTGACGTCTCGGGGGGGGAAAGACCGGTGTTTCTCTGGATCATCTCTTTTTTAAAGTTTGCACCTTGGTCACGCATGCGATTTTCTCCTCGCATTAATTAACAAAAGAACTGCAAAAAATGTATCAGACCAGGTTCATTAAATACATTAAGATTATACATTGGAATTGAGGTTTAAGTAAACATATTCCCGAACAATGGGCAGTTGTTTTCTAGATTTTAGATGGAATTAGGAAATGAATTATTATGAAATATCTTATAATATTCTTATTCGATATTAAAGGAGTATGGTTATAATAATAATTGTCCTGCTGAAGTTAAGAATCCTCAATATAAATGTATAAACATGCAATTGGAGGTAAATATGAGCGTACTTGTTGCCCAAAATGCACCAGATTTTGTTGCCCCGGCAGTGATGCCTGACGGAAAAATAAAAAATGATTTCAAACTTTCCGATTTGCGAGGTAAATATGTGGTTCTCTTTTTCTACCCATTGGATTTCACTTTCGTATGTCCTACAGAGATCATTGCCCATGACCATCGCATTGTCCAATTCAAAGAACGTGGAGTTGAGGTAGTGGGTGTTTCGATCGATTCTGAATATTCCCACTATGCCTGGCGCAACACACCCAGTGACGCGGGCGGAATAGGTAAGGTACAATTCCCTTTGGTGGCGGATGTGAAGCATGAGATTGCCAAAGCCTTTGGAATTGAGCATCCCTCCAAAGGTGTTGCACTACGAGCTTCTTTTTTGATTGATAAAAATGGTGTAGTCCAACATCAGGTTGTCAACAACCTTGATCTGGGTCGCGATGTCGACGAAATGCTGCGCATGGTTGATGCACTACAATTTTCAGAAGAACATGGCGAAGTGTGCCCAGCTGGATGGGAAAAAGGGCAGAAAGGTATGAAAGCTACAGCAGAAGGAGTGTCTGAATACTTATCCTTCCACTTTAACGAACTATAAGATGATAAGAAAATATAAAAGACTCAATGAAACACGAAAAGCGCAAATTTTATCGCGCTTTTCGTGTTTTATTAATTTTTGCGTATATCGTATTAGATTTTCGGTCCTGCTTGAACTACTTCCAGAGGGCTCTCTGGTTCAAATTTACGGAAGTTTTCAATAAAGCGTACTGCTAATTGTATATATTTATTATCGTACTGGGCTTGATTGGGCCATGACCCAGCAGGCTTAAGGATATTCTCGGGCAAACCAGAGCAGCTTTTTGGAACCAGGTACCCAAAGATGGGATCTTTGTGATACTCCACATCATGCAAAGCGCCAGTGAGAGCCGCATTAAGCAAGTCGCGCGTATAGCGGATACTGATGCGTTTGCCGATTCCATAGGGACCGCCGACCCAACCTATGTTCAACCGCCAGATATCAACGTCATACCGTAGGATTTTCTTTTTAAGTAGGTCAGCATAGAACAGGGGAGAATGCACCATGAATAGGCCGCCAAAGCTGGCGCTGAAGGTAATTTCCGGGTCCTTTCCCATGCCGCTCTCTGTGTCGCCAATTTTTGAGGTGTAACCGGATATGAAGTGGTACATGGCTTGTTCCGAGGTCAAACGTGCAATGGGGTGCATAACCCCCTGCGCATCGCAGGTTAGAAGAACGATATTCTTTGGATGCCCACCAGTTTTTTCCGGGATAGCATTGGTAATATACTCAAGCGGGTAAGAAGCGCGCGTATTTTCGGTAAATTTATCGTCATTTAGGTCAATGAGGCGCGTTATAGGATCTAAGACCACATTTTCCAGGATCGTGCCAAACATATGGGTGCAGGCATAGATTTCAGGCTCTGCGGTTTCTGAAAGTTGGATCACCTTGGCATAACAGCCGCCTTCGAAGTTGAAGATGCCCTCGTCACTCCAGCCGTGTTCATCATCACCGATCAGACCCCGATTGGGATCCGCGGAGATGGTGGTCATGCCAGTTCCCGAAAGAATGAAAGATAAGGCAATCTCATCATTCTTGCCAACATTGGTGGAGCAATGCATCGATAAAACGCCTTTTAACGGTAAAAGGTAGTTCATGATGGTGAAGACAGTTTTTTTAATTTCTCCGCCATATTCTGTGCCGGCTATAATTTCTCAAATATAGTATAATTTTCTCTAAATTGTTTTAGTTATATCTGTGTTCCTTACCCTTAGTTGTACGCTTCCTGGATATTGGAGAAAATTAGTGGGCAACGTGCTTCGATGGATGTCGTAAAATAGGTTTCGGATAAATGGATGATAATCGTACGATTATAAAAGCCTTCACAGATATGGCTCCCAAATACGAGCAGGTAGTCGATAATGAACTTAAGAATTTTTGGGGGTGGAGTTACAACAGTTTTGTTGACAACTTGCTCGAGTTAACACCTATCAATGATGAGGATATTATCCTCGATGTAGCTACAGGGACAGCCGTCATCCCATTAAAACTCACGGGAGGGGGAAGAAGGATACGCTCGATTATTGGTTTGGATATCACCTTTGCCATGTTGGAGAAGGCAAAAGCTAAAATCAACCACAACGGATCGGTTGAGGTTATCAACTTAACATGCGCCTCCGCAATGAAGATGCCCTTTTATTCAGGCGCCTTCAACGTGATTCTATGTGGATTGGCTACCCACCATATGGATGTGCCTTTATTACTAACCGAAATGAAGCGACTATTAAAGCCCGGAGGATCTCTTACAATCGCTGATGTAGGTGGTTCACCTACCTGGCGGTTGCCTGTAATTTATCTCCTGATAAGGATGGCTACATTCATCTATTTCTTAACAACCCAAAGTCTACCCCGTGCCTATGCGGAAGCTAAAGCGTTATACAATGTAAGGACAATGGATGAGTGGTACGACCTGCTCTCAAAAACCGGTTTTTCAGGGATCACGATTAACAAACTTGCATCAAAATATTTTTGGGTTCCTGACCCCCTGATCATTAGAGCCACTACAAAAAAGTCGGAGACAAAATATGCGCACTGCGGTTAACCTTTTGAGGCAAGGACAAGAAAAAGAGATTTGGATAAAATATTGTGGTTTTCTGGACCTGAGCCTTAACGAGTTCATGGAGATCCAAGAGCGGTTATTAATCGAACAGATTGAACTGATTCGACAATCACCGATTGGCAAAAAGTTTATCCCTAAGCGGATGCCTGCTGACCTAGAGGAGTTCCGCAATCAAGTTCCAATTACCTCCTATGAGGACTATGAAACATACTTTGAGGTAAAACAAGAGGATATCTTACCTCAACCGGCATACATCTGGGCGCGTACTTCGGGTCGTTCGGGCCGTTTAAAATGGATCCCCTACACCAAGCAGGCTTACATACGCCTGGGGGAGCGCGTTTTAGCCGGGGTGATCCTGGCATCCGCACGTGGCAAGGGGGATATAAATATCCAAGAAGAAGATATCTTGGTCTACAATACTCCTCCTCGGCCCTATATCAGCGGTGTAGCGTTGCGCGCTCTTTCAGATCATTTTAATTTCCGCTTCATCCCCCCGCTTGAGGAGACGGAAGAGTTAGAGTTCCAGGAAAGGATTGAAAAGGGCTTTCAAACCGCCCTGC
>Ga0315295_10004613_pt1 | contig 11766 bp, 8 predicted proteins | sample YL17G14_0_MG_FD_204453 | JGI IMG/M metagenome (GOLD analysis project Ga0315295, IMG submission 204453) | Sediment microbial communities from Yellowstone Lake, YNP, Wyoming, USA - YL17G14_0 | ecosystem: Environmental > Aquatic > Freshwater > Lake > Sediment | place: USA: Wyoming | collected...
GCCATTCAAGACCTGGGCCTTGAGCACTTGTGGGTGATTTATCCCGGCCATGAGGAGTACCCTCTCGACGACAAGATCTCTGTCATTCCCATTGATTCTCTCCCACATATTGCGAAGGGCCTCCATTGACCATCCGGGTTTCCCGTCGTCAAATCAATGCCATACACGTTTGAACTTATTATGTCAAAGTCTGAGGACTTCATTCCCTTTTTTTGGCTCGCGCTTCTTCTATAATTTCCACACCGCTGGATTCCGTGATGTTGTCGAACCGTATCTCCGGAGGCGTAATTGCCATCTCCATGACCAGGAGCACCCTATGGTAGCCTTCCGAGCGCAGGTGGCGCTGCAGGTCATCATTGCTTCGCCACTTTTCTTCGAACACGATCAGGTGCTCGTTTTCCGTGTCCTGGTAGACAGAGCAGCTGATGCAGCCTGTTTCAGCCCTGATCCGCTCGATGATGGAGCGCAGGATCTTCAGTGCCTCATCCATTTTCTGCGGAGCAAAATCCATTCTCAGCGTTGCCTGGATCATTTCACGCACCCCCTTTCGAGCGGTTGTTTGATTTCACGTTTGAAACTGCCCACCCCTCATCATGCTTACATCGCAACCGGCTCCACCCGCTGTGGACCGGTGACGGTTTCTTGAAAGTATAAGACGTGCCAGAGAGAAGCAGGCCGTCGGACCCGGCCATCGTGCGGACAGCGTCTGTGTATCGGGCAAGGGGATTATAAGCGAAACGTCACCCCGAGCGCCGGGCCGCTGAAGCGCATGTCCTGGATAAGCTTGTCGCCCTTCTGGTCGTAGTAAAGGTGACGGTAAGCGAGCGTCACTCCACCCCACTTGTACGAGTAGGCGACGCCGAGCATGCCCTGCCAGGTCAGGCTCGACGAGCCCGTACCTCCGTCGAGGTAGGGCTCCCATTTCTTCAAGGGGGGGGGGACTTCTGCTCCCGAGCCTCTTCAAGACTGATCTGTTCCGCGGTTTCATTTTATGCCCCCCCTTTTCCTGATGTTCCCATACGTTTTGGGTGCGATCCCGGGGCTACTCCGCGCTCAGATAGTCCATGGTGATGGTAACCGTGCGGTTGAACGACCGGGCTTCCGGCGTCGTGTTGTCATACAGCGGGGATTTCGGACCCACACCCTTGTAGTGGATGTGCTCTTTGGCGTCTTTGCCATAGGCAGCCGCCAGCTGCTTGTAGACGGCCAGTGCTCGGCGCTCGGAGAGCTTGAGATTGTAGGCCTCCTTACCGATGTTATCGGTGTGGCCGACGACCTCAGCGGTGGCTTTGGGCAGTTCCTTGATGCGGGCCGCAACCCTTTTCACGATCTCCTGGTTGAGTGCGCTGATCGTATCCTTGTTATAATCGAACAGGATCAGGGCGTATTTCTCCTGTACCTTCTGACCCTCCTTTTGCGCGAGCCGCTGACTGGTCTGGATGAAGTTGACCTTGACCAGTATGGGGTTGAGTACTACGTTCTGGCCCTTGTTGTCCTTCGCCTCAACGTTCAACGTAATATCGCCACCGGCGGCCAGCGCCTGGAGATCCTTGGTCGGCAGCGGGACCTGCACTTCCTGCCCGGGAGCGCCTTTACCTTCCAGTTCAGAGAGCTTCCCGCTGGAATTGGTAGCGGTGAGCTTCCAGCTTGCGACTTCGCGCTGCGCTATCTCGCTCGGACGCAATTTCAAAACCGGCGTATCGATCCAGGTCGCTAGATAGGTGCTCCGGATCGGTGCCATGATCGCCATATCCGTGGAGCGGATTTCCACCCGCCGGTTTTCCGCCTGTCCCTCCTTGAGCCGGCTGACGCTCGGCATGCCCGGCAGGTTGCGCGCCTCGATCGACATGCGCTTGGGATCTATGTTCCAGACCGTCTGCAAGTAATTCTTGACCACCTCGGCGCGCTGGGTGGAGAGCTTTTTCTTGCCCTTCTCTTTGCCGGTGTCGGAATTGCACCCCACCAGCGTGATCGTGGCCTCCGGTTTATCGGTAAGCCTTTTGCCGATGATATTCAGCACCTGATAGTACTTTTCAAGCGTATCGCGGAACTTCTGCTCATCGAAACCGGCCGTTTCCCCCGGCCCTGCCAAAAGGACATACGGAGAGGAAATTTTACTCGACCCCTCGGCGAAGTAGATGTGCCCGAGCAGAGGTGATGAATCGATGGTCTTGACCTCTTCGATCGTCACGGTGTCGGGGACGACCGCCAGCTTCCCGGTGATCGGGAATGCGTAATTGATGACATAAAAATACGACATTTTCGAGGCCACGCTCTGGAAGATGGGGACAAGCTTCGACTCCCCCTCAGCCTTAAGGATCTGCCCACGGTTCTGGGTGGCGAACGCGGTCAGGAACTTGTCGGTCTGCGGGCCCGGCATGTAATCAATGGCAAAGGCATTCAAACGCCCGACCCCTTTGGCCGCCTTGAGGACATCCTCGCGCGTGAAGGCGCTGTTCACGTCTTCCCCGTCGGAAAAGACCACCATGATCTTGGGCCCCGTGTCCGGCGTCTTCTTGATAAGATCAAGCCCGGCCAGCATCCCTTCGTACAATACGGTCGTGTCGGTAAGGCCTTCATGGTAGGCCTTGTTCGTAAAGTCCTGCAACGCGGCCGGCTGGTTCGACTTGAACGTCTGCACATGCAGGTTGCGGCCGCCCATGTTCACCGGCTTCGCGCTGGCGCTGATGAAGACGACCATTTGCACGTCGTCGATCGGCCGGACGGTCTTCAGCACTTCCCTGACGCCTTCGAGCAATGGCTTAATGGCCTTACGCTCTTTCATCGAAAACGAATTGTCCAGCACCATGACAATGTGCCGGGGCACGTCCTGACTCTGGGAGAGCGGCTCTACCGAAACTATCTTGGCTGTACGTCCGGCTTGCGTAATACCAAAGTCCGAGACACCTAATCCGAACAGCGGCTTATTTTCGGCATCGACCGCCCTTACGACCACCTTGCCACCTCCGAGAACCCGTTCGACCTCCACGCTTGTGCCGGGCGTGGTGGACTGGATTTGCAAATCGGACAACCCAGCTGCTAACGCGCTCAGCGCCAGACATGCGACTATCACGGCCACCAAGGCCGCACTACGGAATACGAAACTTCTCATGGTAATCCTCCTTATCTTGTCATGCTTCGTGTAGACGATGCAATGACCTCATCATCTTGTCATGCTTCGTGTAGACGATGCAATGACCTCATCGCATCGCCCACCCGAACATCAGTTAACCGATGCCCGCGATCCAACTGCTGGCCACGCGCACCACCACGCGGGCCCAGTAGGCCCGCACCGATACCAGCTGTTTCAGCCCTGATCCGCTCGATGATGGAGCGCAGGATCTTCAGTGCCTCATCCATTTTCTGCGGAGCAAAATCCATTCTGAGCGTTGCCTGGATCATTTCACGCACCCCCTTTCGAGCGGTTGTTTGATTTCACGTTTGAAACTGCCCACCCCTCATCATGCTTACATCCCAACCGGCTCCACCCGCTGTGGACCGGTGACGGTTTCTTGAAAGTATAAGACGTGCCAGAGAGAAGCAGGCCGTCGGACCCGGCCATCGTGCGGACAGCGTCTGTGTATCGGGCAAGGGGATTATAAGCGAAACGTCACCCCGAGCGCCGGGCCGCTGAAGCGCATGTCCTGGATAAGCTTGTCGCCCTTCTGGTCGTAGTAAAGGTGACGGTAAGCGAGCGTCACTCCACCCCACTTGTACGAGTAGGCGACGCCGAGCATGCCCTGCCAGGTCAGGCTCGACGAGCCCGTGCCCACATCGAGGTAGTAGGGAATCGCCCAGTTGCTGCTGCCGAGCCAAACCCGCCCCTTGACGCCGATGATCCCATCCCATAGATCCTCCCTTTCGGAGATGCTGCCGGCCCACGGAAAGGTTTGCCCGTCACCCGGCCCGGTGACGTCTACCGCGAGTTGCCAGTCGGTCGAGGCCTTTAAGCCTAAATAACGCAGGCCGCCGAAGACATTGAGATCCACCGGCCGGCCGGGGAGGACCTTATAGCCCGCGCCGAGCGTCCAAACCCCACCCCTCAACGAGGAGTCGGTCGAGACGTTCGCGCTGGCGCTGACGCGACTGCCGTTGAAATCAACTTCCTTGACTGCGCCATCCTCGCTGGAAAAGTCCAGGTAAATGAAATCCATGAACGCCGACCACCTGTCCTTGCGAACCTCGCCTGAGATCATCATGGCGAACCTGAGCGATTCGAGATAGTCGTTCGGGCCGACCTCGACATCCGGGCTCCCTGCTCCCCCCGGCGGAATGCTGTACTTCAGCGTGCCGCCGATGTTCGGCAGCCAGAGGTATGGCGTGATCGAGAACGTCCACTGGTTGCCCGGCGTCTGTGCTGCGGCGCTCAGCGGCCAGCACAGCGCTAAGGTCGCGAGCGTCACGAGGGTGATGCGTCTGACTCTTTTCATGGGTATGGTTCCTCCTTGTTCATGGTATGCCTTGTTTTTTTCGCGTTCAACATGCCCTTTACTTTCGCTCCCCCAGGTGTGGACAAACAGCATTTCACACGCAATAAAAGTTTTCGGCTCCAACCCCTTTCCTTCCACACGAGGCGAACCTACGTCCTATGATAAAGCGAAATGTGTGCCAGAAAACGACAGGTATGCGTTTAAGGGGTTAACTGATGAATACCTATGGAGATATCCAAGATTGCAAGAGACCCGGGGGGATCAGGTGTCCCGTATTGCTGCCGATATATCGGCTGATAGACTTTATATCGGCATTGCTTACCGGTGATCGTGAGGGCCAACATCTGCATGCTTAACTGGAGAGGGTCTTCTTTTAGGTTCATCCGCTAGTTGCGTACTTTATCTGCCGGGCATGTAGGTCTCTTATCCGATGGATGACCCCCTCTCCCTGTCCCTCCCCCACAATCGGGGGGGAGGGAACCCGATGCGGTCGGATTGGTAGTCATACTAATTTGCATTCATAATGCGTACCCCCTCACCCCTTCCCTCTCCCCCAAAATCAGGGGGAGAGGGTGCGGGTGAGGGTCCCCCCCTGTATGTTATCGTATTTGTTTGCATGCAACTTGGTATCAAGCCTCACTCTTTGGTGGAAACCTCCTTCTGAAAAAGTCCGGGTATAATCAAGAACAACCAGAATAACGTCCCTTCTCCCCCTTTTCAGGGGGAGGGAGCGCGACAGGGAGAGGGGGATAATGGAATGAGAAGGATCCCCACATTCCTGAAAATGTATGCAAGAACCGGATGAACCATAAAGATAGGGCATGCGGGCGACAACATGAACATGACGTCAATCTTATGGATACGCTGCCTGCCTATTCAGTCTTATCCCATGTCTTATCCGGGTTGAACGCCTGCATGGTCTTGGCCACTTGTTCTGTCTGGGGTCCCAGGTCTTTCTCATACACGATGCCTGCATGGTTCACGATAAACGTTTTTACACCGGAGACGGCGTATGTTGCCGGGTATGCCACGACTGCAAATCCGCCCACCATTTTTCCTTTCACCAGGTAGCCGTATTCGCCACCCTTGGCACCTTTGCCCTGGGCCTTCAGGATCCGGAAGAAATAGCCATTGTAGGGCACAGGCTTTTCCCCCTTGACGTAGCCCTCGCCCTGGGCCTTCGCGACAAGCGGCCCGAGGGGGCTCGGTTTCTCGCCCGGCTTGACCTCCCAGTACAGGCCATCCATCTTGCCCCCGGCACTGTGGAACTTCTGCGCATATTCCAGCAGGCCGTCGCCGTCACGGTCCACGGCGGCATACTCCCGCTGTGCATCGACGATCGCCAGGCACGTCTGGATGGCGCCCAGTTCATTCTCCCCGATCCGGCGGTTGAGGATTTCTTCCCTGCCCTGCCTCGTGTCGAATCGCCAGCGCCCGCCGGTCTTCACGATCGGGATCGGGAACGGCCAGTCATTGTCCCCCGCGTGGAGAATGACTTTTGTCTCGCCCTCCTTTTGCAGGCGGTTCTTTTCGCCGTAGAGCCGGAGGAAATTTTCCCTGCGTTCCCGGTCATCCACCTTATCCCCCGACGAGACCAGCGTCTCGCTGCCCGGCCCGAAGATCACGACAATCTCCTTTTCATTGTTGTCGCGCAGGGCCTTGACCAGGGCTTCCACAGCCGCTTCCTGGGTCTCGAAGGTCTTCTGCATCGGCTTTGCCGCCAGGGCGGTTCCCTGGAACATCACGGCAACAAGCAGGCCAAGCGCACAGCTCAGGAGAGACCGGGCTAAAGGATATCGCATTCGTAATAAATACATGGATCTGTCCTCCATTGATGATATCTTGATCTTAAAAACTCGTTTCAACGTACTTCTCTCGAATCCTATCTAGAGCGTCTTCCGCCGCCGCGAGAGGCACCAGCGGAAGGCCGGGAGGATGCGCTGCCATAGGACCTGGCCGAAGACATGCTCTGGCTGCCTCTCGCGCTGTCCAGTTGCACTTGTCCCCCGCTGCGGTCCGTCCCGCCGAATGCGTTGTTCTGGCTCTTCGCCCCGGAACCCGATCGATCGGGCGTTCTGTCCTGCACCTGGGCCGGCTGCCTGTCGGCAGACCGATCGGCTGTGCTTGCCGCCGGCTTGTCGTAACCACGGTTACCCTGACGGTTGTCCACTGCGGCACGGTCTGTCGGTGAATACTTGTCGCGTGTCCCCTGGTCCCGGTAGGCAACCCCTTGCCGGTGCTCCGGGTTGTGCTTCCACTGCTCTGCCTTGGCCCCTCCCCCGGAGGGTCTCTGCTCCGGCCTGCCCGACCTGTCGATGTTGACGCTCCTGTCGATATTGACGGTTCCCCCGTGATAATCGGCATGGCACCCATGCCCCCACCAGGCCGCGCCTATGGCGACACCCATCGTGAATGTGAATAACGCGGCGCCCGGCGGGTACACGTAAACCGGATAGGGTGGATAGGCCGGGTACCACCATGTGCCGTAAACCACCGTGGGGTTGTAGGTTGGAACATAGACCACCTCCGGATTGGCGGACTGAATAATGATGATGTCGCCCTCCTTCTTCACCTCCTGTTCCTGCGAGTTTTTCAGGTTGCCCGCCCCGACTGCCTTCGCACGCAGCTTCTGCACCGTGTCCATAACATCTTTCTGCTGCGCCAGGAACGCATCGCCCACTTTCTGGGTCCATTCGAGCTTCTCGCTCATCATGGCGAGAACATCCGGGAACGGGACGAGCGCTTTCACACTGTTGTCCCAAGTTTGTTTCTCTAAGGCGGCCTTCAGGGCATCCCCTTTCAGACTCTTATTCTGTTTCACCCACCGCTCCGCCTGCACCACCTCGAGCGGATAGGTGGAGGCTATAAGGATCTGGGTCAGGATATCATCGGGGTGTAGCGCAATGGGCGCCAGCAACTGGTCGAGTTCCTCCTGCTTGAACGCCTTTGCCGGCTCTTCCTGCGCGCAGAGCGGAGCCGGCAAAGCCAGGTAAATCACCACAAGCCCGATCACCGCATATTGCCATAAGCCTCTCGTTTTTATGTTCATACCTTTCTCCTCGCACACGAGCAGGTGCTCGTTTTCCGTGTCCTGGTACACAGGGCAGCTGATGCAGCCTGTTTCAGCCCTGGCCCGCTCGATGATGGAGTGCAGGATCTGGAGTGCCTCATCCATCTTCTGCGGAGCAAAATCCATTCGCAGCGTGGCCTGGATCATTACGTTAGCCTCTTTACAGCAGTTGTCTGATTGCACGTCTGAAGCATACCCCCTGATGCTTTATACACCATCCACCTATAGTTTGCATCTTTTTCCCAGCCCATTGTTCTCACCACGCAGGGTTCCTTTCGGTGTGGCCTTTATGCCCTTCGTGTTGAGGTAGTATTATCTGCATTTCCCTTGCGGCCATACCTGTACCAACTGTGTTGCGCAAAACGCCGTTTCATACGATGATGCAAGTCCGTTGGTCGGCTTTTGTATGCATGTGCCGGCGAGGATCATGAAAAGAGCGGTGTACGGCTTCGGGTTTGGCAGTGCTGTGCCATATGCTGAAAGAATATCTTTTAGAGCTGGTGAGCTCCCTGCAAGCCAGAGGGATTTTTTCTGTGCACAGGGCAAGAATGATCGCACCTCATGGCCTATCGTGACCCAGCCCTCCACCACCTGTTCTCCCTTTCCGAGCGGTTCGATTGCTGCCAGGGTGAGAGCCTTCACCTTCAGGTATTTCGTCCTGCCCACGGTGGGCGGGGCAGTCATCGGCTCGGTTGGTCCACGCTCGGCAAAATTTACGACAATGACCCCGTTGCGTATATCGAGATCATGTGGGGCGATTCGATCGCCGAGGAGCACGGCATTCGTTCCCTGATACATGCCATTCCTGTTGAGGGCGGCCGCAACAGAGAAAAAGGTCCCGCTCCCCCCAGGATTGTGCACCAGAATCAGGCCTGCATCGTCGTCACCGTCACCATCCAGGTCGCCGAAAACCGGCCGGCCGAAGACCGCAACCGTGCTCTTCATCATTGAGCCGGGTATGGTTTCCTCTTCCGCACGGCCATGGTACAGCAGCACGTTGCGCCCCTCGATACGATAGCTCGCATCCATGGGAGCGGTTGAAGATGCCTTCATCACCGGGATCAGACCTGAGTCGGTCTGAATGAACTGTACACCGATGCGGGGAATAACCGCCAGAGCCATGGCAACCTTGTCCTCAATGGGCAGGGAGGACATGGTCTCGATGGCAATGACCTCGACAATCCCGTTTTTGAGAACAACCCTGGCAATCGAGGTTCGGTTGTAAAAAGCAGTGTTGCGAGAGAAAACGACGACGTTGACGGTGAAATCCACTTCAGGTAGGGCCAGGGAAGGCTTCATCGCCTGCCACACAGCAGTGAAGGTCGCCTTGTCACCGATGTATCCCACCCGCTCTTTCACCTGGTCCACAGGCAGCCGCCCGAGCTCGGCTACAGGATAATCGCCGTTCCATGCCTGCATGATGCCCAGGTCCTTTCCTGCAGGCTTCGCCTCCATGGCGCGGTCCTGTGGCAGGTGGGGCGTGATCGTGCTCTGCGCGCAGGAGGACAGACCCATTATCAACGCTACGAGCAAGGAACGGGCCATGGTGAAGACATGCGCTCTGTTTATACTCATATGATATCCATTATGAGACGGGCCGCGTAATGCCCAGGGCCTTCATCTTTGACTGGAGGGTGGTTCGGTTCATGCCGAGGATCTCCGCTGCGCTGTTCTTTCCGGAGATGCGCCAGCCGGTCCTCTCAAGCATTGCGAGGATATGCCTGCGTTCCATGTCTGCAAGGGTATTGGAACCCGATTGTTCTTGCGGTGTTCCACTCGGCGGCTCAACATCAAGAGTTTTGGAAGAGTTCATGATCATGGCGTACTCGATAACATTCCTCAGTTCCCTGATGTTCCCGGGCCAGGGATAGTGCATAAGGCCTTCCATCTTCTTCTTGGGGATGCTGTCGATCCGTTTGCCCAGGGTTTTTTCGAACTGTTTCACAAACGACCAAACCAGGGACGGGATATCCTCTTTCCGGTTTCTGAGCGGCGGTATGGTAATGGGAAAAACGTTTAGCCGGTAGTACAGATCTTTCCGGAATCTCCCTGCATTGACGTCCTTGGCAAGATCGCGGTTGGTTGCTGCAATGAGGCGGACATTGACCCGTATGGTCTTGGTGGACCCCAACCGTTCGAACTGGCCTTGTTCGAGGACCCGCAGCAGTTTGCTCTGCAGTTCAAGGGGCAGGTCTCCGATCTCGTCCAGGAACAGGGTGGACCCGTCTGCAAGTTCGAAGCGACCTATCATCTTGGTGAGTGAGCCGGTGTAGGCGCCCTTTTCACGGCCGAAGAGCTCGCTCTCGATCAACGTGGGCGGCAACGATGCGCAGTTGACCATCACGAGCGCCCGGTCTTTCCGGTTGCTCATATTATGGATCGCATAAGCGAGCAGCTCTTTGCCTGTGCCGGTCTCGCCGAGGATGAGCACCGTGGAGTCGGTGGCGCTGACCTGCTCGGCCTTTGCCAGGACGCCTCTGATGGCCTTACTTTCACCCACGATCTCAGCATGCTTGTACAGGAGCTTCACTTCTTCACGCAGACAGACATTCTCCCTTTCAAGCTTCTCCTTGAGCTGCTCGATCTCCTGCAACTCCTCCTCTGCCCGCTTGCGCTCGGTGATGTCCTGGACGGTGCCGACAGAGCGGATGGGGTTGCCCGCGTCGTCGTACGCGGTACGGCCGATCTCGTTGACCCATTTGACGCGGCCATCTTTCATCAGTATCCGGTGTTCGATCTCGTACGGCGTTTTGCTTTCGACGGATTCGCGGTAGACCCGGTCAACCAGGGAGCGATCGTCGGGATGAGCGAACTCCAGAAAGGCCTCATAGGTGGCGGCAAAGGTTTCACGACTGATCTCGAACAAGGCGAAGATCCCGTCCGACCACATGAGTTGGTTGGTAACAAGGTCCAGTTCCCACCGACCCATGCGGGCGATTTCCTGAGCCTCGCGCAAGCTCGCTTCGCTCCCCTGCAGCGCATCCTCGGCCTGCTTGCGCTTGGTGATGTCGCGGATAAGAAGGTTAATACCGACGATCTCTCCTTCTGTTGTCCGGATCGGATTCCAAAAGAATTCATACCATATATCAAGGTTTGGTTGCCATTGAATTTCGGTAAAGCTTTCCCCTTTAAGTACGCGGTCACAGCTTGCTTTGGCCAGGAGTTTAACTTCAGGAATAGTAATGAAATCCAGCATGCATTGGCCGATCTCGATATCGACGTTGTAAACCGCTTTCATTTCTTGGCGATGTCGTTCGTTAAAAGCCACATAGCAATAGTTCTTATCAAGTGCTACAATTATGATCTCTTTCGCACTGTTGATGACAGCATTAAGCAGAGCATTCTGATTTCTTAAGTCTTCCTCCGCCCGGTGCATCTGCTCGTTCTGCATCTTCAGCTCGATCTGTTGCACCCGCAGTTCATGGAGCGTCTGCCATATTTGTTCGGGCGACAGGGCCTCCAGGTCTTCCGGCGACTGGCCCGTTTTTTCCCGGGCGATCTCTTCATTTTTTATATTCATCATGACAGACCCTGAACATTCCATTACTGCAGAATAGAATCATGAAAGGATCAAAGTACATACATATATAATAACCTCTTCAATGGTTTTTTTCAATACCCTCAATTACTCACAATCACAGGGTTTCTTCAGTGCTTGTTGCTCATGCATGTATGCTGATGCACAACGGGAAAACATACGGGCCCTCCTCAACCTCTCTGATGTGCTTCTGGAAATAGCTTGACAGAAGATAAATCGTGAATGGCCTGCGTTGAAATTAACCTATTGAAATTAAGGTTCTTCACACGGAAGCGTACTTTAGAGGAAGGGCATGCTGGCGGTGTATGATCTCGTATGGGGCAGGATGGCGGAACGAACACGGACCAAGGCAGCAATGGGTATTTTTTGCCAAGGGGAGGCCTTATTGGAAAGCACGCTCTGGTGAGAGAGATTTCCACAAGCGGTATTATTCAGGCTGAAGGTTATTCTCCAAGACAATAAGACCAGAGTCCCCTCGCCCCTCGCTCGGGAGGGGAGAGGGAAAGGGAGAGGGGTGAAACAGACGGCCCTTAACCCCCTCACCCCCGCCCACATTTCTGTATGGATAGCAGAAATGGATGTACTTTACGTTCACCCGAAGGCCGAAGGCCATGGATGGCCTGAGTCACTCCCCCTTTTCAGGGGGCGAGGGGTACAGGTACAACATGAGCGAAAAGTACGCTTCCGTGTGAAGAACCGAAATTAATCTTGGCCGCCATTGATAGTCA
>Ga0315295_10004615_pt1 | contig 11763 bp, 24 predicted proteins | sample YL17G14_0_MG_FD_204453 | JGI IMG/M metagenome (GOLD analysis project Ga0315295, IMG submission 204453) | Sediment microbial communities from Yellowstone Lake, YNP, Wyoming, USA - YL17G14_0 | ecosystem: Environmental > Aquatic > Freshwater > Lake > Sediment | place: USA: Wyoming | collected...
GTATTTGGGTATATATAATAAAAATAAACTCTCGACGCTGGTGAAGAACATGCAATGTAAACGAGATCCATCTGGATAGAGAATATTCGATGATGATCATTCAAGAATTATAGAAAATTACCTTTATGATTATTCTGGAAAGAGGGACTGCCTTCCCATTGATGCGATCTGTGAAGTAAGGGATTATTTGACCCAGCAGATCGATGAAATGTCAGAATCAATGAACAAACAGATCGAAGAACAAAAAAAGAGGGACAAAATGCCAGATAAAGAGTTGTTCTATAGGGATATGAGAATTACCGATGATGCAGCCGATAAGTTCGAAAAGGTTCGAAGAATTGTTGGTGTGGTCAATGGGAAGATGCCAGATAATTCAGAATTGATCACACTTCTTTGTGAAAGGTTCATGGAAAAAATTCATAATTGAGGTAATTAAAATGAGCGATTATCCTTATATTGAACATGTCAATGCAAGTTTGATCAAAGTACATCTTAATTGTGATGTTACCATTGAAGTAGATCCAAATAATGATGAACTATTGACAATTGTTGAGCACCGCCTTCTTCACGATGATACTCAGACCGATTTCCATTTTGTGAAGGACGGTCACTATTGGATAACTCAAGACAAGACCGAATTTCGCCGTGATAATCTTGGGACTGTTACCATTAAAGAGAACGGTGCTACATTGTTGAACTTTCCTAATCCTCATACGTACTTGACAAGGACTGGATGTTATTGTGATAAAGATCTGAAAAAATTGAAAACACAAAAACAGAGGAAATGATCATGGTGCATCGTTTATTATATTGTTGTAAAAATGAATGCCCTGAATATGAAATAACATGTTCTGGAACAATTCCTGAATATGCAATGAGCGTATGCCAGAAATTAGGCTATAATAATAAAATTCAACGGTACTTTCTTCTCAATCCAGAACTGCCAAGGCAAAGGTGAATCATGGACGCTAAATTGATAAGAGATATTGAAAAATCTCTTGAACTTCAAAGTAAAGATCTTCTTCAATATAATATTGCTCAGGGGATGATGTCAGCTCATTTAAATAAAACTATTCCATGTCCTGAGTGTGAATTGGATATTTATGCAAGAACATATGAGCATATAGATAATATGCTTTCGTTTGGGGATGATTGAAATGAAATTGTTCAATGATACAATATACAGGATCTATAATAAAAGTATAGGGAAATTTTCTACTGGTGGAAGAACTCCGTCTTATTCCAAGAACGGAAAGGTATGGAGAACAAAAGCCGCATTGAATGCTCATCTTAATTTTGTTGATAATCCAGATGTAGTATATAAGGATTGTAGTATTTGTATAGATGATCGTTCGGATGAATCTACTACTTATATAAATATGAAATTATATCTGGAAGATCTTTTTCGTGAACAGGATGAAAAGAAATCAACCAAAGATGATAGAGCAAGGAGTAAGCTGAAAATAAAATATATAGGAAGATCAATTGTTAATGTGCATTTTGGTGAAAAGAACAAAGTTTTTTCCTTCATACTTGATAATAAAGAAGAAGTTAAGATTAAGGACATTTTTGTTGCAGGAACGGATATAAGGAGCAATTAAAATGAGATTATCGTCCGATAGGATCACGAGGATCAAAATTAAATATGATCGTGGTGGAATAATTTACGATGATTATTTTGAAGGTCCACGAATGTCTGCTGAAGTAAGAAAAGAGATCCGTGAAAAAATACATACCTTTGAAATGAATGAACCAAAGAACGAATCACTTCTAGTATCATCTATATTTCATACTATGTGCAGTAATGAATATAGGCGTGTTGATCCAGAAAATGAATTATTTATTGTCATGAGGTGATAAAATGGTCTATAAACGTCAGGAAGGGGATGTAGTACTGGCTAGGTTCTTTATCAACGGAGATTCTATTAAAGCTATTAGGTTCATCAAACGAAAAGGAAAGTTCTTTCGGGTTGATGATGTCCAGGAATATAAAACAATATATGGTGCTTTCAATGAAACGATAGAGCATACTCATAGAGATACTATTGTTGAAATTGAACCATTGGAGATCATACGTTTAATCAATGCGGCTGTGAACGCTACGCTAAATTGGACAGATCACAATGAAGAAACATATGAGATCTGGGTGAACCATTATATTCATTCAGATTTGTTCGGTATTCGGAGTTGAGAAACATGACTGAAAATGTTAGTATAGATCCAAATTATGGAATGTTTAAAATCGGGAAATGTGAACACACTATGTTCTCAAGTGGAGATATATTCTGTTCACTTACTCCTAAAGAACTGGAAGCAGAACGACAAGCGGCACGAGAACTTCGAGAAAAATGGGAAGAATTGTGCCTTATAGAAAAATCATCTAAGATGTCCTTAATGGATTTCTATAAAGAATGGGTGAAATGGAGTAAAAAAGAAGAAGAATATGAGATATGGCTTGCACGTATCCAGCGTCATGATGATGAATGGAAAGAGAGCTGGTCCGAATATAAATATCGTATGGACAGTTATGATAAAGAAAAAGCTACTGCAAAAAAGATTGAGTTGTGGAGAAAGTACCATATGGTTGCAGATCATCTATGGATAGGAGCTCTGTTGGTGATTGCGTACCTGGCATGGAATGATCCCGCAAATCAATTCTGGGCTTATGTAGCAGGGATTTTCGCAGCTCTCAATATCTTCATGGTTTCGTTCAGATGGAAAACGTATTTCCAGAAAGATGAATGGGAAGTGATCTAAGCATGGTATTTATTGATTTGACAAAGAATAAGATATTCTCCTCTCAGGATCCAAAAGTATGTTTTTATTGTAAAGAACATCTCAAATACGGCGATGTTATCACATTGAACGAAACTGAGGATTTTGTTCATTCGGACTGTAAAGAGGAAGCCGAGCTTAAAGCTATGGCTGATCGACTTGAATCTATGTCGAAAGAAGAACTCATTGATAAATTGAGATGGGTTCTCAAGAACGAAAATAATTGTAACGATTGGGCTCTTCTCGATAGAATAAAAAAGATCATTGGAGAAGAAGAAAAATATGAAGGTGAAATGTGAACGGGAATATAATGATTGCTGGATCAATTCTAGTACTTGCAGGAGTAAAAGATTCTAATAAAGAAGTAACCCATCTTGCTGTTCTCATCTTTGGCACTCTTATAATAATACTATCACTATGGATGTGATATTATGCAAGATCCAGAAAAATTATGTGATAGTTGTTTTCATGGTTCTGATGTTTGCGCATCAATGTGCGAATACTTTTTGATCAAAGGACTTCGTAAGAAATATCCAAAAGAAACAAAGGTTCTTTATAAAAAGATCAGAAAGGATACAGTAAAAATGATTAAGAACCAAAGAGAAGATCCAGATTCATTTGAAGAAGAGGACGAGGGCGAGGACTGATTAACATGGGTTCGAGAAAGGTTTGTTTTATTGATATGGATGGTCAGGTAGCAACATGCCTCAGGGATGATGAAGATTGTAAGATCTGTCTATCGGAAAAAATTCATAATAAGAATTTTAAGAAGAGCGAGGAAATTGTTGATAAGAAAAAGGAACTTCTAAAAGGGATTGCATCGTTGCTCAACGATTATGCTGATACTATTGATGGTCAGAATGATCTTCTTGTAGCTGTGAGCTTTGATGCCTGCTGTGAAAAATATATTTATAATGGAGAACATTTTGTTAAAATTCAAGTGAAGTGATCATTATGGAATTAACACCAGTATGTAAAGTATGTGGAGAATCATTAGTGTTCAATGGTTTTGCAAGTATGGGATCTTCACATTCAAATTGGTATTGCTGTGAGAATGAGAGCTGCGAAAGGAATGGAAAAAATGTTCTTATTGCAGATGAAGATCTTTATTGTGATACAAAGTTGAGGGTTTGAATGACACAATTTAAAGTAACATTGTTCATTGAAACAAATAATTCCATTGATGAGAGCAGAAAAGATCTGACACGATATTATGGGCTGCACAGAAAAGATTTTCGTATGAACAATACTGAAGTTCATGTAACAAATTGTGATGTGGAGCTATTAACATGACCTATAATGCTTTTATTACCAGGATTACGAACGTCAGGAAACATTCAAATGCAGATCGATTACTTCTTGGAGATTGTTTTGGTCAGACCGTTGTTGTGGGGCTGGACACAAAAGAAGGTGAACTAGGAATCTATTTTCCGACAGATGGTAAGCTTTCAATGGAGTTCATGGAAGCGAACAATCTTATTGGGAAGAAAGATCCAGTTACAGGTATAAGAGCTGGAGGTTATTTTGATGAACGGGGAAAAGTCAGAACTCAGAAATTTCGTGGAGAGCCTAGCGATGGTTATTATTGCTCCCTTACTTATCTTGATTATACTGGTGCAGATGTTTCCACTTTACAGGAAGGCACGCCGATCACGAAAGTAAATGGTCATGATATTTGTGAGAAGTATATAACCCAGCAGACAAGAGAAGCACGAACAAAAGTCGCCAAGCCCAGGGAGAAAACGAAGTACCCCTGCTTCCATGAGCATATAGATACAGAACAGCTTGCATATAATATTGATACATTGAAACCCGGATCAGTATTAGTGCTGACTGAAAAAGTTCATGGAACATCTCAAAGAACGGGGAATACTCTTGAGCTAAGATATCCTAAGTGGGGATTGTGGGTTAATAATATCTTTAAGAAAGAAGTTATTCACCCGGTCAGAGATTACAAATATGCTTGTGGAACAAGAAGGGTTATATTAAAGAACCTTGAAAATCCATTTGGGTTCTACGGTGAAAATGAAATTTTCCGGAAGAAAGCCCATGATATGTTTGAAGGAAAACTTCATAAAGGTGAGAGCGTTTATTATGAAATTGTTGGATGGGCTAACAAAGGAGCTCTCATTATGCCAGCTGCTGATAATAGAAAATTACATGATAAGGAGTTTGTGAAGAAATATGGTCAGAATACGATCTTTCATTATGGGTGTCCTGAGGATACTTTCGATGTTCTTGTCTATCGCATGTCAATGACCAATGAAGATGGTCATGAAGTCGATTATGACTGGAACACTACGAAACAAAGATGTAACGAAATGGCGATCAAGTATGTTCCTGAAATCACCAAGATGATATATGATGGTAGCAAGATAGAACTACTTGCATTGTGCGAAAGAACATTCAATGGTTGTTCACTCTTAACACCAGCTCATCTTATGGAAGGGGTTGTTGTTCGTGTTGATGGGAGCCGATGGTACGCATTGAAACACAAATCATTCCAGTTCAAAGTTCTTGAAGGGATTATCAAGGACACGGCTGTTGCTGATATGGAAGAAGTTCAGGATGTGTGATCAAATGACCGAAGAATGTGATAATGTATATTGTAATTGGGTTGGTTCTGTTGTCAAGATGAAAGATATTCCAGATTCATGTAAAGAGTTTGTGAAAGATGGTCGATGCACAGTATGTGTATTATCACCACAAATCGAACTTGGAATGAGCGCAGCTGATTTGTTGAGGAATATAAGGACATGATGTAAATGGAGTTCTCACATATATCAACTCAAAAAAAGCAAGAACAATCTGGTAGATCGACATATCTACACCAATATAAAGTTCGTATTTATAAACTTTTAATAGTTGGAACAGTTACGAAACCAGATAATTCTTTACATTTGAGCATTTATTGGGATTGATTATTATGGAGGTATAAATGACAAAATATTCACACATTCATAACGCATGGATCATATGTACACAGGATGATTTTAGTGGATATACAAATATCCAGGTTCTTATACCAGTAGGTCAGAAAGGTTATCCTGGATTTGAAATCAGAGATGCAAAGATCAAAGGAGATGTTTGCTGGGGTCATGGTAGTAAAATTGCTACAGATCAAGAAATATTAAATAATACTATAAAAGAATTACAGAGATTAAGATCATCATTGGAACAAGAAATTCTTATATTGGAGCGTAATATATTATGACCGAAATTGTACATATTTCAGAAGCTATGATTACTTGTACAATATCAGATTATGGGGATCTGACTTTGGAAGTTCTTATATCATCGGGTAAAAATGGATATCCGGGATTTATAATTCATAACGGGAAGGTTGTTCAAGGAAAGATACCCTGGAAATCATTAGGATAATCATGATCCGTAAAAGCGGGTTGTCCGGTGCAAACCCGGCTCATGATATTTCCTTACCAGTTTTTTATGGTAAGGATAAAGTAAGAAACATGGTGAGAAAAAATGCAGAATGTACCTAGAAATGTATTTCGGGTTTGTCCTGAAGTACAACAGCCGGTTGAGCCTGTATCTCGAAAATATGAGGTTAAGAAAAGTTCGACTGGAGAAGTATTGAGAGTGTGTGAAAATCAGATCACTATTGATGATCTGAAGAAAGCCGCTAAGTGCGCAAAGTTTGATTTCTTTAGAGCCTATACAGTTCTAGATGCTATGATGGAAGAAACAGATTTTCCCTGCAAAAAGAACGTAAACATTACGAAATCTTATCAGGGCGCAACTGGTGGGCGATCAAAAGTGTTCAGTGTTTGTGAAACCACAACTGTTGTACCAACACGATCCACTCCTGCACGCAGACCACCAGTTCGCGGATTCAAAATATTCCGTCGTTCAACTGGTGAAGTGTTGAGAGTGTGTGAAAATCAGATCACTATTGATGATCTGAAGAAAGCCGCAAGGTGTGCTCGGTATGATGGTGATTTCAGAGCCTATAATGGACGAAAAGGTGGCACAAATAATATAATGCAGGAATCTGATTTCCCAGCTCAAAAGAATGTCTATATTACAAGAGCAAGGAAAGATGCAGTTCCAAGCAGAACAAGTGGAACAAGGTTGTTCAGTGTTTGTGAAAGCACATCCGTTCCACCAAGGAGAACTACACCCACACCCGTTTCAGTTCCCAATTCAGTTCCCAAGGCACAAAAGAATACTGGACGGAAGAAGCTACTGAGCACAGCAATTAGTGCTTTAAAAATGGCTACAAATGCACTTGAGGAGTTGTCCAGGACACTCTAAATTTTTTGTGATCCGTAACCAAGCGGGTTTCCGGTGCTAAACCCGGAACACAAAGTTAGCCCCTATGGGCTACGAAGATGTTTTTTTGCCGTATTTCTTTGGTATTCACCAGCGGCGTTAAGTAGTGTATAGTCGGCTAGAAGAAATTAAAGGAGTTTAAAAAATGTCGAACAACAATGTATTCTCTGTTGGAACAGAAGCGAATGGAAGTAAGATCATTGTCTGTGGACGCGAAGTCCCCGTTGCTGGTGCAATCACCAAAGCAGCTCTTGACAAAGCTGCAAAGGACAATGGTATCCGGAACTATGTTGTGAAGAACAGCGCAAACGCTGACCTCTTTGTTGAGGACTTCCCGTACACCGGAATTGTGAAGATCGTTGAGTACAATGCTGCAAAAGCATCACCGGGAGTATTCTCGGTGGACACACCCGCAGCAGCTCCCGCAGGAAGCAAGATCATTGTCTGTGGTCGTGAAGTACCAGTTACTGGTGCAATCACCAAGGCAGCTCTTGACAAGGCGGCAAAAGACAATGGGATCCGCAACTACGTTGTGAAGAACAGCGCAAATGCCGACCTCTTTGTTGAGGACTTCCCGTACACCGGGATTGTGAAGATCGTTGAGTACAATGCGGCAAAGAGCACACCAGGTGTGTTCTCTGTCGATGCAACAACTCCATCTGCCAGTAAAATCCTGGTATGTGGTCGTGAAGTTCCCGTTGCTGGTGCAATCACCAAAGCAGCTCTTGACAAAGCTGCAAAAGACAATGGGATCCGCAACTACGTTGTGAAGAACAGCGCAAATGCTGACCTCTTTGTTGAGGACTTCCCGTACACCGGGATTGTGAAGATCGTTGAGTACAATGCTGCAAAAATTGCCTGGAGTACCCACGATTATCAGTAATCTTCACAATAATTATTTTTTACTGACAAGTGAGGAGTGATATTGTGTACTCAGCTGTAAGATCTGAAAACATGGTTGTTGTGTCCATTGATTCACAAAACGTATATAAAATGGCACAGCAGTTAATGAAAAGTACAAGTGTTGATAAATCCAGGATACAATCAATACTAGTACCGAAGAACTCTGATATTATCTGCTTTATAAACGATCTTGTAGTTAAGAACAAGATTGGATCGAAGTATGTAATAACAGGAAATTTTGACAACTATCATCCAGAAGATAATATCTATCATCAGAATAGATACAACAGTGATCAATGTAATGTCTTTATCAAAGACACCTATGATGAGATGCTCATGGGTGGGGAATCATGTCCTGGTACATTAGCACTTGGTGAGTTCTATAAGAACGCATATGCACAAGTATCATCAACGATTTTAAATAAGAATTCGTTGTTTGCACGAAGTGCTGGTGGTTTCTATTCAATTATTGAAAGGAACGTTGCTGAGTTCACCATTTATCTTTCATGGACAAAGATGAACGAAGTGATGAAATATCTTCGATCATTTAATACAGGTGATAATTTTGATCTTGCATCATCATTTGAACTTGTTGAAAGAACCGACGGTATCACATTTGATATTGTTCGTAGATTGAAGGAAAGTAAAGACTCATCGTTCTTCATGTTGGATGGAAAGACTGGTCAGAAGATCAAGATGATGGTTGATGGAGCTATTCCAGATGCCACTAGTGAGCTGACAGCAGACTTCTATCATCAGGAGTTCATGAATAATCTTGCGGCATATCGTAATGGAACCGTAGGAACTATCACTAATGCAATCAAGAGTGTTGATGAAAGAATTCAGCGTTCAATGAGCATTGGTGTCAAGACAGGTATGAGCTTGTCCGCATCACTGGTTAAACAGGGATGGTCGATTGAAGTGGTGGATGGAGCAGAATGTTTCGTGTACCATGAAAAGATCTATGCGAACTCTGTTGTTGGTGATGGATCAAAAAGATATTTGTTCCCGAAAGAATGTGAGAACCTGCTGTACCTCTATGATATAACAGTTCCCATTGACAGTACAATGAGGAGTGGGATCAGTGTAAGCGAAAACAACAAAGGTGTTCGTGCACGAGGTTTCTTCCCACACAGGTCATCTGGATCTGGTGATGTATGGGATGAGCTGAAAACGGTAAAGAACCTTGGAAGATTATGTATTGGAGATCTTGATGGTAAACCGATTGAAAAGATCGTGAATCTGTTGGATGCTCTATCAGGTGTGTACAAGCCATCAATGATGGGTAATCTCCCAGCTCGTTGTGTGTCGGTATTGTTCGGTGGGGATATTGGTGTAATGTCCAGTGGTGCAAGTAAGGAGAACATCGAAAAAGTAAAGGAGTACATCAAACCGTTCCTTGATAATAAGGGGATACTTAATAAAGTAGCTTCCTCTAAAGAAACGAAAGGTAAGGCAGAAGAAAAGGGAGCGAGAATGGGATCTGTATTCACGGTGGACAGGTGATTTGAATGGTGAGAGGAATAGAGAACATTGAACTCCCAACAACAGGATTGTCAAGAGTTGTCCCCGATTCTGAATTGATTGTTGATGAAGCTCTGAAAGACAATGGAACTGCTTTATATAATAGGCAACAGAGCCTGGGAATTACAATACCATCCAGTGTATCAGTGATCGGTGTTGGTGGAGTTGGATGTTGGGTCGCATTATATTTTTCATTGATCGGTGTGAATAATATTATTCTCGTTGATAATGATAAGATTGATGTGAGCAATCTGAACAGAACTATGTTCAAGACATCCAATGTGGGTCAGTATAAGACCGTAGCGATGAAAGACTTAATTCTGGAGCGCAGACCTCATTGTACTGTAATATCATATACAAAGAAATATGAGGAACTTCCAGAACAATGTAAGAAATCGGTAATTGGTAGTACAGTTATTGATTGCCGTGATACTATCAAACCACTTGATCGGATCAAATCTCCCATCATTGGTGGATATAATGGATTGAGCGCAACAATCCATGTTCTCCCAGAACTTAAACATATATGGGGTGAGGAGGAAAGCCCTTATACGATTATCCCATCATACGTTGTAGTTCCATCTGTTATAGCTGCAATGATCGTAAATCATGTATGCGTTGAGAACAGAAAGGGGATCAAAGAGTCGATTATGAACATAGATTTCAAAACGCTGGTGAACCACTTTGAGCCGCAACCGCAACAAAAACAAGCGCCAAAGAAAAGAGCAAAAAAGCAAGAGGAATAACATGATCGAAGTAACAGGGATCGACAAAGTAAAATCCAAATTCGTTAAAGGTGTTTACGTGGATGGAAAACTGGTAAAAGAAATTGAGCCGGAAAAAGGTGTCATTTCAGAAGTCATTTCTTCAGCTATTGATGCAGCTATTTCCGATGATGTAAAAGAGTTAAAGTCATACGAACAAAATGCATGTGGAGCATGTACTACAGCAATTGGTCATCCACATACCGCAAAATCTCGTCAAAAGGTATTTGATAGTGGTCTAAAAGTTCTTAATCTGCACAAGGATAAAGTACAGATTGATGTTCCAAAGATCATATTGAGTATCTGCGATGAGCTCCAGGAGAAGGTTGGGAGAAATGAGTTCTCCATTGTCTGTAAAGGCAAATGGGGAGATGATGGAACATATCTCATTGAAGATGAGTACCGTGTTCCAAAGCAGAAAGTTGATGGAGCTGCTGTTGATTATGATCACGATCATCTTGAGCAGTTAAAAGCGGAAGGGTTTAATGTTGTCATTCATTCCCATCCATTCAAGAGTTCTGATTTCTCAGCATCAGATCAGGAAACAATCAACTCGCACTTTGATTGTAGTATTCTTTACTCATTGAGGGAGTTCACTACAGCAACTGTTCTGATCTCAAACATGATTGGAGTAAAATTACTTGCTACCGGAAAACCTCATATCGAAGGAGAAGATATTGTTCCGAAAACGGAATTCGATAATATCGAAAAGAAGTATGCACCATCGGTAACATATCATTATGGTGGTGATTTGTATGGGAACAATCTCGACAATTTTCGGGGTGCTGGTAGAGGTAACTTTCGGGGTTCTCACATCGAAGCTGAAAGGAATATTTCTGCCAGGAGCAAAGTGAGCCTTCTCGGAGGAGAGAGTGAGTACACTTATGATGCAAAAACCGATACGTTCTTTAAGAACGGAATTGAAGTAGATGATCCGTTCTATAGGAATCGGAAGAAGGAGAATTTTGGATGCCAAGGCAAGCAAGGTCATGGTCATCAAGGTCAGATGGTAAAGATTCATGGGGATTGTAGCTGCAATAGTGTAGCGGCACGTCAGATCCCTAGCAGGGTATTCACGACAGAGCCAGAAATTTTTAACTCAGGTGATGCCAAAGCGAACAAAAAGAAAGGTGGGAAAAAGGATAATCAACCTAAAATTGATCTGTTACCATAGGTGATAATCCTATGATACCACTTTATGTACAGCTTCCAGATCAGGATGTAGAGCCTTACATCCTTATGAAACATGATCTGAGATACATTCATAAAAATGATACAATGTCTATCTTCTCTAAGAATGGTGAAGAAATTCCATTTAAGAGCAGGGAATTCAAAGTAACAACTCATGGAGATCTTGTATTTGTCAGAAAAGTTTATTACATTGATTCCGATGATCTTCCACCAATGGTGAAAGGGAGAATTTATGTAGTGAGCAAAATGATGGCAAACATTCTTGCTGGTATAAGAACTGATTTTACATATCCCGGAACTCATCCGATGTATGATA
>Ga0315295_10004616_pt1 | contig 11761 bp, 8 predicted proteins | sample YL17G14_0_MG_FD_204453 | JGI IMG/M metagenome (GOLD analysis project Ga0315295, IMG submission 204453) | Sediment microbial communities from Yellowstone Lake, YNP, Wyoming, USA - YL17G14_0 | ecosystem: Environmental > Aquatic > Freshwater > Lake > Sediment | place: USA: Wyoming | collected...
CCCCACTGCCGCCCTCTCCCGCTACGCCCGCCAGATCGCCTTTGCCCCCTTCGGACCCGCCGGCCAACAACGCCTGGCTGCCAGCCACGTCGTCCTCATCGGCTGCGGCGCCTTGGGCAGCCACGTCGCCGACCTGCTCGTCCGCGCCGGCCTCGGACGGCTTCGTATCGTGGACCGCGACTACCTCGAACTCAACAACCTCCAACGCCAGACACTCTTCGACGAAGCCGACCTTGCCGCCAACCTCCCCAAGGCCGAGGCCGCCGCCCGAAAACTCCGCCGCATCAACTCCCACGTCCAAATCGAACCCTTCGTCGGCGACCTCAACCACGAAAGCATCGAATACTGCCTCGCCGGCGCCCATATCATCCTCGACGGCACCGATAACCTCCAGACCCGCCTGCTCATCAACGACGCCGCCGTCAAGCATCGCCTGCCCTGGGTCTATGGGGCCTGCCTCGGCGCTCAAGGCATCGGCCTGGTAATCCTGCCCGGCGGCAAACCCTGCCTCCGCTGCGTCCTGGACGAACCCGTGCCCCCAGGCCGGATGGACACCTGCGAAACCGCCGGCATCCTCGCCCCGGTCGTCGCCGCCGTCGCCGCCTTCGAGGTTGTCGAGGCCCTGAAAATCCTCTCCGGCAATCTCGCCGTCGTGAACCGCCGCCTGGTAAGCTTCAACCTCTGGACTAACGAGCACCGCGAACTGGTCCTCGGCGGTCTCGCCGCCGGCTGCGACTGCTGCGGCCGGGGCAACTTCGAGTTCCTCGCCGGCAAAGGCGGCCTGAGCACCATCAGCCTCTGCGGCCGAGACTCCGTCCAGATCCGCCCCCGCACCCCCGGCCTGAAGATCGACCTTGCCGCCTTGGCCGACCGCCTCCACGCCGTCGGCCCCGTCCAGCACAACGACTTCCTCCTCCGCCTGAAACTCCCCGCCCGCTCCCTCGAAATGACCGTCTTCCCCGACGCCCGCGCCATCGTCAAAGGCACCCACAACACCGACGAGGCCCGCTCCCTCTACGCCCAATTCGTCGGCCACTAACCCCCGCCCGCCGCCGCCCCCACCCTGGCATTTATCTTCTGGGCGATCCTTGCTGTCTTCGTGCCTTGGTCGTGATTCACGCGGCAGAACCATGCTCCGCCAGGTATTCCTCCATCCGCCCCTTCACCGCCTCGTCGATGTGCACCTTCCCCTCCACCGGCCGGTTATAGAGATGCGCCATGATGTCGCGCACGGTTACAATCGCATGCACCGGGAACCCGAACTCCTGCTGCACTTCCTCCGCCGCCGAGAGCTTGCCCTGCCCACGCTCCATCCGGTCCACCGACACGATCCCCGCCACGACCCTCGGCTTGTTATTGCCCGCCAGAATCGCCATCGTCTCCCTCAGGCTCGTCCCCGCCGTGATCACGTCCTCGACGATCACCACCCGCTCCCCGCCCGCGTACTGGTGCCCGATCAGCGTGCCGCCCTCCCCGTGGTCCTTGGCCTCCTTCCGGTTGTACGTCACGCTCACGTCGCTTCCCCCGCGGGCCAACGCCACGGCCGTCGCCACCGCCAGCGGAATCCCCTTGTAGGCTGGGCCGTACAGATTGTCGAATCCGCCCCCCACCCGCTCCCGCAACGCCGCCGCGTAAAACTCCCCCAGCCGACCCAGTTGACTGCCCCGCCGATAATTCCCCGTATTGACAAAATACGGCGTCCGCCGCCCGCTCTTGGTCACGAACTCCCCGAACGTCAACACCCCGCACCGCACCAAAAACTCGATGAACTCCGCCTGATACGCCTGCATCACTGCCCTATCCCTGCCCGGAACGCGCCCCCAACGCCGCTTCCCGCGCCGCCCTCGCGTCTTCAACTCCACCGTCGCCATCTGCTCGAAGCAGGCTCATCCCGCGACACGGATAAGCTCTGCTGCCCGTTCATAGGCTACCGCCGATTCCAGCGCTCTATACCCTCAACTCCGCCTCGGGGACTCTCGCGTACCGCCTCGTCTTCCGCAGGATCGGCGCCACCACCTCCCGCAGGAACTCCGTCACCTGCTCGGGCGCCCGACCCACGTAATCCGCCGGGTTCAGCACCCTCTTGACGTCCACCTTCGCCAACGCCGGGTCACCTTGCAGCCGCTCCATCAGGTCGTTCTTCCGCCCCCGCTGCTTCACCTGCGCCGCCGCCGCCTGGCTGTGCCGCCGAATGCGCTCGTGCAACTCCTGCCGGTCGCCCCCCCCCGCCGCCGCCGCCATCAGAATGTTCTCCGTCGCCATGAACGGCAGCTCCGCCTCCACCGCCGCCCGGATCACCTTCGGATACACCACCAGCCCCCCGCACACGTTCGCCAGAATCACCAGAATCGCATCCACCGCCAGAAACGCCTCCGGCATCGCCAGCCGCTTGTTCGCCGAATCGTCCAGCGTCCGCTCGAACCACTGCTCCCCAGCCGTCATCGCCGGAGAACTGGCCAAACTCACTACGTACCGCGCCAGGCTCGTCGCCCGCTCGCACCGCATCGGGTTCCGCTTGTACGGCATCGCCGAGGAGCCGACCTGCCCCTCCTCGAACGGCTCCTCCACCTGCTTCAAGTGCTGCAACAGCCGCAGATCGTTGCAAATCTTGTGCGCCGACTCCGCGATCCCCGCCAACGTCGCCGCCACGTTCGCGTCGATCTTCCGGCTGTACGTCTGACCCGACACCGGCGCCACCTTCGCAAAACCCATCTTCCGCGCCACCAACCGGTCCAGCCGCACCACCTTCCGATGGTCCCCCCCGAACAACGCCAGGAACGACGCCTGCGTCCCCGTCGTCCCCTTCACCCCCAGGAACGTCAGACTCTCCAGCCGGTGCTGAACCTCCTCCAGATCCATCACCAACTCATAACACCACAAGCACGCCCGCTTGCCCACCGTCGTGAGCTGCGCCGGCTGAAAGTGCGTGTACCCCAGCGTCGGCAGCCTGCGCCACCGCCGCGCAAACCGCGCCAGCGCGCCGATCACCCGCGCCAGCCGCGCCCGCACCAACTCCAACGCCAGCCGCGTCTGAATCAGGTCCGTGTTGTCCCCCACGTAGGCGCTCGTCGCCCCCAGGTGAATGATCCCACGCGCCTCCGGCGCCGCGTCCCCGAACGTGTGGATGTGCGCCATCACGTCGTGCCGAAACCGCTTCTCGTACCGCGCCGCCCGCTCAAAGTCGATGTCCTCCAGGTGTCGCCGCAGCGCCGCCAACTGCTTCTTCCCGATCGCCAGCCCCAACTCCGCCTCCCCCTCCGCCAACGCCAGCCACAGCCGCCGCCACGTCGTAAACTTGAACCGCCCCGACCACACCCGCAGCATCTCCCCCGACGCATACCGCGCCGCCAGCGGGTTCTCGTACACGTCCTCTTGCCCGCGCCTCATGCACCCCACTGTACCCCCCGATTCCTCACCGGTCAATTGCCCCGCCCCTTGCCCAGGCATTATCGTGCCTCAGCGTTGACTTGCCCTCGCGCTTGTGCCAGAATGGCAGGCCCAAGGGTGATTATCGGACATGAAAAAGGCCGAACAGCCGGAATTTTTGGGAACCGCGCCCGCCGCGCCGGGTCTAAACCCTCAGCCTGACGGCCCCCCGCCCACGCCGCCCGGCGAAGAGGTGTTAGTCGAACGCTGTCGCCGGGGCGACGTGGCGGCGTTTGCCGACCTGGTGGAAAAGTACCAGCATCGGCTCTTCAACGCCGTCCACCGCATGGTCGCCCACGACGACGACGCCCAGGAATTGACCCAGGAGGCGTTCGTCCGGGCCTTGCAGGGCATTCGGCGCTATCGCGGCCAGAGCCGGTTTTATACCTGGCTCTTCCGCATCGCCCTGAACCTCTGCATCAACCATGTGCGCCGGCCGCGCCCGGTCGCGCTCTCGTGCCTGACCGACGCCGGCCAGCCCCTGGGACGACAGGCCGACGCACTCCGCGAGTTGGTGGACCAACGCACCCGCTCGCCCGGCGACCAGGCCCAACTGCACGAAACGCACCAACGCGCCCTGCAGGCCCTCGCCGAACTCGACCCCGCCGCCCGCGCCGTCGTCGTCCTGCGGGACATCGAGCAACTGGATTACGCCGACGTCGCCGCCGCCCTTGACGTGCCCGTGGGCACCGTCAAGAGCCGCTTGGCACGGGCCCGCTTGGCGATTCGTCAACGCCTCGCCGAGCCCCGGCCGATACCCGCCGAACCGGGACCACGCCACGATGCCCCCGGCCGGCTCAGACCCCCACGCTGAGGTGTCAGCGCCATGACCAGACCGAAAGACGACTTTGACCCCCGCCTCGCCGAACTGCTCGGCGCCTACCTCGATGGCGAGCTCTCCCCGTCCGACCGTGCCGCCGTCGAACGCCGACTGGCCGACGACCACGCTGCCCGCCGTCTGCTCGCCGAACTGAAGGAAGCCGCCCTCGCCGTCCGCGCCCTGCCGCGCCTCTCCGCCCCGCCTGTCCTCGCCGCCGAGGTCCTCGCCCAACTCGAACGCGATGCCCTCCTCGCCGAAGGCGACGCTCCCTCGCTCCAGGCCGGCCGAAAGCACCTCCGCCTCCGACGCCTCCTGGCTGCCGCCGCCATTCTCATCCTGGCTGGCGCCGTCGCCCTCATCGTCTATACCGTGCTCGTCGGCCCCCCATCGCTCAGCCATCTCGGCCGCCCCCGCCGCCTTGCCCAAACCGCCGCCCCTCTCCCCGCACCCGCTCCGGATCTGGTCGCCGCTGGCGCCGCCGAGCCTCCCGCCCTGGCGCCGCTCGCCAAACCCCCGCTGGCCGCCCCGCCTTACGGCTGTGTCCACGTGGTCCTCGATGCCGACTCCTTCGCCGCTGCCGCTCCCCTCGCCGACCTCCTCCGTCGCCACGCACCCGCCGGCCTCGTCCGAACCGGCCTCGATCCCTACACCCTCCAGTACGCCTGCGTCCTGCGCCTCGACGACCTGCGCTCCCTCCTGAGGGACATCCACGCCGCCCGGCTGGGCAGCCTCGGTCTCTTGCTGGCCCAAGGCGACGAACGCCCCCTGCTCGTCCGCGACGCGCCGGAATCATTGGTGTTGGCCGTCGCCGAGCTCCCCGCCGCCGGCGAGCGGCTGGCCGCCGCCCTCGACCCCTCCCCCCTCCGCCAGGCCGAGCCGGTAACCACCTCCCAAGTCCCTGACTGGCTCGCTGCCGCCGTCGCTCGTGGCCAACCCGAATTCCGCAACCTCCATCTCCTCGGACCCCGCGACCTCTCCTCGCCCGCCGCTCCGGACCTCGCTCCCCCGTCCCTCCCCGCCCAACCTCAGCCCCCCGACGCCGATCTCGCCGCCCTCGTCCTCACCCTCCGCGCCCCCCAATCTCCTCTCGCCGAACCCAACTCCCCCGCCCCTGCACCCGCCCTCTAGACCCTGCCCTCCCCCAATCTACTGCGACCCTCGCCCGCGGAAAAGCCCTGGAAACCAGGCGCCCTTCCCCGCTCCCCTGCGTTCCAGCCCCCCAAAGCACAAAGCAAGAGCCGCCGTGCGCTATAAGCACACAGCGGCTCTCCTCCCCCGCGGTTTTCGGTTCACACCGGCTCGCACCGGTGCTTCGCGCGTTCCTGCGGCCTTACCGCCGCCGACGCACCGCTGCCAGCGCTCCCAAGCCCAGCAACAGCATCGTTGCCGGCTCCGGAACCATCAGATCCTGAATCTGCGCCTGCGTCAGCACATTGTCGTAAAACCGCAGATCGTCAACGTCGCCCGTGAGACCCTCGTTGTCGGCCGAGGTCGCCGTCCCCACCCGCGTCAGGGCCTGCGCGTTCTTCGTGAGGTAATCGCGAGGAATGGCAAACGCCTTCGTGCCATCCACCAGCCCGTCGATGTACAGCGTCAGCACGCCGGTGGCCACGCCGTCGCCGAGGTCACGGGTCCACGCCACGTGGTGCCAGGCGCCATTGTTGATCGCCGTGGCGCCTCCCAGGGACAAGCTCTTCCACGCCGCGGGATCCGGGCTTACCCACGTGTTGCCTGTCCCGACGGTAACCTTGCCGCCGGTCGTCAGGCTGATGCCCCAGTCGTTGGCGAAGCCGGCCAGGTCGGAATCCAAAATGGCCAACCCGAGCCAGAAGTTCCCGCCGGTCGTGCCGAACCCGGCATCCGTCGTCTTGACCCAGAACGCGATCGTCCAATTGTCCTGCACCGGCCGGTTCATCTGCACGTAGTCGCCCCGATCCGGCTTGCCATCAAGATTCACATCGCCCGGCGACTGCAACGATACCGCGTCGCCGAATCCGTGCTTGCCCAGCACCCAATCCGGCTGGATCGTGATGTTGGTCGGCACCATGCCGTACCACAACGTCCCGTGGTTCGTGCCCACGCTGTCGTTGGTGTTGAGGTCGAACTTGTAGCGGGCTACCTCCGCCGCCGACAAACTGCTCACTAGCAACCCAGAAACAATCAAGGCCATTAACCCGATTCGTTTCACCATAACCATCTCCTCTTCCTTGTTTCTTTCTCTTGTGGGACCCCCTCCGGCAGATTCACCTCCGGCGGGTCCCTTCAAAACGCACCTCCACGCGCCCTCTGCTTTTCCGCCCCCCGCCTCACCTCCTTTTCCTACTGATCTGCACGCCTCGCTTGAGCTCCCAGTGAACTCTGCTTTATTCGCGCACAGACCTCCGTCCTTGACTGCACTCGACTAGACCTACACAAACTGCGCACGGAAACACTCCGCGCACAACCCTAACGTCAATCTACCACATGGGCTTCATCGCCCCCCGGCGACCTGCCCATCTTCCTGCCTCCAACCTTACCGACGACGACGAGCCATCAACAGTCCGCCCAGTCCCAGCACCGCCAGCGTGGCTGGCTCGGGAATCTCGGTGAACTCGAACTTGAGGAGTTGGACCTTGTGCCCATGAACGCCCATCATTGGTTCGTACATGGTGGCAATCTCAGTCATCCCTTGTCCGCCCACCTGCGTGATGTTCAGAGCAGAGGTGTCGATCGTTAATGCCTGCTGGCCGGCGACGAAGGCGACAGCGCCGCTCGTGGCGTTTCCGGCCAGACGACTGATCACGGCGCCATCGTCGTTACCGGGGACATTAAGACCTCGGTTGAGCGTGACCTCAATGAGCTTCATCGTGATGAGGGGGCTCAGGTTGGTGGTGTCCAGGGAGACGATCAGCCCTTCGGCGACTCCGCCGACAGTGGTGGCAATGAAGTTGCCGCCCGGAGCGTCGGCGACACCCAGACCCAGAGTATTGGACGGCGTCAACTTCGTGTTTGCGGACACGGCGGCGCCGGTGATCTGGTTGATCTCTGCCCGGCTGTCAAAGAAGAAGCTGAAGTTGCCCGCGATGGTCGTGCCGGAGTTGCCCGTCGGGGTCATCCAAGGTTGGATAGGCGGCACGCCCAAAGTCGACGTGACCGTGCCCACGGTAGGGTTGCCCAAGGCATCCAGCAGGTACTGAACCGTGAAGCCACCGTGAGTATTATCGTTGGTGGTAGTCCCGGTCTTCAGAACCGTCGCCCCACCAAACGCAACGGGCGTGGCCACAAACAGCAGCACGCCCAACAATAAGAGTATCTTCTTCATACGCATCTCCTCTTCCTTGTTTCTATCCCTTGTGGGACCCCCTCCGGATTCACCTCCGGCGGGCCCCTTCAAAACGCACCTCCACGCGCTCTCTGCTTTTCCGCCCCCCGCCTCACCTCCTTTCCTACTGATCTGCACGCCTTGCTTGAGCTCCCAGTGAACTCTGCCTTACTCGCGCACAGACCTCCGTCCTTGACTGCACTCCACTAGACCTACACAAACTGCGCACAAACCGCGCACGGAAACACTCCGCGCACAACCCTAACGTCAATCTACCACATGGGCTTCATCGCCCCCCGGCGACCTGCCCATCTTCCTGCCTCCGCAAACCCGCGCCGCCAACACCTACACGGTGGCCAATCACCGCCCCCCTGCAAATAAGGCCTCGCGCAAACTCTATGATGTAATCTACACCCCTACCTACCCCTCTGTCAAGCCCCTTTCCATTCCTGGAAGAAAAATAGTCATAACCAATTGCGCCATAATACCTTAACTACACATTTTGCTCACGAAAAGTCCGCCTCGTCCTGCGCCAAGAGCCTTACCATGATTTCATCCACAGCCTCTTGCCCTTCCCCGTTCGGCCTCAAACCCTCCCCATCCTCCCCAATTCTTCTAGTCGCCGCTCTTTCCATCTTGCCCCGCCGTCCCTATTCCCCTACAATCGCCCCGGTGGCGAGAATCTCATCCGCCCCATGGCACCTATAGCGACACTAAGGAGGTTCGTCCCATGCTTCCTTTCCTTACCCTTGTGGCTGCTCAACTCGACGACCAAACCATCAACAGGATTCAGGAAATCCACGCCCGTCTTGCCCTTCTGCCCCATAGGGGCTTCCGACTTATCCTGGGCCTGTGCATCTTCATTGCCATCGCCGTTGTCCTCGTCTGGAACCGCCAGAGGACCATCGCCCGCAACCAGGTTGATACCGCCCGCCTCCTCCAGGAACTCCTCGACCGCAAAAAGTAACCCACCCTCCGTCAGCCCGCCGCCTCCCCTGATCCCGCCCAAGGGCCTATCCCTCCGCACCTTCATCCCCTCCCGGACTCGCTGCCTTCCTTATCCCACGCCTATCATCCCCGCCTCAACCTTCCGCACCCCGCCTGCCGATATAGAGAAGCAGAGCAGTCCTATAACGCTAACAGTGTGCCCACAAAACACCATGGCCGAGAAATATAAACCCTTGAAAATAAAAACCTTATCCATTATCAGCCTCCTGTTCGCACCCCTCGCGGCCCCACTCCTCGCCCAACCCGCTCCGCCTCCTACCCCCACCGAAACCTCCCACCCCGCCGACTCCACCCGTACCCTGCTCACCGGCCAGCGGGTCATGCAAACCTTCGATTTCGAAGAACGAACCCTCCACCTCGAAACGCTCCCTATGTACTGGACCAAACTCCCTCCACGGAAGGGCTTTCCACACTACGCCTCCGGCTGCCTCGACTCCGCCTTCGCCCGCTCCGGCCGGTTCAGCTTTCTGCTCCGCGCCGACGGCGGCTCCGTCGCCTTCCAGTATGACACGCGCCGCATCGCCATCCGGCCTGGCAGCGACTTCCAGGTCACCGCCTATGTCCACCTCGAAAACGCACCCCACTGCCGCGCCAAGCTGACCTGCACCCTCACCGACCGTCGCGGCCAAGCTATACCCGGCAGCACCCAATCCTCACCCCTCGTCGCCGCCCTCGACCGGCAACCCGACGGCTGGACCCCCCTGGACGTGTACCTCCCCGGCAACTTCCCCGACGCCCGCTTCCTCACCCTCTCCCTCTGGCTCCTCCAGGAAGACCAGTGGAACCCCGACGCACTCCTCGAACACGCCATCTTCCGCTACGACGTCCGCGCCGCCGCCTGGTTCGACGACCTCAGCGTCTTTCAACTCCCCCGCGTCGTCCTTTCCACCGACCGCCCCGGCAACGTCTTCGACTCCCGCGACCCCTTCGCCCTCCGCGTCGAAGTCGATCACGTCAACACCCTCGACTACCAAATCCGCCTCACCGTCCGCGACGCCTCCGCCCAAACCGTCCACCAGGAAGCCTGGCTCCTTACCGGCGTCGCCGAGGAACCCCACCTCCGTACCATACGCCTCCCCGATTTGCCCGCCGGACTTTACTATGCCGACCTCGCCATTCTCGCCGCTAATCTCCGCGTCGCCACCCGCACCCTCACCTTCGCCCGCTTGGCGCCCCTCTCCGCCGCCCCCACCGCCAGCGGCGCCCGCTTCGGCCTCTTGGCCCTCGACCACGACGCCGGCGACTGGGACGCCCTCGTCGCCCTCGTCCGCCTCGCCAATGCCAAACTCCTCAAACTCCCCGTCTGGCGCCGCACCCCCGACCTCCCCGGCGCCATCTTCGCCGCCCCGGACTTCGACCGCCAACTCCTCCGACTCCAGCAAAGCGACGTCCAAATCATGGCCGTCTTCTCCGAAATCCCCGACTCCCTCGCCGCCCAGGTCGGCCTCGGACGCTCCTCCCTCCTCGATGTCCTCTCCAAGGACCCCGCCCTCTGGCAGCCCCAACTCGCCGCCGTCCTCGCCCAATACGCCCGCCAGGTTCCCTACTGGCAGGTCGGCGCCGACTCCGCCGACCTCGCCCAAACCTGGGACCCCCGCATCCGGCCCGTCCTCGCCGCCCTCGACGCCCAATTCGCCCAACTCGCCAGCCAGACCGTCCTCGCCGTTCCCGTCAACGCCTTCTTCCACGTCGCCGCCGAACAACTCGGCGCCACGCACGTCGCCCTCGCCATCCCTCCCGACGTCGCCCCCGAACTCATCCCCGACTACCTCGCCGACTGCCGCCAACGCGGCCTCGATACCATCTGGGCCACCCTCCTCCCCCTCGAACCCGCCCTCTACCGCCACGAGGACCGACTCATCGACTTCGCCAAACGACTCGCCTTCGCCAAAATGGGCCGCGCCCAGGCCATCTTCATCGACCACCCCTGGACACTACGCACCGTCAACGCCAGACCCTGCGTCGAACCCACCGAACTACTCCCCGTCTTCCGCACCCTCGCCGACCAACTCGGCGGCGCCGACTTCCTCGGCCGGTGCCGACTCGCGCCCGACCTCCCCGCTCTCATCTTCGACCGCGACGGCGCCGGCTGCCTCTTCCTCTGGAACGACGCCTACAACCCCGCCGACCCCGCCTCCGCCTCACGCGAAATCTATCTCGGCCAGGACGCCGTCCTCATCGACCTCTTCGGCAACGCCACGCCCCTCCCCGCCCGCGACGACGGCCTCGTCAAACTCCATATCACCTCCCGCCCCGTACTACTCGCCTCCGTCAACACCCGCCTCGCCTGCTTCCGCGCCTCCCTCCGCCTCGAACCCGCCGCACTCGACGCCGTCATCACGCCCCAAGCCGCCGCCCTCCGCGTCGAAAACCCCTTCAACGTCCCCATCGCCGGCCGCATCCGCCTCCTCCGCTCCCAGTCCTCCCAGGACAACTGGCTCATCGACCCCGCCGGCTTCGACTTCGCCCTCGCCCCCGCCCAGACCGTCGCCTTCCCCCTCACCCTACGCTTCCCCCGCAACGAAATCGGCGGCCCCAAACGTCTCGACCTCCTCGTCGCCCTCGACGCCGATCGCTCCTACCGCTTCCGCGAACAACTCCCCTTCGATATACACCTCTCTGGTATCGACTTCGCCGTCTTCGCCCGCCGCCTCGGCCCCGCCGACCTCCTCGTCCAGCAGATCATCACCAACACCGGCCCGGAGGAAATCACCCTCCAGAGCTTCGTGGACCTCCCCGACTCCAACCGCCTCGAACGCGCCGTACCACGCCTCGCCCCAGGCGCCTCCGTCACCAAATCCTTCCGCATCCCCAACGCCGTCCAGTGGCTCGGCCAATCGCTCCGCCTGGGCCTCTACGACCCCCAGGGCATCAAACGCCTCAACCGCTCCCTCCAAATCAATTGACCGCCCCCCCACGCACCCGAACCCGCTCGCACCACTATTTCGCCCCCTCATCCGTTGCCGGGCTTCTCCTTATCCCCCTTCCCGCCCCCCATGCCTCTCTTTCCCCTGCTCCCCCGCTCAACTCTCTCGCGCAGCGCCCCCCTCCCCTGCACCCCCCCCATGCCTCTCTCTCCACCGCTCTCCTGCTCCATTCTCTCGCGCCCGCCTCGCCACCCGCAACCGCCAAAACCGCCCCTCCTGAAACCCCACCATGAAAACCGTGGACGTCTGCGCCTTTTGGCCCCGTACGGCTACGTCGCA
>Ga0315295_10004617_pt1 | contig 11759 bp, 10 predicted proteins | sample YL17G14_0_MG_FD_204453 | JGI IMG/M metagenome (GOLD analysis project Ga0315295, IMG submission 204453) | Sediment microbial communities from Yellowstone Lake, YNP, Wyoming, USA - YL17G14_0 | ecosystem: Environmental > Aquatic > Freshwater > Lake > Sediment | place: USA: Wyoming | collected...
TCGATTTTGTGCTGAGCAATTGCATCAACTCAGGCATCCGCCAGATTTTCGTCCTTACACAGTACATGTCGGACTCGTTAAATAAGCACATCCAGGATGGCTGGGGTATCTCGGGTTCAAGGTTGGGTGACTACATATACTGCGTGCCTGCGCAGCAGAAGGCAGGTGGGGATTGGTACCGTGGTACGGCCGATGCTATACGGCAAAACCTTGATCTAATCAAGAAAAACAACGCCGATACTATCCTGATTCTATCTGGTGATCACATCTACAAGATGAACTACCTTCAGATGGTAGCCTATCACAAGAGGAAGAAAGCGGATCTCACATTATCGGCTATCAGGGTGAGGGCAGAAGAGGCCGCTGGAAGACTCGGGGTGCTTGAGGTGGATAAAAAGGGAAGGGTAATTGGGTTCGAGGAAAAGCCGGGGCAGCCAAAGACGATTGGGGATGCTCCGGACTACGTCCTAGGCTCAATGGGAATTTATGTATTCAAAGCCAGTGTTCTTAGAGAAGCTTTACAGGAACCAGAAGACGACTTTGGCAAAGGTGCCATTCCAAGGGCAATCAGCAGGGGTCGTAACGTCTTTGCTTACGACTACGAGAAAGAAAACAAGATTGAGGATTTCGTGGTTGAAGTGAGAGAGGGCACGAGGCACAAGATTCTAGTTGATAGTACCCATGACTCTTCCTACTGGAAGGATATTGGCACCATAGATTCGTACTATGAAGCAAATATAGAGCTCCTGGGTGTGGACCCCCCTTTTAATCTCTACGGGGAGAAGTGGCCCTTTAGAGCATATGAGAGGTCGCTGCCTCCGACCAAGTTTGTCTTCGGAGGAGGATCACCTGATTCTATGGTGGCTGATGGTTGTATCATTAGTGGAGGCATGGTGTGGAAATCTATTCTCTCTCCAGGCGTAATCGTGGAGAGAGATGCTTTCGTGGAGGAATCGATAATCCTTAATGATGTCAATATAGAGCCTGGCGCTAGGATACGGCGAGCTATCATCGACACAGATGTGAGAGTTAAGTCAGGCGCATCAATAGGATATGACCTGGAGGCGGATGCAAGGAGAGGCTGCATAGTATCTGACAAGGGTATAGTAGTCGTTCCGAGAGGCATGGTTATAGGACTGGACTAAGGGTAGTCCCTTTTGACAGAGTGGTAATCGTATTTTGAGAAAGAAAATTGGCTATAAGCTTCACCAACTTAACTTTAAGCTCCAGCCCTGTAATTGTGTCATGTACAGACAATTGCTTCAAAAGCAAGCCTTAAGGGAGCGCTACCGAACTTGACGAAAACCTCTGTAGCGGTATAACATTCAGTCAGAAGCTATCAAAACAGTTCCTGGAATTTGTTGATGCAGCATAAGAAACCTCGAAGGACTGCAAAGTCCGGCAACCAAACGAGCAAGCCTCAAACTGCGCCTGAGTACTGGCAGTCAATTATAGACAGTTTCGATGACGAAGTAGCCGTCATAGACCGTGATTTCCGCATTGTCTATGCTAACGCAGCGGCGATGCGGAGATATGGACTGAGCAAGGCAAAAATAATCGGGCGGCACTGCTATGAACTCTCTCACAGCGCCCTTGAGCCATGTGCTCTTCCAGATTGCCGATGTCCCGCGAGCGAGGTCTGGAAGACCGGCAATAATTCACAGTCTATACATGTTCACCGCTACGGAACTGGCGATGCCACAGAGGAAAGATATGTCGAGGTAAAAGCTTCACCAGTAAGAAACAGCCTGGGCGATATAACAGAGGTAGTTTTAACCACCCGGGATATTGCGGAAGCAAAAAGAATGGAACAGCGAATCCTGGAGGCAAACAGGAACCTGTTAGCCCTGAATGTCATTGCGGACACAGTGAGCCAATCGCTGGACCTGGATACAATCCTCAACAGTGCCCTGGACAAAGTGCTGGAGTTGATGAAAGGGAATACCGGCGGCATTCTCTTGCTGGATAATGAAACTCAAACCCTATCTTATCGAGTTTACCGCGAGTTGTCCGAGGAGTTCGTTAAAGGCATCGCTGGACTCAAATTGGGTGAGGGCATCGCTGGACTTGTGGCTCAGCGGGGGGAGCCGATTTACGTAGATAACATTTCTGAGGACCCTAGAGTTACGCGCTCAGTGGTTGTGACTGAAGGACTCAGGGCTTTTGCCAGTGTGCCTCTTATCTCAAAGGGCAGCGTTCTGGGTGTCATGAACATTGCCAGCCACACCTTGCAGCGGTTTACCCCGGAAGACGTCCAGCTTTTGAGCAGCATCAGTCATCAAATTGCTGTAGCCATTGAGAATGCGGAATTGTACGAGAAGCTCCAACGCAGAGAGGAGATGCGGGGTGAGCTGCTGCACCTGGTTATCACAACCCAAGAGGAAGAACGCCGAAGGATAGCCCGCGGTCTGCATGATGAAATCAGCCAGGCTCTCACCAGTGTAGCAGTTAACCTGGAGGCGGTCGCTGACGCCCTACCTCTCGATGCTGATGAGGTCAAAGCTAGGCTAAAGAGAATACAATCTATAGCCATTGGGACACTGGATGAGATACACAAAGTAATTTGGGAATTGCGCCCGTCATTGTTGGATGACTTAGGGCTAATCCCTGCGGTAGAATCATATGTGGAAACCCATCTCACAGCAGCAGGCGTTAAAGCGCACTTTGAGACCGCAGGCCCGGAGAGAAGAATGCCAACGAATTTAGAGACTGCGATCTTCAGGATTATCCAGGAAGCCGTGACCAATATCGTCAGACACGCTGGTGCGGAGAGTGCAAGTATAAGCATCGATTTCGAAGAGACCTCCATTGCTGTTCATATCGAGGACGATGGTAAAGGGTTTGACTTAGACGAAGCTATGAGAACAACAAGGGAAGGGCGCGGACTGGGTCTGCTCAGTATGAAGGAGAGAGCTGCGCTCTTGGGCGGTGGCCTAAATATTAAGTCACGGCCTGGGCAGGGAACCCAAATTGACCTCGAAATTCCTGTGAAATGGGGGAAACCTCCAAATGTCTAAGATAAGAGTGCTAATAGTGGATGACCATGCCATATTGCGGGAGGGCATTCGCGCTTTGCTTGCCCTTCAGGATGATATAGGGATAGTAGGAGAAGCAGCGGATGGCAGAGAGGCTGTAGATAAGGCACGCCAGCTTGAGCCAGATGTGATACTCATGGACGTTGCTATGCCTCTCATGGACGGATTGGAAGCTACACGGCGTATCCGAAAGGAAAACCCCAAGGCGAAGATCCTAATACTAACCCAGTATGATAACAAGGAATACGTATTATCCAGCATTAAATCTGGGGCGTCCGGCTGCGTCCCCAAGAGGGCGGTAGCCTCTGAACTGGTCTCAGCAATAAGGGCAGTTCATCGAGGAGATTCCTTTCTATACCCCTCTGTAACCAAATTCCTGGTTGAGGACTATCTACAGCGTGTTGAAGAGGACCCCTATGACCAACTTACAGCTAGAGAAAGGGAAATATTGAAGCTGGTTGCCGAAGGGCGCACTAGCCGGGAGATTGCTGGCTTGCTCAGTGTTAGTGTGAAGACAGTCCTAGGACATAGAACGAACTTGATGGAAAAGTTGGGTATTCATAACCGTACCGAGCTCATCAAGTATGCCATCCGCAAGGGACTGATAACGGTGGATACATAGTCAAGCCGAGTGGAGGAATCCAGCGCTGTATTACCATAGCCTCGCCATAGACTGGCGAGGCCTTTTTATCGCCGCACACACAGAAAAACAGGTTCTATTCCCTGTAGAAACAGGGCACTATTCCCCCAAATCCAGGTCGGTATGCCATTGTTGCGTCCAGGTTTATCCTCTAATATTTATCTTAATCACTCTATCAGTTGTCCGTTATGAATATTACACAGTAGTCCATATCCAAGAGTAAACGGAGGTGCCAAAATGGAGTGGCAGAATATAGTAGCTTTAGTGATATCGTTGCCTTTCATCCTCCTGCCGATAGGGTTTGTCTGGTATCTAACAGTTGGCGGTCCGTACCAGTCAATCCTTGGTAGACGTGCTAGGCAACTAAGCTGCTCTGCTGACACTGACTGCCCACCTGGCTACATTTGTGCCGGTGGAGTCTGCGTCCCAGCCTCTGCGTCATAGCTGGCATTGTTAATTCATAAAATAGCTTCGTTACCTAACGGCCATGACGAGAATCGAGCAGAATTAAGCAGTTTGAAACCAGCTATAAGCGATTTCTATCGAGAGAGAGGCACCAAAATGAAGGGAGCACTATACACCAGGGCTGTCATCGAGGGGCAGGCTGCAAATTCAAACAATCAAATAGACAGTGTCAAGGAATACAGGCGAGCCTCAGAATTTGATGAAATGCTGCCCGAAGCCCAAGCAGCCTCTGAGCTTCAGGCTTGGCTTGCCCATAAAGAGCTGGGGAACCCGGAAGAAAGCCCTGTGCCGTGGGAACATGGGACTAGCAGAGGCCAAATCGGGACCGGGCAAGTCTTATATGGCCACTTTTTCATCCAAAGCAGGTAGCGGCTGCCGTCACACCCTACGAGTTCGGCGTGTTAAACGGTGACGGTTAACGACTTTGTTGTGGCAACGCCGAGGCTACAATCTCGGCAAGATCCAACACTTGCACCTTATCACTAGCCCCCTTGCTCTTCAGCCCATCTTCAAACATGGTCATGCAGTAAGGACAACACACGCAAATTGTCTTAGGGTCTTTCTCTAGAGCTTCTTCTACACGCGCTATATTGATATGTTTTCCAATGCTTTCCTCCATCCACATCCGCCCACCGCCGGCGCCACAGCAGAACGATTTATCATGATGACGTCCCATCTCGATTGGACTCTGGCTGGTAATTGCAGCAATGACCTTGCGGGGGGCCTCATAAATCATATTAAGCCGTCCCAGATAACAAGAGTCATGAAAGACCACATTACCTAGTTCTTGTGTCATATTATATTTCAACTTGCCCGAAGTTATTAGATTGCCTATCAACTCTGCATGATGAATGACCTCGAGCTCCACACCATACTGACGGTAGTCGTTCTTCAAGGTACTATAACAATGAGGGCATTGAGTTATGATTTTTTTGATACCCTTTTTTTCAATAAACCTTACATTGTCTTCAACCATCCTGTCGAAAACAAACTCATTGCCCAGGCGACGCAAGCTATCGCCACAGCACATCTGTTCCTTCCCCAAAACACCCCAAGAGACACCACCTGCGTTTAGAATCCTGGCTACAGCGAGAATCGTACCTCTGCTCCTCGCATCGAAAGCGCCATCACAGCCCACATAGAACAGATATTCGGTTTTACCAGCCTCGAAAGGCTGAGCACCGATTTCCACAGCCCACTTGGCCAGTTCCGCTGGGGCGATTCCCCAGGGATTGCCGCGCTGCTCTAAATTCGCGAAAAGGGTGAGCAATTCCTGCGGGAATCGAGCGTGCATCTCCACCAGGTTTCTGCGCATGTCAATAATTCTGGGCACATGCTCAATAAATACCGGGCATACCTCCATACAAGCGCTGCAAGTAGTACATTCCCAGATAACCTCATCGGCCACGCTGCCCTTCTGCTCCCCACCTATCAAAGGAAGTGTTGCTTCTTCCTTCCTGGAAATTAGCGGCCCATTTTTTAACAGGTTTTCCTTGATATCGTGAATAACCAGCCGCGGATTCAGCGGCTTGCCAGTAGAGGTAGCGGGGCAAACATCAGAGCAGCGTCCGCACTCAGTACAGGAGTAGGAGTCAAACAAACCCTTCCAGCTAAATTGGTCTACTCGACCTACGCCAAAGGTCTTGCCCTTTTTGAACTCCTCCCGATGTTGGGTATTGACCTTAGTCAGACTTCTGAAGAATACGTTGGGGATGGAGGTAAGGATATGCATGTGTTTGCTGTACGGCAAATAATTCAGGAAACCCAAGAGCACTATGGCGTGAATCCACCAGAAAGCGTTAACCACTCTGTCCAAACTCACAGCCGAGACACCTGATGGGAAAGCGGAAGCTATGGAATTGGATACAGGCATGTATCTGGCAGCCCTCTCACCACCTTGAGCTATCTCACTGGCGTGCAGTCCTAAGAAGGCAATCATCAATGCAGCAACCAGAACTAGAATGGTAAAGGCATCCCTAGTGCGAGCCTCTATGTAAGAAGGTGCGAAGAAGAGACGGCGGACAATTGCAATAAAAACCGCTGCGAGAGCAACAATTGAAAGCAAGTCGAATATAAAAGAAAGGGCATAGTAGGCACCGTCAGGCAGTCTGGAGAAGCTAATATAATCCGGGAACAGCCCACTCAGCAGGAACTCTGTATTTGCAATCAACAGGATGGTGAAGCACCAGAACAGTACAAGATGGTTCAAACCGAAGCGGTATCCATGAGACACCGTACATCGTTGGCCGAAAGCGTATAAAACCGTGCCCCAGATACGCTTACCGACGTCGCCGAATCGATTCTCAGCCCTACCTAACACTACCAAGCGGAAACGCCTGTAACAACTCCAACTGAAAAGCGCCGCAGCTATTACAAAAACTGCTATAAATGCAATTATGTTAGCTGACATTTCTACTCCTTAAATCAGAAGTAGGTTCTATCATATGATGGCCTAAGCAGCCCTTCTAGTACGCAATTCCCTGATACGGTTGATGATGGCTGGGACTAACTGAAAGACATCGCCCACAATCCCATAGTTTGCTACCTCGAAAATAGGTGCTTCTCTATCCTGGTTGATAGCTATAATAACGTCCGAACCTTGCATGCCGGCCAGGTGCTGGATAGCGCCACTAATGCCGCAGGCGATATAAATCTTAGGCCGAACCGTCTTGCCTGTTTGGCCGACCTGGCGTTCCAAAGGCATCCAACCAGCCTCCACGGCAGCGCGAGAACAACTTACTATACCACCCAACTCGTCAGCCAGTTGCTGCAAGAGACTAAAATTCTCCTTGGCTCGCATGCCTCGTCCTCCAGAGACAATCACCTCCGCTGCAGCCAAATCTATGCACTCAGCCCCTTCTCCGGCGTCCTCAACTACTTGCAGCACTTTTACAGCAACATCTTCTTCTTTGATAGGTATGAATTCGCGGATAATCTCTCCACTACGCGTAGCATCCACCTTTGGCAAAGACATTACGTGTGGCCGCACCGTTGCCATCTGCGGCCTTGTTCGTTCCGTCAGAATAGTGGCCATGATATTACCACCAAAGGCCGGACGCGTCTGCAGCAAAAAGCCTCTATCATCGATAGCCAGTCCCGTACAATCCGCAGTTAAGCCTGTACCCAATTTGGTGGCTACAGCGCCGGCGAGGTCCCGGCCCAAGCCGGTGGCACCCATCAACATAATCTCAGGCTTGTACTTATCAACCAGATAGCGAATAGCCTTGTAGTAAGGCTCGGTGCGATAGTAGTGAAATACTGGGGCGTCTATCGAGTAAACCTTGGAAGCCCCATAGGCAAAAGACTCCTGGCAGAGGTGTTCCACCTTATCGCCGATAACCACCGCGCATAACTCAACCCCCAAGGTCTTAGCCAACCCAGCACCTGACCCAAGAAGTTCCCAGGAAACCTCAGCGGGCTCACCTTGTGTATGCTCCACGAAGACCCAGACACCCTTGTACTCCTTAATCTCGGCTAGCGTCGCGGCTTCATCTAGGCTTATTTCTTTGGCTCCTGTTGCCTTCTCTCTCGCCGCTATTTCAGCGAGAATCTCCTTTTCCTCTGGGGTGTAGTACATCTCCAGAGCATCAGCGGGGCAGATCTTGACGCATTTGCGGCATCCGATGCACTTCTCTACATTGATAATTGGCTCGCCCTTTTCATTCATTTCTATTGCGTCTTTGGGGCAGGTTGCCTGACAACGGGCTCCACAGGCAATACACTTCCCAGGAATGAGATGAGCCACACCGCGGGGTTTCTTTAGTTCTTTGCCATCAGCCATTGTATATCTTCTCGTCCTTCAACAGCTGCCCGGTCTCAAATTTAAACACACATGAGGCCCTTTTCTACCAACTTATCCACCAGTAGATTTGCAGCACCCTGTGGGTCATTGACTCCGTCGCCTAATATCTCTCCCCTGCCTCTTTCAGGTGAAAAAATCCTGCGCACCCAGGTTGCTGAGCCTTTGAGTCCTATAGTATTCTCTTTCAATCCCATGACTTTGTTATCCCATAATGGAACCTTGGCCTCCTCAGCCATCAACTTCATTGGTACAGTTGGATAGCGTAGACGGTTTATCTCACGCACTACCGCAATCATGGCCGGCAGGTGCGCTTCCACGACCTCGTGTCGCCCCTCCAGCCTTCGCCTCACTCTTACCCTCCTAGCACGCAAGTCTAAGCTCTCGATGAGGTCAACCAGAGTTAATTGTGAGTATCCCAAGCGGGTAGCAATTCCCGGCCCCACCTGCCCTGTATCTCCATCAATGGTCTGCCTGCCACAAAGCACCACACCCACTTCTTCTCGCTGTCCAAGCTTCTTGATAGCTTCTGCCAAAACTAGGCTGGTAGCCAAAGTATCGGCGCCACCAAAAGCGCGGTCGCTGAGAAGTACAGCTTCATCCGCTCCTAAGGCCAAAGCCTTTCTCAAAGTCACTTCAGTGTTGGGAGGCCCCATTGAAATCACAGCCACACGAAACCCATATCTCTCTTTTAATCTAAGGCTCTCTTCCAATGCATGGGCATCGAAAGGGTTCATAATGAAAGGCACACCCTCCCGAATCAAAGTGCCAGTATTCGGGTCAACTTTGATTTGGGTAGTATCCGGTACCTGTTTAACACACGTTAACACCAGCATCTATGCCGCCCCCTTATTTGGAAAGAGATTATACAACATTTTTGACAAAAATTTTGCGTATAAAGGCTCCCACCTGAAATCCGCAAGGGAATACAGGCAAGCCTCAGAATTTGATGAAATGCTACCCGAAGCCCAAGCAGCCTCTGAGCTTCAGGCCTGGCTTGCCCATAGAGAGATGGGGAACCCGGAAGAAAGCCCTGTGCTGTGGGAACATGGGACTAGTGCTTAGTTGCAGTAATCAGCGTAATCATATTCACGCTCGAAAACTCAGTTTCTACGTTTGACAAATAATACGTTTACTTCTCCAAGTAAGTACTAGCAGAGGCCAAATCGGGACCGGGCAAGTCTTAATATGGCCACTTTTTCATCCAAAGCAGGTAGCGGCTGCCGTCACACCCTATTAGTTCCGCGCGCTGGGTGCGGTTAAGCACTCTATTATTTCAGTGTTCCAACCACAATCCCGACCAGGTCCAACACCTGAACCTATCATCAGCTTCCCTATCTTTTAGCCCGCCCGCAAGCATAGTCACGCGCAAAAGCAAGTCATACCTACTGGCCTAATCCTTGTGAGTTCAGCGAACTTCGCTACATCGGAGACTCCCCAGCCCCATCTTTCTTGCAGGCATCGATTATTCGTATGTCTAGAGGCCTTTCCTTTTAAGATGCTCCTCGACCTTAGCAATGAGGTCCTTAGGTTTCAGTGGTTTTCGAAGATACTCAGAAACCTCGAATGTAAACGGCTGCCCCAGTGAATCAGAGAAGCTGGTCAGTGCCAGCACCGGTATTTTCGCAATCGACGGGTCTTTAGCGAATTGCTCAGCAAAGCTAAACCCGTCCATCACCGGCATCATTATGTCCAGCATAATCAAATCGGGTTTTTCTTTTTTAGCCTTCTCCAGCCCCTCTTTTCCATTATAGGCTACGATTACATCATAAGGCTTACTTTCCAGAGTCCCTTTCATCACTTTCACGAGATCAACGTCATCGTCAACAATTAGGATCTTGGGTTTCTGCTTCATGGCCGATTACCTCCTTAGTGTTTATTCTACCACAAACCGACATGGGTTTATTCCCGCTTCTATTGGTGCATAGCCGCTGGCTTTTTGGGAAGAGTAAAAGCGAATTTGCTTCCTTTTTTTGTTTCCGGGTCCGGGCTTTCAACCCAGATTTTACCGCCATGGGCTTCTACTATCCTCTTGGATATGGACAGTCCTAATCCGGTTCCCTTGCTACCCGCATTGCTGCCGCGGAAGAAGTCATTAAACAATCGCGGCAAGTCCCCGGGTAGGACGCCAATTCCGCTGTCTATCACTTCAAAACGTACATCGTTGTCGCTGTCAGTTACCCTGACCAATACCATACCTTCATTCGTGTAATTGATGGCATTACTTACCAGATTGGTTACCACTTGCTGTAGCCTGCGGCTCGCCCCGTTGATTTTGGGCAGATTCTCAGGCAATTCTACTTTCAGTGTTATACCCTTCTGCTGCGCCAGGTTATCCATGCCTTCAAGAGAACGTTTGACTACTTCAATAAAGGAGATCTCCCGCATTTCTCGCGTTATCTGCCCAGTTTCGATACGAGGGATATCCAGCAGGTCGGTAATCAGTGTTAAGAGCCCATCGATTCTCCGAATACCCCTTTCCAGTAAATCTCTTTGCCCGTCTGTAATCGTCCCGGTAAATCCGTCTAATATATAAGATATGAGACTCTGGGTAGCGACAAGGGGGGATTGCAGGTCATGAGCGACAACACCGAGAAACCGGGCAAAGTGACGCCTTTCTTCTTCCAGTTTGACTACCTCTTTTGATGCCTGTTCCAGCTCCTTGTTTCGCTTGTCAAGAAGCTGGTCCATGAGTTTTACCATTTCCTGTTGCCTACGCCTCAGTTCCCCGGAGACAGCGGTGACTACATAAGTACAACCATAGACTAGAGTAGCCAAAGCAACCAGAACACCAATCACACGGCTTGAGTCCTTGTATCGAGTTTCAAGTACAAACCCCTGAAGGTTCACATGGGGGATGACACCATAATACTCCAGCAATACAAGTAGCGTAATCGCCAAAAGCACCAAGGTGGCCAGTGCATAAGCCCTTCTTTGAGGAAGCAATATACTCGCTGCAATAGTATGTGCCAAATAGAAGGATATGAATGGGTTTTCTATTCCGCCAGCGAAATGCATCAACGCGGTCAGCATCAACAGGTCGAGGACGATCTGAATGTTTGCTGAGGCCTGAGCTCTTTCTATTACCTGCCCGACTTTGTCAGCTTCCAGACGCCGCGCCTGGCGAACAAATATCAGATTATATGAAGCGATAATGGCACAAATTATGTACACTGGCAGAGTGGGAAAGTCGATATTAAATACCAAGGAGGCAAAAAGAGTGGCGAAAACAACCATAAGAACAATAAGCCATCTTATTTTGATATACACCCCGAGTCGAAATAGCAACGCTCTCTCCTCAGGGGTGTGTTCGGTCGCGCTTTGTTCTCTGGAGATAACGTTATTCATCTTCTTGAGCGGCTTCCTTATCCCTGGCTCCAGCCTTCCGGACATAGTCTAACACAATGTCCAGAAAGCTCAAAAAACTGTCCTTGGTAAAATTGCGGGCGAGGCACTGAGGAAGTCTGTGCATCTGCCTATTGTAGAGTGTCATGAGCCATCCGCCTAATCAAGCTCAGATGGCAAACCCCTGAACTAGCTATAATGCAGTATATAATGCAGTCTGCTACCCGAAGTCACGGCCTTTGTACAGAGCGTATCAAATTGCCATTCTTATCTCTTATGTCCACTGTCAGTGGCATCTCGCCCGGCAAGGTATGAGTTGCACATGCAAGGCAGGGGTCATAGGCTCTGAATGCCATCTCTACCATATTAAGCAGCCCCTCCTTAACCTCAGGGCCTTTTACAAAGGCCTGAGCCGCCTTCTTCACGGAAAGACATATAGGGGCTGCATTATGCTGGGTTGCCACAATCAGGTTGA
>Ga0315295_10004618_pt1 | contig 11759 bp, 3 predicted proteins | sample YL17G14_0_MG_FD_204453 | JGI IMG/M metagenome (GOLD analysis project Ga0315295, IMG submission 204453) | Sediment microbial communities from Yellowstone Lake, YNP, Wyoming, USA - YL17G14_0 | ecosystem: Environmental > Aquatic > Freshwater > Lake > Sediment | place: USA: Wyoming | collected...
GGAATTTTCCCCATTGCCAGAACTATTGGGATCCACATGCACCTGATTTGGCAAGAAAAGCCAATGTTCCCCTCACCTGGAAGAATTATTATGCACTGCTTTGGAAGGATTCAAAGGAAAGTGCAGGCTATGCCTTGAAAAACTGGGGCCGTCTCTACGAGGAAACGCTCCTTTTCAAACATGCTCTGTTTGGATCTGATGTGCCTCCCGAAGCACTCGAGGCTATATCCGCGAACATCTCGATCATCAAGACCCCTACGGTTCAAAGGCTGGAGGATGGTACGTTTTACGGGTGGGAGGGATGTTTTAGTAATGCTGGATGTTGTGAGGGATCATGTACGCATGTCTGGAATTATGGCCAGGCACTCCCGTTCCTTTTCCCGAAGCTGGAACGTTCCATGCGGGATGCTGATTACGCATACAATCAACAAGCCAACGGCGGGATGCCCTTCCGCCTTAAATTGCCGTTAGGCATAAAGCATCCGGGGGGAAGTGCCGTCGCCGGAGAAGACCAGGGGGGAAGGTCCTGCGCCGATGGTTTATTGGGTGGCGTTCTGAAGGTCTATCGCGACTGGAAAATCAGCGGGGATACAAAATGGCTGACGAAAATCTGGCCAGCCGTCAGGAAATCCATCGAATATGCATGGGATCAGACGAATGAAGATGCCTGGGATACACACAAGACCGGTGTTTTATGGGGTCGTCAGCATCATACGCTCGATATGGAATTATTTGGGCCTAACGCCTGGCTTACCGGGTTCTACCTGGGTGCATTGAAGGCCGGAGCGGAGATGGCCGAACATCTGGGAGAAACGAGTACGGCTGCCGCATACAGGGAAGTGTTTGAGAAAGGCAAGGCTTGGGTTGATAAACATTTATTCAATGGCGAATACTATTACCAGCGCATCGATTTAAAGGACAAGTCCATTCCTGCCAGGTTTAACGCGCTTGTTGATTATTGGGATGCTGAACATGAGGAGATAAAGTATCAGATTGGTTTGGGATGCGGCATTGATCAGGTACTTGCCCAATGGCATGCCAATCTCTATGGTCTGGGCGAAATCTTCGATCCAGAGCAGACAAGAAAGGCACTTCAAGCTATCTTCACCTATAATTATAAGCGATCAATGCGCGATTTTTGTAACCCCTGCCGGATTTATGCTCTGAATGAAGAGCAGGGGGTGGTAATGTGCGAATGGCCGGGAAAATCATCAAGGCCATCGATCCCCCTGACGTATGCCCAGGAAACCATGAATGGATTTGAATATGCAGCCGCGGCGCATATGATCCAGAACAGAATGATAAAGGAAGGCATGTCCATCGTGAAAGCCGTGCGTGACCGCTACGATGGAGAGAAGCGCAACCCCTGGAATGAGTTCGAATGCGGCAGCAATTATGCTCGATCCATGGCGAGTTATGCCCTTCTCAATGCTTTCAGCGGTTTTGCATTCGATATGGTAAAGGGCATGCTGGGCTTTCATCCGGTCCGGCCGAGAAAGGGGAGATTCACCTGTTTCTGGTCTCTGGATTCGGGGTGGGGCGAATTCCATATGAAACCAGGATATTTTGAGGTGCGTGTGCTCTATGGCCATGTGCGACTCCAAACCATGAAGCTCCCCTTCAGGGCTAAGGAAAAGGCAATCAATGTTACGCACCAAACCAAACATCTTGGCTTCACGCAAAAGGGGAGGGAGATTCTTCTCAGCCAGGAGGCGTGCCTGGTGAAAGGGCAGTCGCTGCGCATTTACACAAAACATGCAGCACGTACATTGCCCGGAGGGAGCGGGGATGAGCTTTGACTTCTGTCGACCAAGGCGACTCTCCTAGCCTCGAAATTGCACCCCTCTCCATTGAGGAACGATAAAAGACGTGCCGCGCTTTTCTCAGGCGAGGGGGGAATACCAGAGCCGGAGGGTTGCTGAACGGAAACACTGTGGAGGTTTCATATCTTGATTGAAAAACAGGGGAGGGTGGATATGAGCGAGCCCCGAAAGGTCAAAGAAAAGGTGGTGGATCAGAAACCCATGGTGACATTCGGTGTCTGTGCCCCAGGCGATCCGCGGATTGATGCGGCCGCGCGACAGCGAACCATGAATATTGTGAAGCGCATTGCGAGGCTTATTGCAGATGCCGTGGCCATGCCGGACGGTTCGCTGGTCAAGGTCATCTATTCCTCAACCCTGATCGACGGGGAGCCGCAAGCCGATCAAGTCGCGCGGCAGTTTAAAGCCGCGCACGTGGACGCGATTGTCTGCACACCCGATACCTGGGCATTCCCGCAGCCCTCGTTCATGAGTCTGCTGGCCCACTTCCCGGAGACAATGCCGGTCAATATTACATGTGGCAACAGTGCACCGAAACCGGGGGTCGTTTTTGCACATGCCGTCAATGGTGCCCTTGCTCAGTCCGGACGCCTGACGCACCTGAATGTCGGGAAATGGCCGGATACTGGCAGCGATCCAATACCGTCGCAAGCGACGGCCGAGGTGTTGATCGATTGGTGCTACGCAGCCTTGACGGCCGTCGGATTGCGGGGAAAGCGGGTCCTCATGTTCGGACATGACTCCATGGGTATGGAAACCGCCTTGGCGCACATCATCCCCACCCGACGAACATTTGGCCTGGAAATTACACGGTTGGACATGAAGCTGCTGGCGGATATGCTCAAGAAGAAGGCCTATGATCACGCGGAGCACACATACCTCGTTGGCTGGGTGAAGGAGCATATCGGAAAGCGTCTGGATTTGTCGCAGAAGAATGGGCAGACGCGGTTCGCTGAGTCTATGGCGATGTACCTGATCATGCGCGATCTTATGCTCGATATCAACGCCGTGGGCGGATCTTTTATGAATCAGTTGGAATGGGCGAGCGACGAGCGTGGGTTGCCGCTTCCGATCTGCGACATGGCGGAGTCGCTCTTTAATACGACCTTTGATCACCATGGCCCCAAAACCCCGCTTCCGTTCGCGACCGAGGCTGATACCCAGGGCCTTCTAACCATGCTGGTGATGACCTGGCTGTCAGGTGGCAATCCACCCCTCTTCATGGATTTCCGTAAGGTGTGGGCGCCTGACGACATTCGGGAACTGGCCGGCATCTTGAAAGTGCGGGCAAGCGCCAAAGACCTCTGGGCGCACACAGGCTTCATCGACGGGGTGAACTCCGGATCGGCCAGTTTGAACTGGGCGGGTAAGCCGGGCGACTCCGCCGCAGAGATCCTGAAGCATGTTGCTCTTCCCGGGGCAGAGCTGCATTATTTCCCCGGCGGCGGCAACAGTGTTTCCTTCATCTCGCCCGGCGGTATCGAGGGCATTGCCGCACGCATGGCATACAGCGAGCTTTCGGGCATGTTCAGTCTGATCTGGGATGAGGCGTTCACCATCGACCTCCCGAAGAAACTCGCTCATGCGGTAGCCGACAGTTCGAATGTGACCTGGCCGCATACATGGGTAGTACCGAGATATGCCACCATGGAGGAGTATAAACAATATGCGCCGGCCAACCACTTCCATATGACCTGGAATCTTTCTCCGAGACGGCTGCAATATTGGATGGATCTGACCAACGTGCTGTCGGTCACGCCCTGGCAAGCGCGTCCGGAGTTTCTTGCAGGCAGAGACCGCCCGCAGCCGCTCGTGTTCCTCCTGAATGGCGGCGAAAATGCGGCGAAGATGTTGCGTGCGCGGCGGTAAGGCGACGTGGACAAGTGGCAATGGTTTGGGACTGAGTAAAAGCTCATACCCCCCATCCCCCCTGAGTCTTCAGGGGGGCTATCGCTTCCGGGGCAATAGGGCAGTACATGGCAAAGACATGGGAGGTGTGGATAGCTGGGTCACTTCGCTGCGATCTTCACTGCGTGAAGGATCGCGTCGAAGTCGCAGCCGCTCCCGCAGCACGATCCGTGGCTTGGACAGTGGATTGCGCTGCGCTCCGTCCATCCCACGATCTCTCTGTCAAATATCAAGGACTGACACCTGTGATTTCCTGCATTGCAGCTTAGTATGGTAATCAATACAGAAAAAAGTGGGGCTCGCCGTGCGTTCGGGGAACCCCGCTCCACCTCATGGCTTAAGGATTAACCGTCACCGTAGTAAATCCAAGCACACCGTCCATGGTGGCGGTGATGGTCACCGAGCCAGCACTGACACCCGTCACAACACCGCTGGCATCAATTGTTGCGATTGTGGGATTGGAGGATGACCAGAGGACATCGTTGGTAATGGTATACAATTTGCCGTCTTCCTTTACCCCTGTTGCTGAGAGCTGGAGGGTGCCGCCTATCGTTATGGACTGATTGGCAGGTGCTACCTCTATGCACAGGAGCGCAGCCTCGTTGAAGGTAATGGTCGTCCATACGGACTTCCCATCCTTTTCTGCATATATCCTGGCTGTTCCGGCAGTTCCTCCGAACGTAGCATTGCCCTTATCGGTGATCTTCGCAACATCCGGGTTATCCGATGACCACTGGACTGCCTCGGTGATATCCCGCGTTCCGTCGGTATAGGTGCCCAATGCCTGGAAATCTTGTGAGACCCCATAGGCCAGAACGGGAGCAGCCGGCATGATCTCTATGGAGAGGAGTTCGGCTGCATTGACGGTGAGCTTCGTTGATCCTTTTATACCGCTCATCGCAGCCTCAATATCCGCTTCACCGACCACTTGAGCCGATGCGAGCCCTGTACTGCTGATCGTAGCAACCGTGGTGTTCTTTGAGTTCCAGGTCACCATAGCGGTGATATCGTACACGCTATTATCCGTATACGTACCTATGGCCGAGAATTGGATCGAAAGGCCTTTGGGGATAGTGGGCGTAGCGGGCGCGACCGTTATCTTGTTCAGCGCCGCAGCCGTCACGGTGATCTCGGTGGTATCCGTGAAGCCCTCGTATTGTGCGCTTATCGTCGTATTGCCCGTGCCTTGAGATTGGGCAAGTCCGTTGGCATCAATGGTAACGACACTCGTATTCGAAGAGGACCATGCCACACCGGATGTGATGGTCTTCTTCCCATTGGTATAGGTTGCTTCAACCCTGAACGCCTGCGACAGACCCGAGGGGATGGATGGATTGTCCGGCTTCACCTCGATCCCCAGAAGGACGGGGGCAGTAACCGACAAGGTCGTGAAACCCATCTTACCCGCAGCCGCAGCCTCTATAATGGCTGTGCCTTCTCCATAGGTACTCATGAGACCCCTCTCGTTCGGGTTCACCCTCGCCACGGATATGTTTCGCGATTGCCATTCCACCTGGCCGGTGATATCCCTTTGGCTACTGTCGGCAAACAAGCCGGTGGCAACGAATTCCTGCTCAACTCCCCAGGCCACAGAGGGATTGCTCGGTGTTACGGCTAGTGCCGAGAGGTCTATATCGGTGACCGTGACCGGGGTGGTCCCCTCCTTTCCACCGAAGGCTGCCTTCACCGTTGCTATACCGACCAAGCCCACAGCATGAAGTTCGGCATTGTTCACGGTCGCAATGGTCTCGTCGGACACGCTCCATGTTGCCGGGGAAGTGATATCCAGCTCTCCGTAATCATAATCTGCCTCTGCCGAAAGCGACCGGTTCTCTCCCGGGTGCAGCCATGGGCAAGGCGGCGTGACCGTTATGGATATCAAATTGCCCAAGGTGACCGTCACATTCCAGATATATGAAGAACCCGAGATCTTGACCTCAATGGTATGTACCTCTTGAGCTGAAACAGGTTTTTTCATCGCAGGGGTGTAGACGAAGGAGCTCGCTGTTACACCGACTTGCAGCTCACCATCGACAAACCACTGGCAGTCGCCTGCAGGTATGGCAGTCACCTTGAATTCCTTGGACTCGTTCCACTTCATGGTTACGTTCTTATCAGGCGAAGTGGAAACGATGCACCCGCTCAGGATGGCGGAAACAAGGATGAGAGAAAACAAATAGATAGATCGTTTCATGATGCACCTCCTCAAACATTGGCATCGAGGTATATATATACCAGTATATACTATATATAACGCCAGGTAGGCTTGAGTCAAGTATCCGCAAGAAAAAAATGGGTCAGTTCTTGGCGGGCTGTGCCCAAATGCCAGACTCCACGGAATTCCTAAAAAAGAGATGCTTCACTAAGTTCAGATTGACAGGTTTTTTAAATAGTTAACTATGTCACCCTGATCGCAGCGAAGGGTAACATGCCCCTTTGGTGTCAGGCCCGGACAATGGATAAAAATGTGTTCGCTGTGCAACTTTATCAATTGTCCAGGCCTGAACCCTTAGTTCAGGACATCCCCTCTCTAATATGGAACTTAGGCGCAGTGCACCTTGCCCTGCGCGGTTTATAGTATGATACGAAACGCCTTCCTTCTTCAGCGCCTATTTCATAGAAGCAGTATCGATAAAGCAGATTCCAGTCCTTTTCAGATCAGCCTCATCGGTGACCATCTTCAGGAAGCACCGGCCCGCAGCGTCTGTTTTGGCGCTGGCACTCCTGAGGATGAACCCGAGGTCCGACATATTGATGGAGGTCATCAGATCCGCGGCGTTATTCGCCGGCAGCAGCACACCCAGTGCCTCGATGAGTTCGATAGCAAATCTGGAATGGTCGAAGAGCCCTATGCCGAGATTATCTTTCATCACATGGCAATGCGCCAGCTCGGGGATAAGTGTCAGATAGATATCGAGGAAGGACTGCTCGACCATTTCACCCGTGATTGGATCTAAGACGATTGCCTTGTGGGTGCCGACATCGAGCGCAAAGGTCATGTCGAGCGACATCTGCCATATCGGCACGTCATTCTCGAGGTACTCCATGCGCATATCGTTCAGGGTAAACTCCGGACCAGTGCCTTTCCTGAAGTCAAAGGCTATGCCTTCCTTCTTGAAGGAAATATTCATCTTCTGCTCAACACCAGGCCCCTTATCTCCACTCCACCCTGGTATGGCAAGCGGGATCGGCAGACTGGCGGCATCGAGGTTAACAGAACCATCGAGGAGCGTAGAGACGAACTGGCTGAGGTTGTCCATGGACAGGTTGACACCCAGGCTCTTAGCCTGCACCGCAGCGTCGTTACCGAGCAATCTATCCACGTCAGCCGGGGTCAGAATCTCTTTCGGGTGGGTATTGTTATTATTCGGATATACACTCACACCTGTGGGGAATAGCCATTTTGTTGGGTCCGCGGGATCTTTGGATGGATTCACGGCCATGAACAGGCCCAGATCAAGGGTGGCGACATTGTCGGTGGTCGCATTCGGCAGGCCGTGCACATCAATGAAGAGTGGATTGCTGTCGAGATTGAGGCCGCTCATGTCAGCGCCGAAATCTCCCGCCAAACCGCCGATCATTTCAGCCAGGGACATCTGCGTGATCCCCATGTCGAGGGGGATTGTTCCGCCTCGTAACAGCAGCAAGGTCGGTAGGACCTCGCCCGGGGGCTGAATATTCCCTATCCCATCATCGATGGCCAGGTTTATGGAAACGGGAAGATTACCCATTTTCCCCTCCAAACGAAGGACACACCCCTTGTACCTGCCAGCAGCATTTGCAGGAGTTAGACTATTGATGGTAATCCCACTGAGGCTCATGCCTGCTGCGCTGTTCAAGATATCCTTGCCGACCATAACGTCCAGTCCGTCTCGCACGAGCTGGTTCGTTCTTGCCCCTGCGAAGGTCCGCACCACGAACTTTTCCTTGGAGGCATAGCCATGGGGATAGATAACCTGCACGAGAATAGGCACGAGCAGTTTATCAGAAGGGACGAGATAATCGCAAACGTAGAATTCACCTTCCTTTTCTGCTTCCACCTGATATCCTGCACCGTTGCTCAAGAATACCCTGCCACCGCTGTAAGCCCCGCCCTCGACTTTAACCCCGAACTTGGTCTTAGTCCCTCCGGGAACAACAGTTCCATTCGGGATGAGCAGCATGCCGCTGCCAGCATCCATGTAGAGGGTAATTGTCGCTGCCTCGCTGTATTTCACGGCATTGACCGGGAGGGGATTATTTATTTGATCTGTTGTCGTAAAGCTCCACCATTCGCTCTGATCTACAACATTGCCATTCTGGTCTTTTGCTACTACATTCCACCAGTATTTCTTCTCTGGATCAAGTGTGGTCAAGAACGATGTGCTCCCTTCGGTATTCGCGTTTGATATTATTGGAATATCATTTGGTTCGGAATCTTCATTGATGGTGATGAAATACTGTACCCCAGCCAACTCCATCCCGTACCATTCCAAGTGAACAGATTGATAAGAGATATCCGCCCCGTATTGGGGTGATCGAAGGGTAGTTTTTGTCTTAAAAATAAACGGTGCTATCTGCGTAGAATGGGACGTAAGGGTCACATTCTCCTCATGATCCTGGAACTTATAGAGTGGTGTATCCCCCCCGGGTTTAGGGACTAAGGAGAAAATCAATCGGGCATTGATGCTTGTCTCATTTGCACCCATGGGAAGGCTCACGGCATAGGTTGCCATATTAGGGTCAAAAGTAAACGGAGTTATACTGATACACATATCCGGACGTTGCACAACAACACGGAGAAGATATTTATCTAATTCTAATGCGTTCAGTACATTTCCATCGGGGTCATGTACGGTAAACTCGCCCACGATAAGCGCCGCGTTCGGCATATCTGGCCGGTTGTCCGTTGCTTGTTGGTCTTGGGAAAGCGATTCGGCTTTCTTTAGCGCCTCGAATGCATCTACATAAAAATGTATATTGGCTTTCGTTACCCAATTATTTTGCTCAAATACTTTATCATTAACATGGATCAATCCATCACGGCTCGCGCCTTTAACGATGGCTTCCTTGACCTGGGACATTCTCAATCGTGGGTACTTCTGCTTTATCAAGGCCGCCAAACCCGTGATATGAGGCGCCGCCATGGATGTACCAGACATATATCCATAATAATTCCTATGTTGCTGGTCTTTTTCATAACGGTATATAGTGGAGTATATGACATCTCTAATATCTAAGCCCATATATGCAAGTAATGCTAATATATCATCAAAAAAGTCTTCAACATTTTTTGTTAAATAATATATGTCATCCGGAGCATTGCCACCAGGAGCAAATATATCAACTTGGGGTCCGTAATTGCTGAAATCGCTCTTTTCAATTGAAACCAGGTCTTTGCCATATCCCCCAGCAAACTTGATATCATAACTCCCAATAACGATGATATTTTTCTTGACTTCCGGGTCGACGACAGAAGCTGCAAATTTATTTAATATTGCATCTATATTGTAATTGCCAGCTGCTTGAATGACAAGGAAATCAACGCCAGCATTCTTTAGCTTTTGGAAATATCCTGTATAGAATTTCGTTTCACGGTCTACCAATTTTTGGATTTCATTAAGATGGGAAATATCTTCGATATCTTTTTTCGTAACATTTTTGCCAAAATCCTTTCCAATTGACATGTTTAATATGTTAACGCGTCGAACAAGAATCTGGGTCGCTATCCCATAGAGGATATCGCTTCCAGATAAACTCGTTTTATATCCGGACAAGTCGGCATTCCAAACAACGCCTGATACCCCCTTCTCGTTATCTGCAATGGCCCCAATGATGCCGCTTACATGATGGCCATGCCGGTATTTTAAACGCTCCTTGTCGTCTGTGCTATTAGCAAACTCGTTATATCCTTCCCTATTTACCCACGCGAAATGGAGATCCTCATGCAAGTCATGGAATGCACCTTCAGAATCAATCTGTACTGGGAAATCGCTATCGATAACGCCAACGGCCACATGCGGAATTTGACTAAGCGTTTGATCCTTTCCGTTATCCTTATATGCCATAGCCCAGGCTTCAGGCAGGCGCATGGATTCAAAAGCAGCATTTTTTCCTTTAGGTATGTTATTGAGTATCCCATCATCCCATGGATATATCTCCCATGATTCTATACCACCCCCCCAGGGGTCATTGGGTACCCTCGATGCATTACACTCTGACATCTCATTAACAACTGCGGAAAGAATAATAGAATTCTGTCTCAATTGCTCGATCTTGCTCTCAAGCTCGGCCAGTAATAAGTCAGTGAACAACGCCTGATAGACATCAACAAATTTGATATGCCCGATTATCTGCCCGCCCAGCGAGACAACAAGTTGATTAACCTGTTCCTCCGTCGCCCCTTCTGCTGCGGAAATTAGGATTTGACCTTTGACATATTTTTGCCCCGTATCCGGATCGGTCACGATCTCATCTGGCGTGATCTCCATAACACTCCCTATATCCTCAACATCTGCGATGCTCCATGCATAGGTATCCGTACCGAGGAAATGGGTTGCCTTTACCGAGAGGGTGTGCCCTACGAGACCACCAGCCATGGCAGTGTAATCAAATTTCATCCCGGATGTTGAAACAGCTTGTCTGTCAAGGGTCCATTCATATTTCGCGAAGAAGGGGAAAACGAAGAGCATGAAGCTTTTCGTCTCTCCAGGTTTTACAATAACCGGATCCTCTTTCGGCGAGATCGAGATGATGCAGCCGCTCAACAGGGCTACTATCGAAAGCATTATGACGACTGATAACGATTTTTTCATGGTATCCTCCTCATATAAGCGTTGATACAAGGCATAGGCGCATAACAATGCTGTAGCTAACATAATAATAGTGAGATGGGATAAGTCAAGAGAGGCATCAGGTAAATGTCGCGACTCTTTGATAATGTCCCCGAGTAAATTTATAAGGTGGCCTCAAGGAGGGGGCCATGGGGGTGAAAATGATGAGAGAGAAAGTGCGCGTTCGGTTGGGTTTTCTGGGGTGGAAGGAGCGGAGCGGGGCAAGTATGTTCATGGCTGCGGAGGCGATTTATCAAGGGTGATGCAACTGGATCTTGTGTCAGGGGATAAAAAGGGGCGCCACCTTGTGTGAGCGAACATAATAAAGGAAGGATGTATCCCATGGAACGATGTTTGATGCAACGGAGTTTGCTGCAAGCGCTTGGGAAAATCAGGGGGATGGATCTGAGAGGTTTCCGGGGTTGATTAATTGCCGCCGAAAAGATATGCTGTGCCGATTGTTGCTTATCCCAAAGAGGGGGTCCCTATGGAAGAGAAGAAACTCTCGGTCGGCGTCAAGCTCGGTTACGGGATCTGTGATCTAGGAGGCAATCTCTTTTTCACGGCCACGGCATTTGTGCTGCTCAATTACCTCACCGACACCGTTGGGCTGGCGGCGAGCCTCGCCGGAACAGCCCTGATGATCGGGCGGATCTGGGATGCCTTCTATGATCCCATCATCGGGTTCGTTTCCGACCGGACCGTCACCAGGTGGGGCAGACGCCGGCCCTACCTGTTCATCGGCGCGATGCCTCTCCTCGTCGCCATGATCCTGATGTTCGCCAATCCGGCGCTGTTTGCCGGTAAAGGCTTTGTGAGCGCACAGCACCAGACCTTCCTCTTCATCTATACCATCATAGTATACATCATCCTCTGTACGGCCTATTCCACGGTGAACATCCCCTATTCCTCGATGACGCCGGAACTGACCGCTGATTTCCATGAGCGCACCTCGCTCAACGGGTACCGTTTCGGGTCTGCGGTGTTTGGAACGCTCCTGGGGGCGGGGGCGGCCCTGCCCATCGTCAATCTCTTTGCCGACAGGAATATCGGCTTCGTCGTCATGGGACTGATCTTCGGCGGCGTCATGTTCGTCACGGCCCTCATCACCGTCTTCGCGGTGCGCGAGCCAGCGATCCTGCGCCCCGCCACATCGATGGGCTTCCTCAAGACCTACCTGAAGGTCTTCAAGAACGGACCCTATATCCTGATCCTC